>Ga0315296_10001158_pt1 | contig 23136 bp, 23 predicted proteins | sample YL17G14_18_MG_FD_203921 | JGI IMG/M metagenome (GOLD analysis project Ga0315296, IMG submission 203921) | Sediment microbial communities from Yellowstone Lake, YNP, Wyoming, USA - YL17G14_18 | ecosystem: Environmental > Aquatic > Freshwater > Lake > Sediment | place: USA: Wyoming | collected... | reverse complement strand
TGGTTGCCCTTTCCTTATATGCCTTCTCGGCTTGGGGGCTTTGGAATTTAAGGTCATTCCCCTGAGGGTCTTTCGGCGAAAGCCACCTTTGAAACAGCGCCTCCCGCTTTTCATCTGGTGATAACTCCTCCCATTTCTTTTCCATTTTTATTGCCTCCTCAAGTTCTCTGCTGAGGATTTTTAGTCGGCACCGGCCCATTTTTTGGCAAGTGTTACTCCGGTCATGGCATCTTTACCATAGGCATCAGCGCCAGCATACTTCCTTATCTCCTCGCTGATCTGACCACCGCCAATCATGACCTTTACCTTATCTCTCAGACCAGCAGCTTTTATGGCAGCTATAGTTTGTTTCATTGAATCATAAGCCAGGGTCAAAAACCCGCTTAAGCCAACAATAGGAGCGCCGCTCTCTTTTATCTTTTCCACAAACTTCTGCGCCGGGACATCAACACCCAGGTCGTAAACCTCAAAGCCGTTAACATCGAGCATAAAGACGACAATGTTCTTACCGATGTCATGGATATCCCCGGCAACAGTGCCAAAAACCACCTTACCCAGACGCTTAACCTCCGCTGCCTTGGCCAGCTTAGGCTTAACCATATCGGTTATCTCCTTCAGTATCTCACCGGAGTACACCAGTTCAGGTATGAAATACTCGCTATCGGCAAAGCGCTTGCCCACAATTTCCAGAGCACGTCTGGCATCGTTGAGGATACTGAGGGGGTCATCGCCCGCATTTAATCTATCTTGGACAATTCTCAACGCCTCTTTTTCCTTCAAATCAGCTAATGTGCTAACTAGATTTTCAGCCATGTTTCCTACCTCCTTGACCTATATTGGGCTCTTCAGTCCGCCAGCGTTAATATATTGACCTCATTTGGCATCTCTCTTAATTTACTTTCCCCAATCTTCCTGACCTAAAATAAAGAACTCTAGATATTCTAGAGTTGATAGCGTATTATCTTGGTCTTATTTTCTGTAACCTTTGCACTTCTGGTATATCTAGGTGCTACACATTTTGCCGTCTTTGTAGGTAATTGTCAATACCCCCAGTGGTAGGATTTCACTCACTACCCCTCCTCTGTTGGTGAAACTGGTTTTCCATTATTAACAGGTGTTATAATACCAACACTAACTTCGCTTGGTGTACTGGTAAATTTGGTGCGCCCATGCACGAGGAACATGGGATACATAAATATGGGTAGTCTTAATTTCAAAGAACTTAAAAGGAGGGATATATGTCACCAGTATTGAAGGACAAAGTAGCTATCATAACTGGGGGCGGCCGTGGTATTGGGCGGGCATTCGCACTGAGATTTGCCGAGGAGGGTGCGAAATTACTGTTGCCTGATATCAGTCTGGAAAGGGCTGAGGGGGTGGCTAAGGAGATAAAGGCTAAGGGTGGGGAAGCGGTGGCTATGGAGACAGATATCTCGGATGAAAATGCCACCAAAAAGATGGCGGAGAAGGTTATGCAGCAGTATGGTAAGGTAGATATCCTTATTAATAATGCTGCCATCTGGTATGGACTTAATATTACACCCTGGGATAGCTGGACGGTGGCGGATTGGGACCGAATATTCTCCGTTAACGTAAAAGGAACCTGGCTGTGCTGTAAGGCAATAGCCCCCCTGATGGTAAGGCAATCTAAGGGCAAGATTATCAATATTGCCTCTAATGTGGCGCAAGTCCCGGCGGCACAACTCTTTTTGCCGTATTCCCTAACCAAAGGAGCGATTTACACACTGACTCACGCCCTGGCCAGAGCTCTGGGTCCCTCAGGTATTAATGTTAACGCTATTGCCCCCGGGTACACAGCTTCTGAAGCCAGTTTAGCCCAGACGGATAGTGAAAAAATTTTCGAGATTGCCACCTCGGAACAATCCATTCGAAAACGTCTGCAGCCAGCCGATCTGGTGGGGACAGCCGTATTTTTGGCCTCAGACGCCTCGGATCTCATCTCGGGACAGGTCATCTATATTGACGGCGGAACTGTGATGTTATAGGAATTGTTTCTCCTAAGGCCAGAGTTCCTTAGCTACGTCTTCCAGCCCGAGTTCTAGCAATTTCTTTTTGCTCGGCTTGGCTGTCTTGGGGTCCCAGTCCATGGCGGCGAGGTACTCTCTATCCAGGGTGTCCTCGTCAATTGTTATCCCGGCCAGGGGGCCCTCTTTCTGCGGTGGCCTGCCCAGTACCCGCTCGGGGACCTTGAACTGTAACGGGTTCAACCCTTCGCGAATATTGAAAGCCTGCCTGAGGTTAGAGATTCTCTCCCCGGTCCTAAGCAGTTCGTCAGTAGTTACGTCCCACCCGGTAACCGCGCTCATAAACTCAGCGATAGGATCAATGCTGGGCAGAGCCCAGTACACGAACAGGCACATCCCGGCACAAACCACGGCTTGGTGAAAGTTGCTACCTATCTTGCGTGCTTCTCCCCTGCCGGCAAACGACCGGTGGTCGAATCTGGGCAGCAGTCCTGGGGGATGGGCAGGTGCCATCGACAATTCTGAGCCGACAAAATGACGAGCCGGAGTGGGGTCCAGCCTATAGCTAGTTGCGTAGTGAAACGCATGCTTCGGGTCATGTGCCGGAAGCTCTTGCCCCTGAATATGCATGGCGTATTTGTCGGCGCCCTTACCAATCTTCTCCGCTGCCACCTTTACTCCATCGGCTAACACGGCACCGAAACCTTCCCTCCTAGCCAATTTTTCCGTCATGGCAACGATGGCTTTATGGTTGCCCCAGGTCATTTCGATACCATCAGTGTCTGCCTTGGTAATAAGCCCATTCTCAAAGCATTCAATAGCGAAGGCGATGGTAGCTCCGGCGGAGATAGTGTCAAGCCCATAGCGATCGCAGATATCATTTGCTTTGATTATCGATTCAATGTTGTAATTGAGACAATTGGTGCCAAACATAGCAATTGTCTCATATTCAGGTCTACGTGAACCAGCCTCATATTTATACTCTCCGGTTCCTTCCTTCGTGTACCCTCCACATGCAATGGGGCACAGATAACAGGCAAACCTCTTCGACCTACGCTCAATCACAGAGTCGGCTCCGATGGGTTCAGCATTGGGAAAGTCAATAACCCCCACTCCTCCCCAGTTTTTGACTGGCGAATCACCGCTCTGGACGCCTGGGACAGTGAGGAACGGCGTGCCTATCGGCTTTAACCAGACAATATGTCCTCCCAGTTCACCTAGGTACTTAGTTCTTAACCCCTTAGCTCTTGTTTCATCGGCGAGAGGAACCTTCATGTTGCCCTTCACTGCCACTGCCTTGAGCCTCTTTGAGCCCATCACGGCACCCAAACCGGAACGAGCAGCGGTTCTACCCCTGCTTATAACCGCTGAGATAAGAGAGAGATTCTCTCCTGATTGGCCAATGCAGGCTGCTTCCACATCCTTGCCCAACTCGGATTTGAGTATGGCTTCGGTCTGGTAAGTATCCTTCCCCCATAGATGGGCGGCATCTCTCAGCTTGGCTTTACCATTATTAATAAAGAGGTAAATCGGTTTTTCTGATATGCCGGTAAAGAAAACCGCATCATAGCCGGCGAACTTCATATTAGAACCGAAATAACCGCCTGAATTGGCATCACCCCAGCCCCCAGTTAACGGTGATTTCGCCACCACGGTGTACCTTGTACCCGAAAGCGCCGGGGTACCAGTAAATGGGCCGGTAAGCATGCCAAGGGTATTATCCGGACCCAATGGGTTAACCCCAGCCTTTTGTCGGCTGAAGAGGATTCTGGCGCCGATGCCATAGCCGCCAATGAACTGGCGGCAAAGCTTTTCGTCGAGTGCCTCATCCTTTAACTCATTTTTAGAAAGATTCACCATCAGCATCTTCCCCATATAGCCTCGTGCCATGACTTCCCTCCTTGCTTTATTTGTTAGTAACCCTAGATCGGGGTTGCCCGAGTTAGCTTGGGATTACTGATATCAGCTAGTACGGTTATTTTACGCTTCTACCCACTAATGGTCAAACCTTCCGGCAGTATGGAATACGCGGGAAAGCGAGTCAAGCTACGACCGTCTTGCACGCTTGGTATTGGATAATATGACTTCTTCAAAACCGTAACAATCAGCCAAAATATAAACCACTGCACAAATCATCGCTTTGTTCAGCGCGTACTCGGGAAGCCATGTTTCCTCCACACGCCTATCAGTCCAAGTAGTCCAGCTCAGTCCAACCGGTTTCCAGTTTCCGTCCAGCAGTCCAAGCTTCGCAAGACAAGACAAAACTCAAAGACACGTCTTGCCTTTTGTCTTTAAGATTTTGTGTCTGTGTAGATACAAAGACAAAACCAAGACAACGTCTTTAAAATTACTAGAACTACCGACCTCCCCACGCTCAAAACGGAACAGAAAAAAAGACAAAGACAAATTGTCAAGTCGTCAGCGCCTCTTAGCTCTATTATATACCTCGTTCAGGAAAAACCAAGAAACAATGGCTTTACGCCTCAGCAAGACAAGACGGCAAAGACTATCTAATTTTTTGTCTTGTCTTGCTGGACTTGGACTGGGCTGAAGCTGGATTAAAAACGGAAAACCCAAACGGCAAGACATTGTCTTGTATCTTGTCTTGTTTAAGCACAAAAGACCAAGACAAGACGCAAGACACCACAGCTAAATTTTGTCTTGCTTTGTCTTTGTCTTCTGTCTTTAAGCTCCTCCCTTCTAGCTATGATTAAACCCTTCCTAAGACTTCCCCCTTTTGACCTTCAAAAGCCTCCTTGACAAACACGGCAGTTGTGCCCATAATAGGGGATAGAGATGGCGTTCATCAGGGTAAAGCGGCACGGGAAGCGTGAATACTACTACCTTGTGGAAGGTAAGCGAGAGGGTAAGAAGGTGAGGCAAAAGGTTATCAGGTACCTCGGTGCCGAGCCTCCAACAAAAGAGCAAATAGAAACTATGAGGAGGGAACGATGAGAGCAGCACTTTATGCCAGAGTCAGCACAGAAGAACAGGTTGAGGGCTACAGTATTGATGCTCAAAGGCGAGCATTTCAGACGCTGGTTCAAGGCAGAGACTGGATAGCCATCAAGGAATATCTGGAAGAAGGCAGGTCAGCTAGGACTGAGGATATCAGCAAGCGCCCAGTGTTTAAGGAGATGATTGCTGATGCCTTGGCATGGAAGTTTGATGTCTTGGTTGTCCACAAGCTTGACCGGTTCTCCAGAAATCTCCGCATCACCCTGGAATACTTTGATAAGCTCTTAAAGGCAGGGGTTGCTTTTATCTCTATAAACGAGCAGATGGATTTTACGACGCCCTCAGGGAAGGTTCATCTGGCTTTACTAGGGGCATTTGCACAATATTACTCAGATAACCTCAGCCAAGAGACCAAGAAAGGCTGGGCAGAGCGAAGAGCACAAGGTCTTTATTGCGGGCTGCTGCCGTTTGGAGCAATGAAAGGAGAGGAAGGTGTGCCCGTGCCCGATACATGGGAGATACACCTTAATGGTCGCCAGACTTGTAACTATGAAGGATTGCAACTGGCTTTCCAAGAGGGGGCAAATGGGAAAAGCAATCGGCAGGTTGCCATGTTACTCAATGCCCAGAGTTATAGGACTACGGGTAGTCATGGCCATAACCCCTTCAGCACGGATACGGTCAAGGATATGCTCAAAAACCGCTTCTACCTAGGAGAGCTCCCCGATGGTAAAGGTGGGTGGATTAAGGGCAAACACCAACCCTTGATCTCCGCTGAGCTATTTGAGGCAGCAGAGAGAACAAGGGAGAGGAATACCAATAGACCAAAAAATATACGCTCTGATGCCAAGCCTTGTTCCTTATCAGGTGTAGCTAGATGCACCGAATGTGGAGCCAATCTCCGGGCTTTCCATGGCGCTAATGGGCGCATACGCCTCATGTGTAATACTAGGATTAAGGGTGGCAATTGTTCTCAAAAAAGTGCTTACCTCGATATATATGAGGAGCAACTTCAAGCCTATCTAGAAGCATTCCATATTCCAGAGGATGAAAGCACTAAGCTACTTGACTCCTATCAGCACATGACAGGCAGCTCTAAGGATGACAAAGCAGAGCGGGCTAAGATTGAGACACGACTAGAGCGAATTAAAGACTTGTATAGCTGGGGAGATATGTCTAAGACCGAATACTTAGCGCAGAAGCGGGAATTAAAACGCAGGCTTGTCCAGCTTACCCCAGCGACAGCCGACGTAGCCCTATTAGATAAACTGGCTCAGTTTCTAAACAGCGTTGCTTTTGCTTGGCGAGAGGCTGACCAAGAGCACCGTAATCAGCTTGCCCACCGGCTATTTGATGCGGTATGGATTGAAAATCAGAAGGTTTTGGCGGTTACACCCAGACCCGAATTTGAGCCGTTCTTTGACATGGAATATAGGAAGGTGTCACGGGATATGTTGCAGTGGCGACCCTGAGGGGTCGATGGTAGTAGGCAAGATATATTGACCTTACCTCTAGTTATAGGACCGGGGGTATTCCCCCGGCTGACAAAGAGGGTATATAAGTAGGGATTGTGGTAAAATGGAGATAGGAAGATGGAAAAGCTAACTGCTTTGAATTTACCACTCTCCAAAGAGGTTATTGAACAGGAGAGACACTGGATTGAAAAGGAAATGCCGGCTCAAATTGAGCAGGCAAGTCGCCTGTATCCGTCATTCTTGGATTTTGTATTTTCCCTAGCTAAGTTTCTTGAGGCGAACAAGGAATATCTCAAAGGCTTATCCATTTATGAGTTCATTCTTTGTAGCCAATGCCCCGATTCAGTCGTTGAGAAATGGGAGCAGGTCCAAGGGGAAATCCTAATCCCAATATTGAAAGGAAAAGGTCCCCGTAAAGCCACGGATGTGGCTAGATATGCACCTCAACACTGTAATCTCTACATTAGCCATATTATCCCAAGGCTTGATTCTTATACACCCCTTGAATTAGCCACCTGGGAAGCTCTCTATCTAGTAAATTGGTTTAGACGCAGAACTATAGTCTTGCTTAAACTTGCCGAGGCAGAAGCTGAGGCCGATAGGTATTCTAACCAAGTACCCTACGCAATAGAAGCAGCAATACAACTTGAACGGGACCTGGAATACTTAGGCTACAATTTACTCGAGCAGATTGAGGAATTTATGTTAAACGAAGGGTGGAACTCGCAAGAGGTCGCGGAATGGCGAGCGGGTTTAGGCAAACGGACCACAGCAGCATCTGTACGCCAGAGGCGGAAAAGACGAAGGGAAGCCCTGGACATTCTTAGAAATCTTCAAGACTTTGGAACTCAGAAATAAAAAAGCCCCAAAACTCGTCACACCCCCTAGTATCAGGATGATATAATTACAGAAAAAGAATAAGGAGTACCCCAAAGGGCAAGGTAGCAATCCTTGCCCTTTCTGTTTTGGTAGGTAAAAACGAATATGCCTAATTCTAAATGCTCAGTAGTATTGATATACGGGATATATCCTAAGCCAATGCCTTTGGGAATGACAGAGGACCCAAAGACTAAAGTCATAGTCAAACGGCAGCTCATTAAGGAGGCTAGACAGAAGTTGGAAGCTGTCGAAGGTATAGATGATGTTCTCCAAGCCAGCTTCCAAAGTAGTCTGGAAAGGCTACAAAGGACATTGGATTTGCTGATACCACCAGAACTTGAGGGACTTTATCTACACAAAGATGAGGATGGCGATGACAACGGTGAATAAAGGACACCGGTGTAACAAAGCTCTTGATACATTTCAGCTGACGGTTGTCGGAGAACCAGCTCTACAAGCCGATACCCTTTTCCTAGAACTGCTTCAACGGACCTTGACAAACCCGCACTGCCCGGGGGATGGACACGCCTCCCCCATCCCCCAGGGGGGCACAACAGAGGGGGGGAACAGCAATGGATAATCCCACATTCGGAACTTTGTTTCGGCTTTACCAGAAATGGCAGGTCTCTATTATCCCTCTCCAATATAAAAGCAAACTGCCCGCCATCGCCAGCTGGAAACCTTACCAGGAGCACCGCCCCGACCTCGCCGAATTAGGCAGTTGGTTTGCTGACATAGAACAACAGCCAAAAAATATCGGGCTAGTTTGCGGCGCTGTCTCAGGCGGCTTTACTGTTCTTGATTTTGATAATGAGGTCAGCTTCTTCGACTTCGTTGATAAGTGGAACGCACTACGCCACCGGGATATCCACGAAGAGACACCAATAGTAGCTACTGCTCGCGGCTACCATGTATATTTACGTCTCAAAGATATCCCAAAAACAGTGAAACTCCCCAGTGGAATTGATATCAAGGCCGAAGGAGGTTATGTTCTAGCTCCACCATCAGTTCATCCAAGCGGTCATATTTACCAATTCGTCAACCCCCAAGTTATTAAGCCTTTGGCAATAAATACCCTAGCTGATATTGGTATAGAAGCCCCAAAGCAGGAAGGGATAAGCAGTAATGAGCCAGGATGGGTAAGAAAGGCGCTCCAGGGGGCACCCGAAGGGGAGCGCGATATCACGTGCACTAAATTAGCCGGCTACTTTAGAAATAAGGTCCCCCAGGCTGTCTGCGTGGAAATCCTAGTTCCCTGGGGTGATAGATGCACACCACCCTTCCCCCCTGAGGACGTGCAGAAGGTGGTCGTTTCAGTCTATCGTTATGGTGAGCCGATTGAGGAAGTTGCGGAACCGGAGGAACCTCTATTAGCAATCCCTAAACTCCCTGAAGGTGTCTGGCAAGGACTATTCGCTGACTACCGCGACCTTGTAGCAGAGACCACTGAAGCACCTAATACCTATCATTACGCCTGCTTTGCCCAGGTGCTAGGTGCAACTTTAGCGCGACGATTATATGTCTATCATGCCCGTCGTCTATTCCCTAACTTCTATATTTGCCTGGTAGGTAAAACCGCTGTCAGCCGCAAGGATACTGCATGGTATAGAGCTCGGAGATTTCTTGACGACCTGCATACTGAAGAAAACCCTGAAAACCCCCAATTCCAGATTATCCCAGGCATCGGAAGCGCCGAGGGTCTCTTGGATGCACTGGGAGGCGAACGAAAGGTTGTGGTCGTAACTGAAAGTGAACTCCTGAGCTTGCTAGCCAAGGCACGGCAGGAGGGACTCTCAAATTTAATCCCCAAGCTAACCTCCCTATACGATTGCCCTGATAGAGAGACACTCAAAACACGGCAAAGGGCAGTAGAGTGCCATGAGCCATTCCTCTCTATATCATCAAGTACTACTAGTGCTTGGCTCCAAAAGGCACTAACGGAGAAAGATATCTACGGCGGTTTTGCGAACAGATTTATCTTTGTATCCGGCGACCCCAAGGCACCTCTACCCTTCCCCCCAAAAATGGACCCCGCTAAATATAACGCTTTGCTCAGCAGAATAAATAATGTCCGGCTTTGGGCCACCAATTTAGCGCAGCAGGCACAAGGGGGCGAGTTAGATGTCCTAGAGGAGACCAAGGCGCAGTTCGCAGATTACTATAGCGCTTATCATAAACGGTGTGCGGTTGAATCTTTGCCAGCTACTCTTATCCCGCGGGTGCAAACCTTTATCTGGAAACTCGCCTTACTCTATGCCGCGATGGATAATTCCCAGGTGCTTTTGCCCAAACACCTGGAGCCAGCGATACTAGCTGGAGATTACTTTGAACAAAGCGTCCTGCAGGTCTTCCACACCTTTGCTACCGGCCAGGGGAGAGAAACGGAAAACCAAATCCTATGCTACTTACGGCAAAAGAAAGAACCCGTCACAGAAAGAAACCTCTACCGGGGGTTAGGCTTATCAGCGAAGGACCTATTAAATGCTGTAAATCCCTTAGTTCAAGTAGGGCTTATCCGCCAAGACGGCCACCGTTCTCCGAGCGGAAAGTATAAAGTTAGAACTTATGAGGCAATTTAACATAATGAGTATAGAGCAGTTGACAGTATTGACAGTTGACAGTATAGCTACAAATCGTATCTGTAGTTACTGTCAGTTACTGTCAGTTACTGTCAAGTTACTGTCAAGTTACTGTCAGGAAAGGGAGGAAGCTAAAAAGGGTTACTGTCAAGTTACTGTCAGTAGCTAAATTAGCTAGGGCTAGCTTGGAGGTGTCAGAGGGCAGTCTATAAATGAGGTAAGGGAATGAAGTTTTATGGTACGGCACATAACGCAAAAACGAAACTAGCCCTGGAGGGGGAGAGGCACATGGTAAGTATTAAGGAATGGACAAAGAGAATCCGGTGGGGTCGGTGGTATGTGGACCATAAAAAGCCGGTGAGCCTGAACATCATGCTGACACCCTGGTATGAGTACTGGATTGACCTGAGTAGGTGCCAGACAGCCCGGGCGCGGGAGCTCTGGTTGGAACATATGGCAGAGAAGACGTTAGTTGTTAACTCGCGTGATGTGAGCGCCATGGCTCGGGCTTTCAATGACCTTGTCCACCAGGGGATACTAAAACCATAAGGGAAATGATAACTGCCGGGAACTGTAGACAACAATACTATAAAGAATTAACAAGTTAAGAAGGGATAACAAAATATGAACCGAATCATCCAAAAGCAGCCACACAAGGCCACCTTCCGAGGCCGGCACAATGGTTCAAAGAGCAAGGTGCTGCTGGTATTATATGACATTATGTATACTCTGGGCGTCAATACCGGGGTTACCGCCCGGGAGCTCCACCTGCTCAGCGGTGTTCCTTTTAACACGGTTAGGTCCCGTCTGGGTCTTTGGTGGAAATGGGGCTACCTGGGCCGCCGGGGTAAGGCCGATGGCGCGGGTAAACTGGCCTACCACTACGCCCTGGCTGCCCGGGGCAAGCATTTTGTCGAGGATCGCATACCCCCAGCCAAACTGAAACAGTATACTGAGGAAATTAAGACCTTTCGGAAAGAAAAAGGGGTAGTTTTAAATACCACCCCATCGAGGAAGGAAGAGGATAAAAATGGTATCTAGGCACGAAACCTTGAAAGTGCTAGGCGTGGGGTTGTCACTACATTTATGCCTAACTGTAGTGACAAGGGTGAGGCTAGATTAAAATGGCTTTTATAAGGGAACGGGTAACAAAAAGTCGGACTTATTTTTATATGGTTGCCAACTATCGTATAGATGGCAAAGTCAAACAGAATACTTTATATCTTGGTATTGAGCGCCCTTTTAAGAAGGGGTCAGAGGAGGAGAAGAAATAACTGGATTGCTTTCAGGAAGGCGGGTCTTTTGTAATCAAACTGACCTACCCGCCTAAAGGTAAGAAGTGCAAACAGATGTTGGAGAATGATGAGAAGGAATACCTTGAAAAAGTCGGATACGCTGGTTTTTGGCTCTATGAAGGTTGGCGTGATATAGCAGCAAGGGAAGCAATTGCCAAAAATAAGAAGGCAAAAAAGAGGGGGTGAACAATGGAATTTTACAATGTGAAGCTGCTACCAAAGGGCTTGCCTGAGATAATAGCTCAGTTCGTGCCTTATGAGTATTACCCGGATACTAAGGTAATAGCATACCCACGCAAGGCAAAAGGGGGCCATCTTGGACAACTTTGCTATGGTCCGCAGATTCGGTTATACCCTACAATGATTGCTTTCCATAGTCATGGTGTTGGCACCTATAGTTTTCAGTTGTGGCATCATTTTTTGAAGGTAGCCTTGCATGAAGTAGGGCACTTGGCAACTATTCCCTTATGCGAAGGTATCAGCGAAGGGGATTATGAGTTTTGCTGGGAAGCCCATTGTTATGTTGAGGACTTGGCTGACCGGTGGTGTGACCAGGCAATGGCTAGAATCCTTCAGGTTGACCCCAGGCTTGGGCAGCCATCGGGTAGGTTGACGGGTTATCCGGGGATATTGGCATACCAACGGCGTGCAGGAAGTTTCAAACAGTTAGACAAGGGCAGGATTGAGGAATGGCGTGCTATGAGTTGTGATGCACAGGTGCCATTACATGATATTGTTCACTGTGTTAATCATTGGGAACCACCATCGGATGCAGGCATTTTGAGTTTTCTTCTTAATAGCAAACTAACGCCAGAACAGGAGGTTGAATTGGAATTAAGAAATCAGAAGCGCCAAAAGAGCTACCACCAAAGCATATCTAAAACCCGTAGGCTTGTTCATAAGGCAGCGTCAATCCTGGGTATTACCAGGTGCTATGTGAATAGGCAAGGCAAGCGTTATCTGATGTTTAATGTAGGGGAAGCTGAAGCTGTTTATAAACACTGCCTACTTATGGGAATATCACAAGAGGGAATAACGGAAGCAAACACAGTAAGTGCAGAAAACCCACAATTCTTGCATGATGAAAGAATTGTACCACTCAAGGGGAACAGCGATGCCTAATAACGGGTACTTTGACAGCGAAAGGGATGGCGAGTTAATCAAAGGTGGCGGCTACTTTTGGTGTAGCACCTGTTTGGTGGCACGACCCCTTGACGACCTATCCCCTGACCCACGGTATTGCCAGGGGTGTTATGGCTTTTTGTTAAAAGAGGTGGAAATGCTTAGTTCTGGTAAACACCCTCAGTGGGTTCCTAGAACCTCACCAAAACCTATTCGGCAGCTTGTACAGCCTTCATCTGGGGGGTGCCATAATTATACCCATACTCCGCTGGGGTCTCCGATGGAGTCAGGAATTATGGCAACTGTGAAGGGCAAAAGAGGTCCCAAACGCCGCGCTGACTTACCGGCTGAGATGATAATGCAGTGGGCAAGTGAGGGTATGGGCAGCAAAATGATAGCGTCCAAACTTAAGGCTGAACTCAATATCACCATTGGCTTCAGGACGGTGGCCAGGATAATTGCAGGGCAAAGGGTGTTGGTGTGAGGTGTGAAAAGGGATACCCCCAAAAAGGGTGGGGTGATTTTCGGGGATTAGTTGAATAATAAGGGGGCGGTTGAAAAAAGAGGATAAGAAAGGACCCCTTTTCGGGAAGCACATAAATTTTCGGTGTGGTATTATCAAGGGAAGGAGACAAATAAATGAAACCCGGAATAACAGTTAAAAGCCCTGCACAATTCCAAACAGAACGGGCTATCCGGTGGGAAGCTCGGCGCCGGGGGATCCCGGTGGTTATTGGCCAGCAGCAGGTAACTACTACTCAGCCATCGCCGGAGGCGACCCAGTTGCCTGATGGAAGCTGGATGCAGAATGAGGACCTCGAGAATATTCGTAAGCAGTCCTCAGTTGCCTATGATATCCTCACCAACCAAGGCTATGAAGCCTATACCCAGGAAATATTCCAAGCGGAAAAAGCTCTCGAGCCTTATAAAGCTGAGAAAGGATATGACCTTGCCCGCGCCATACAGAAGGGAGTCCCCGAAAAAACACTCAAGTTGCTATTTAGCCCTGAGACCATAGAAAAATCCAGGGCTGCTCAGCAGGCGCAGGCGGCACAACCCACGGGGACTTTCCTGTTTCCTAGACCGTGGGATCCCTCTAAACGTCTAGGTGATTATGCTTCAGCATACCCCTCCCTTACAGGACAAACTACTAAGGGTTTTAATATTGACATTCCTGAAGGCAGAACTGCACTCCTGAAGGCAATACAGGACGCCAACCAGAAGACAGGGGAGGAGAGTTTAAAACTCTTCTTAGAGCGCAACCCCCGGATGAGGGGTATGGAACAAACTCTGGGTACTGTGGGGGGGCTTGGTGGTATTGTGCCTGCTGGGGCGGCAGCGGGCATAACCCCAGAAGGCTGGATCAGTATTCTGATGTCACAGCGAGCCACCAGTTTGGGTGCTGTTGGACAGAAGATTGACTGGAAAACGGGCAAGGTGACCGCCATTCCTGGTTGGGAACCTAGCGCCGGTGTACCAGCTGAGATGGCGCCAAGCTTGCAGCCCCCAGTCTTCTCTGCTCCAGGGCAGACCTACACCGACCCAGCTACAGGGAAAACCTATACCGCCCCAGCCGACCTAAAGTCTGGGGAAACTTGGTCACCACCAGATTGGCAGCCTGCATCTGGGGCTTGGCTCACTAACGAACAGCGGGAGATATTAAAACAAGACCCGTCCCATCCCAATGTGCAGGCTCTTCTGGATGAACTCTCGCAAGACAAGTACACCAAAGGACTAACACCAGAGGAGTGGATGTACCGGTATGGAATTAGTCCTGATACCCTTGCCAAGGCTGGCAAGCTTATGGGCGGTGTTACCATGCAGTCAACTGATGACCCTAGGAAGGTGGTGACTATTGCTGAAGTTAAGGTGGGAAATTCCCCTGCGCCTACCACAGAAGAAGAGCAGCGATGGAAAATGGAAGCTGTCAGGCTTGGCCTCAAGGGTAAAGATAACCAAGACTATGTTCAGCAGAGATGGCTAGTATCCAGAGGACTATCCCCTGATGACATGGCTGTAGCCGGGAAGCTCATGTCCGGTGTTACCGAGCTCAAGGGCAAAGAAATCGTGCCAATATTTAAGTCTGAATTGGCAGAAAAGGCTTATGGGCAGGCAGTCAAGGAAGTAAAGGAATGGGAAACCAAACTCAAAGAGGAATCCCCTGAGCTATATAAGATTTTTAAAGAGAAAGGCTACGAAGCCTATAAACAAACTTATGACGCTATTCTAAAGGCCATTGATGCTGAGAAGTATCATCTGCTTTTGACAGGGGTGCATATGCAAGCGGCAGGAGCTCCCCCTGCCAGGTCAAAAGACTTTGATATTGTCGCCATAGTTAAAGATTCTATGCAAGGAAGGCTGAAAGTAACATTAGACCAAGTTAAGTTAGTTTTTGGTGAGAAGGCAGTTGAGGATGCCAAGAAGATTTTCCTTGCCACTACCCCTACCATTGGGGTGGCGGGTGCTCCACCGGTGGTCACTAAAGAGGAATTTGCCCAATTGATTGCTCCTAAAGGTACCACTGAAGTCCAAATAAAAGCCATAGCCCCCTTTGTACTCACCGGCGAACGGAGAAGTGATATTGACTGGAAAGGTGCCCTTAAAGCCGGTGTTGACCCCAAGACTGTCGCAGCCTTCATTGGCACTAGGGAAGTCAAAGCCCTGGAATGGCAGGCTGAGTATGAGAAAAGCTCAATTGACAAGAAAATAGGCATGAGTGTTGATAAAGCAATCCAAACTGTTCGTGAGAATCCTAAAGAGGCCTTAACGATGGCCAGAGATATGGGCATATACATGATTCCCGTTGCCGGCACAGCTTATATGGCTAAGCAGATGAAGGAAGGTGGTTATACTCCTGGGGAAATAGGGTGGATTGTTGCCAGTGCTGTTACGGATGTCTTGATTGTCATACCTATAGTTGGGCAGGTATCAGCGGCAATCAAAGGTGGTTTGGGCGCGACTAGAGCAGCCAGAGCCTTGAATGTCTTGAGACTGGGTGGGGAGATAGTCCGTGTTCAGGTGCTGGCTCCATTGACTATGCTCCGTCATCCCGTCCAGACGGCCAAGGCTATGCTCCACCCGCTTGAGATGCTTATCTCACCGACCCGACAGACAGTGGCTATATTCTGGCGCGGTTCATATTCGGCGACAATGGATATGGAGAAGGTCATTGCCGGCGAGACCAGAGAGGCTTTGGCTACCCAGAAGGCCATGGCTGAAATGACAAGACTGCAAAATGCTGGTGTAAAGAGCGGCTCAGTGCCCATTAAGATTGGTGAGGAAATAATCGGGGAAGTTAAATTTAGCGGCACAGGGTTGCAGGGGATATTGGGCAAGGTCACCAGTACCGCCACGCCATTCGGCCCAGAATTTGAGGGCAAGGGTGTGATGGTAGGTAAAGAGGGCATCTTCACCTCAACGGAAGCCCCCCTTGGTTTCGCCTTCCAGAGTGCTACAGGTAAGAGTCCGCTCTATGTATATAAGGGCAAGGAACTCATCGGTGTGATGGATGATGCTGGCAGAGTGCTGGACGACAGCGGCCGCGAGATTGCTAAGATTGCCCAGTATTCTGACATCCTAGATTTTAGGGGAGGCAAGTCCTTCAAATGGGTAGATGGGAAAGTCCTTGATGCCAAGACCTTTGAGCCGATTCCAGGCGCAGTGACTAAGAATGGCGTCATAATGACCGATGATGCCAAACTAATCGGCAAGTATTACAAAGGGGCAAAGGAATATGACGAAGCAACCAAGACTCTCCTCACTATCAACAAGGACGGGATGCTGGTTGATGCTGCCGGGAAGGTAATACGCCAAGCCAAGCCAAAAGCGATTGGCATCTTCCCTGAAGGTACAAAGGTTGAAAGCCTGAAGGTAGCTGATAAGATTGTGGGCGAGACAAAAGCCCGCCCTACATTCGTTCTGATCCATAATAAGGGCGTACAGGAGTTGCCCGAGTGGGCGGCCAAGGCCGAGAACATGCAGGAGATGGAGCAGCGAGCTTGGCAAGCATTCAAATCAGGCAAATACAGCGGTGATTTGTATGAGCCGTTTAAGCAATATGCAATCTTTATAGAGAATGAAAACCTATTGCCGCCAGGGACCCGAATAATACCAGTACTGGATGATAGTGGCAAACCTGTTATGCTGTGGACTAGGGCACCGTCGGGACAGAAGATACAGGTCCCCGTGATGCAACTCGCTGAAAAGGATTGGTTTGAGAAAAGCCTGCGACTGACGCAAGAACTTGGCGGCAAGCCTACCACATTTAAGCCTTTCAATACAGCGAGGGAAGCCTTGAAACATGTTGAGAACTTCCCCCAGGAGAGTGCTGAGAAATACCTTGCGTATATGAGAGCGCATAGGAAAGACGTGGGCTGGTATGGCGGCATCACTGAGGGCTTAGGCACAAAGGATATAGACACCTTTGCCAAGAATCCCAAGAAGGCTGCCCAAGAGATATACGATGTACTCAAAGCTAGTGCCAAACCTAAAAGGCAAATTTACTTAAAGTCAGGCAAGGATTCAGTAGTAATCGGGATGGTTAAAGATGGTATAGAGATAAAGGTAACTGAAATTCATTCGCCGGCTTGGCTAAAGAAGCCGCTTGGACAAGGGTTGAAACCCTTTGAGACTTCGATTGTAGATGGCGTGAGAGTGCAAACCCCGCAAAGCCAGTTGACCAGACTCTTCTCAAGAATGATTGAGGAGTTCGGCGGGAAGGGTTATGCCAGATGGAACCGTCTAGCCCGTGCCATGGGTGGAGATATTGACCTTGGTATCGGGGCAAAAGCACCCACTTCCAAACAGCTTATGGAGATGAAGGCACAAGGCATCTGGAATACCGTCAGGGATATATTTGTCCCAGCACTAACCAAAGAGACTAGGCTGGCTAATACTACTAAGATAGCGCCTGACCTTGAGGCGGATACCAAGGCTATGCTGGGGCTTGAGGAAAGGATGGCTAAAGCCGGAAGGGAATATCGCCTTGCGCTTACAGCATCGGGGAGAACTGCCCTAAGCACCATAAATGCCAAGAAGACGTTTGATAGGCTTGAGACGGAATACAATGAGCGGTCATTTGACCTGAAGGACCGTATGTTCGTCAGGGCGCTGGAACTTGACCGAATAAGCCGACAGTTGCCGAGCAGACTATCGTCAAGAGAACTCGAGGTTCGTTACAGGGATTTGCTCGAGAGGTCAGCCTTTAGAGAACAGGGAAGACTCCCTAGCCGTGAAGAGGCTAGGGCCCGGGAGGAAGTCAGAGTTTCACGAGAAGAGCGCTTGCTGAGAGAGGGAAGGACAGAACGAGTGGAGAGGGTTGGGAGAGCCGAGAGAGTTGAAAGGGTGGAGCGCGCTGAAAGGCCTTCCAGGGTAGAGCGTGCAGAGAGAACCGAAAGAGTATCCAGGGTTGAGAGAGGTGGCAGAGAACGGATACCTGAGCAAATTCCTAGACCGCCTAGGCCGCCCCGTCCACCAATAAGACCACCAAGCCCACCGAAGCCGCCACCAACAAAGGAAGTAGTTGTGGCGCGAGAGAGAAGACGCCAGGAATTTGCCTCCGCCATCGCCTGGAGACAGGGTATAGGCTGGTGGGCTATCAAGGCACCTTATCGAAAATCAGCGGACGCAGAATTCTTCCGAGGCAAACCCCCACCCAACGCACAGCTAATAAAGGGTGGTGTAAAGTCAGCCTATAGAAGCATCCAGGCCCTTACTGGTTATCCTCCTGAAAAACTGGCTATCGATATGGGCATAATGGATATTCTTATCGGGAAACCACATAGAAAACCAGGAGAACTGGGGGCCATCAGGTTCAAACGAGATATGGGACAACAAACAATCAGTGATATTACTATCGGCAAGAGAGGCAAGATTGTGCCGAGAGTAACTAAGGGGACGGTTAGAGAGACAGTACCGATTAACCCACTTGGTAGCAGCAAAATGCCAGCAGAGATTGCAAAACAGATAGGCAGTGTCTCGGCAAACGTCGTTAATGGCAGAATCAAGTTGAAAGTGAGGAGGTTATGACAAGCAAGAACAAGACAAAGTGGCAAGCGCCTAACCAGTATATTCAATATCTGCATGATAATACACTTATCAGCCTTGAATTGTATTATACCTTTTTTGCCAATCATAAACAGGCAGACTATGAGGCTTTTTGGAATAAGACCGGCTACTTTATCTGTTGGTTGAATTGAGAGGTGAGATGTGAAAGGCGGCATATTCTTACTAAGCTTAGGTCTCTACTTAGCCGTCAGGGTACCAATGGCGCTTGCAATCTCATTCCAACGTTTGGAGCAAAGTCTAGGTTTACCCCCTTGGCAGCAAATTCCTTCCGACCTCTCTAGTTTGCTTATCCTCATAGGTGTTGGTATCGTAGTTGGTGGAGCACCTATCTTCTTTGGTGTACGCCGCATAGTCAAGGCACGCCAGCAACAAGAGCCGATAGAAAAACAGCTTGAAAGAAAACAAAGGAAACACATTGCCTTTAGAGAAGAGAACTGTCAGGGCTGCCGCTTTACCGACGCCGATGCTATGGAGTGTAATCAACAACAGTGCACTCGCCCGGAGCCGCCAGAATATGACGAGCATTACTGCTACTCCCGTGAGCGAAAGTAAGGAGAGAGCCATGAGTATGCCCATATCCGTTGTCAATCTAGCGCCTTTCTGGGGTGGTATATCTGGTGACCCCTTCTTGAATTGTCTGGCTGGTTTCCTAGACCGGTGTTATGACAAGAACGGTGGCTGTGCTAGTTGCTCAGCTTACCCAGAGTGTTTGAAGAAGTGGAACGAGGCTTGCACTATTTCAGCTGAACGCGGCTGCCTGGGAGCCACGAAGCTGAGGATGTTTGTCTCCAAATTCTCCCAACTTAAGAACAGGGCATTGACACTCCCCAGCACTAAAGACTAAAGCGCGGGGATTCTCAGGATACGCTGGCTTTCGAGTGCCTTGAGTCGGTTAAATTTTGGTTTCATTTGCTTCCTTTGGGCACTATGGCGCTTATATTGGCTCTTTAGTTCTTCAGTTATTTGAGTGGGTAAATTAGTCCGTGGCATACCTTTGGGTAAAGGGTCTTTTGTGCCGAGATAGGTTAGTTTTGGTTTGACTAAAGATAGCCACTGATGGCAAAACTCAATGTCCTTTTTATCCCATTCATAGTCATCCATCACAGAGTAGGGCGGGTCGGTGACAATTAAGTCAACAGAAGCTGGGGGGATTTTGTCACCAATATCTTCATACCGGGCGGGGAAAAGGTTTATGGAAGTGGATAAAGTAGGTGTGCCATTTTGAATATTAGTATGTCTTTTACTCATTTCCTCTAGCGCGGAATATCCATTATTTAACCATCGTGATATTGTTGGCTGTGGCACTTTTAGGGTCTTCTACCTTTCCACACCAAGATAAAAAGACGGGCTTAGCAGTTATATCACTTTTGTCATTACTGCTAGAATGCTGTCTTTTAGCAAGAATACCAGTATCATCATTACTGCTAAACCATAAGCTGATAGTTCTTTGTGGCACCCCGACTTGGTTAGCGATTTTCTGTTGTGTCCAGCCCATCTTCCTCAAGACGATGGCTTGCTGTTTTAGAGTTTGTCTTTCTAAACTAAGTGTCCGTGCCATAATTTACCTTCCACTAGAGGCTGCCGGGTCCCGAATTACAGCCAGGGCACCACATCAAAGGGTTTACCTAAACGAGTTTTTGTAAACTAGCCAAAATGATATAAAAACCCCTTGACAAATCCCCTAGTGGGCATTACAATAAAAGTAGGATGTTCATCAGAAGTAAAAGGCACGGGACACGGGAATACTATTACCTAGTGGAGAGCTACCGTAAAGAGGGTAGAGTACGCCAAAGGGTTATCAGGTATCTTGGCAGGACAAAGCCTTCACCACAAGCATTACAGCGCATGATGAGGGAGTTAGGAAAATGAACACCACAGAACTTCTAGACTATTTCCTGACCCACTGCCAGAACAAGGGACTCAGCAAAGAGACTCTGCGCTACTACAGAGACTTTTTATCCAAGTTCACAGACAAATACCCCCAACTACCGCTTACCCCAGAGCCCATTGAGGAATGGATAGCCACATTTACAACCTCACCTGAGAGACGCTATGGTGCTTTCCGTGCGGTAAGGACATTCTATAACTTCATTGAGAGACGTTTCTGGCCTGAGCAGGGTCCTGCCAATCCTATTGGTAACGTGGCTAGACCCCGGGTCCTGCCAAAGGCAAAAGCTGTGCTGACACTGGACGAACTTAAACAGTTACTCGAATACCCGGGCCATAGCCAAATCGTCCGAACGTTACTTCACCTTTTAACTGATACCGGCAACCGAATTGGGGAAGTCCCCGGCATAAAGCGAACAGATATTCATGGTGATACCCTGAAGATATCCGGGAAGACTGGGGAGAGAGTAGTACCCATCTCACCGAGGGTCAGGGATATGCTTCTAGCGATTAAGCCTGACAGGACAGGCAGGCTATTCCCACACTTGGCTCACTGGTGGTCCCAGGTTATCAGCAAGGCGTTCAAGGACGCCGGTATAAAAGGCACGGCACATCTTTTAAGATTTACATTTGCCTCACACTGGCGAGGCAGCGACCAGGTACTAAAGCAGATTGGGGGATGGGCAACCTGGACGATGGTGGAACACTACTCTCATCTACGGCTGGAGAAGGCGATAGACCAACACCGGGAGTATTCACCCTTGGCTAGGCTTTACGGCACCCCTACGCCAACATTGGACAAGAGTAGAACGGCAGAAGTAAATACCGACACCATGCTAAACCTAGTGGCAGAGTTGGCGAAGGAACTCGGGGCAGCCAAGGAACGTATAAAATATTTAGAAGCCATATTAAGCCAGAACCCGGCTCAATACACTAGACAGAACTGAGGAGAACGGAAATGACCAGGGATGAGTTTATTTTTAGGGCAACTGAGGTACTGACCGACAAACTTAAATATCCTATGCAGGCGGCTATTGAGACGGCTACAAAAATTGTAGACTGTATTATCGAGTTGCACACCAACGACCTGGTCACTGTTATGCTGGACGACCTTGGAATTTGCCCTTATTGCCAATCTGGTGCTTGGCTACTAGAGCATGAAGATGGAGATGTTACCTGCCTCAACTGTGGGGGGTTCTTTGTGGCTATCGACACCGAAGAGGAAGAGGAGCAAGCATGACAACTGCCGCAATATATTGCCGTGTCTCTACGGAATGGCAAAAGGAAGAAGAAATACCCATTCTGGGACAGATAGAGGAGTGTCGCAAATATGCCTCCGAACATGGCTTGGAAGTGGTGGCTGTCTATAAAGACGAAGGGTATTCTGGGAGAACGGACGAACGGCCAGCTTTCCAGGAAATGATAGCCGCCGTCAAGCAAACACCAAAGCTATTTTATGTAATTCTAAGTTGGCGCAGCAATAGGCTTTTCCGCAGCGTCGAACATCGCCTGGCATATTCAAGGATATTACGGCGCTATGGCATCAAGTTTATCTCCTTACACGAGCCCGAGTTTGAAGGAGCCACAGCACAATTCATGGAGACAGTGCTAGCTGCCGCCGACGAACTCTATGCCCGCCAGATAGGGGAAGACACCCTAAGAGGTCTGAAGCAGATAGCACGGAAGGGGTTCTCCACAGGCGGTAGACCCCCCACCGGTTATCGCAACGTCAGGGTAGTAGCCGGAGGACTCAGACCCAATGGCGAGCCTGTTATGCGGACCAGGTGGGAATCCGACCTTGCCGTTGCCCCACGCCTTCTCAAAGCCTTCGAACTATGCGCTCAAGGTGCCACCAATGTCGAGATTATGACAGCCACCAGGATAGTATCAAGCAAAAGTAGCCTGTCATCGTTACTTCGTAACCGAGCTTATTTAGGGGAGCGTATCTATAATACCACTCGGCGTACGGATAAAAAGACGATAAGGTTGAAGAACCCACCCGACCAGGTAGTTATCGTCCCAAATAGCCACCCGGCGATAGTGCCCGAGGAACTATTCAACCGTGTGCAGGTCATACTTGACCACAAGAGACCGAAGGCAGGGCAGATAAAATATACACGCCGGCATTACATACTATCTGGCTTGCTATGGTGCAAGCAGCACAATGAGCCATATAGCGGGCAGACCAATGGGCCAAACGCCTATTATGCCTGTGCGGTCAGGAAAAGGCTAGGCAAAAAAGCAGCACCGTGCCCGTACCTAAAGAAAGAAGCCGTTGAGAAGTTCATCTTAGACAACGTAAAAGCCTATGTCTTTACCCACGATAGAGTGAAACAAGGGCTTGAAGCCCTGGCAAAGGAAGCCGCCTGCAATAGGCAGGAGGATGACACTGAATACAATCGGGTGCTCTTAGAAATCAAGCAGGTAGATATCGAGTTGGAGAGACTGCACGTCGCTATAACGCAGGGGGTTATGGCATCATCGCTGGCAAAGCCTATCAATGAACGCGAACAAAAGAGAAGCCTTCTAGAAAAGCAACTAGAGGGAATAGAGAAGGTCAAGGAGAGAGCAATAAAGCTACCGGTGATAACCGAGGCAATGGTGGATGATGTGCTGACGAAGGTTCGAGCCATGCTTGATAGCACCAATCCCCAGGAACTAAAGACGGCCCTGGCTCATTTTATTGACCGGATAGAGGTCCAGGGGAGCCAGCTCACCCTTTACTATTCCGTAGCAGCCAGCCAGAATATTGTCTACTGTGAGCGACCCCGAGGGGATTCGAACCCCTGATCTCCACCGTGACAGGGTGGCATGTTTGTCCGCTACACCACGGGGCCTAGCCAAAGTCTATCAGGGGCATTCTATTGTGTCAAGCTAGCCGCTGCCGGTA
>Ga0315296_10001157_pt1 | contig 23139 bp, 26 predicted proteins | sample YL17G14_18_MG_FD_203921 | JGI IMG/M metagenome (GOLD analysis project Ga0315296, IMG submission 203921) | Sediment microbial communities from Yellowstone Lake, YNP, Wyoming, USA - YL17G14_18 | ecosystem: Environmental > Aquatic > Freshwater > Lake > Sediment | place: USA: Wyoming | collected... | reverse complement strand
GTCTGCGCTGCTTCAGTTGTCGCCATGAAAGGATCAGAATATCAGAAAGCCTCATTCCTGTTTCCGCCTTCTGCGTAACACTAGAACTATCACGATCACAATGACAGCGGCTATGGCCAGGAGAACTATGGGGGAGAACAGCGTAAGTCCGGGCTGGGTCACTGGTTGAGGAGAAGTTGACTGCTGCACAATGCTTATGGGAACGCCTAGAGTCACATTATACAGGGTTCTAAGGTTATCCATGTAGTTTAGTACGACTGGAAGTGTTATCGCCCTCTGCGTAGTGTTCTCCAGCTGAAGGTTCAGAGTAAAGGCTGTGGGAAGGTTGAGGTCGATGCTTCCGATATAGACTGATCTAGGCCCAAGAGGCTTCACGGGGAGTCCTTCCATCACCGGTATCGCATATGCTGCAGCAGCTCCTGTAGTTCCTACGTTTGTCACCGTAAGTGTAACGGAGAAGGGCCTTCCCGATGTTGCGGGTGAAGGTATCACAGCGACATCTGTGAGCGATAAATCGATCAAGCCTCTCAGAAGCATGCTCAGCTGTTGACTATCGGTCCGGACGATTCCTAGTTTCTCGTCGAGGTAAGTCATGGCAACAGACATAACGGCGGTGGTAGCAGTTGTCGTTGATGGAACATAGATCTCCGTGTTTACGTGCTTAGTCTCTCCTGGTATCAGACTGTCGAAGTACAAGGTCGTGTTCCCAAAAATCCTCATACCAGCATCGGAGGACAAGGAAAGCTTGATCCCTGAGAGCTTTGAACTTCCATTGTTCGCGGCCTCTATGTACACCTTGCTGCTCTTTCCCACGAGCAACTCCCGGGTCTCCAGACTGAGTGTAAGAGGAGAGATCAGAGTAGACGGGTTTACTCTCAATAGCATGTTTAGTCTCTGATCGTTGCTCTGGAAAACCCCTAGGCTCTCGTCGAAGTAGACCATCGTCATTGTCAGAGTTGAAGTGGAAACTGTTGTCGTTGACGGAACATAAAGGTCCACATCAACCTGTGTACTCTCTTTTGATCTCAGCGAATCGATATAGAATTCGCTGGCTCCATAGATCTTAAGGACCGAATCCGGTGTCAGTGATAGTTTCAATCGCGAAACATTGTAGTCTCCTATGTTCTTCAGGCCTATGGTCACACGGCTATTTTGTCCTATGACCAATTCGGTAGGCTTGAAGCTCAAGAAGATGGGAGACACCGGCGTAGACGGCGCCAATATCAGTATGAGCGTTTCTGAGAACGAATAGAAGACATTGCTTGGGCCGACGCAACTGGTCTGCAATGTCAAGGTTTGGTAACTGCTCAGATTAATGGGGATGTATAGGTGCACAGAAACCGTGATATTTTGTCCTGGCTGAAGCATGCCGAAAGCCGTGCGCTCTGGCAACTCGGCTGATGCGGTACTTGAAGAGACCTTGGTCAGCTTGAGATTATCTGCGATGCCATCGCCTTTGTTCGACAAGGCAATCAGGATCAACTGGTTGCCTGTGACCACGATGGTGTTAAGAGCCTCCGCATCTATGCTAGGTTTCCCTGTGACTTCGAAATAGACATCCAGTATCTCGTTGCGCCAACGCGAGAGATCTGGTTGGAAGTAGTTGAGTTCCAGATACGTTGTGAAGCCACCTTTGCCTGCTGCTTGAGTTATGAAGATGGGAAATTGCAGTGTGATTATCGAGCCGTATGATACAGCGCCAGTAAAATACGTTTCAGCCTGGTTGCTGCCTCCCACTGCTCTGAAGCCTTCAGGTAGATAGAGGTCCGCCTTGATACTCTTGACAGAGTATCCAAACTCATATCGCACGATAACGCTGAGGGTCGCCACATCGCCAGGCGATACTTCTATTGGCTGATCAACACCCCAATAGGCTCTAATCATTGTGAAGTAGTTAGTTACCTCAGGCCTGACTGGGGCAAAGAACATCGCTGACAGGGACATGATTATCAGAACTGCTGGGCCCAGTTTCTTCGATTTCATCACCTGCATCACTCTCCGGCATCCACTATCTGTCCATCTCTCAGCTTGATCGTTCGGTCACACACTTTCGTGAGTTCAAGGTTATGCGTGACCATAGCGATCGCCACGTTCTTCTCGTCCACCAGTTTCCTGAACGCGTCCACAACAACCATCGAAGACTGGGTGTCGATGTTGCCTGTAGGCTCATCCGCCAAGATCAGTCTAGGTTCACATACGAGTGATCGTGCTATTGCCACCCTTTGTTGCTCTCCTCCACTGAGCTCGCTAGGTCTTTTCATGACTTTATCTCCCAGTCCGAAGAGTCCGAGAAGCTCTAGAGCCCTTGACCTGCGGGTTTTTGCGCCGACACCAGCTATGGCAAGAGGAAGCTCCACGTTTTCCACTGCCTTCAGATACTGGATGAGATTGAAGAACTGGAAGACAAAGCCGATCTTCTTGTTTCGATACTCGGCAAGCTCATTCCCGTTTAGCTCGGATATGTCCACACCATCCACAACGACCTTGCCTTTTGTAGGCCTGTCTAAGCCTCCAACTATTTGAAGCAGAGTTGACTTCCCTGAGCCTGAGGGACCTACTATGGCCAAGAGTTCTCCAGAATAGATGTGCATGCTTACTCCTCTTAGGGCTGGATATTCAATTTGACCAATCTTGTATACTTTCGTTAGATTCTCCACTAGTGCAAGCTCTTCCATGTCAAATACCTCATTGTCCTCGTTTGGCTTCCTCCGCACCCTTTTCGGTCAGCCAGAATCTTCTCGGAGTCTGCTGTGGATCATAGCTAACCCACCCACGCCGCTCTGCAAGAATCGCAGTAGAAACCATCGCTACGGTCCGTATGACTATTCCTTCAGGAGAACGACGTACAAGTTCTCCAGAGTTAGGGTCGTTTTTCATCTCTTCTACGATTTTGTCGATCTCTACACCGTGCTCCCTGTCTACAGCTCCCAGTCTATTCAAAGCCCCAAGTATTATCTTATTTAGGTGCCCTCGAAGAACCTCAGCTATACCGGCCACCATGGCAGGAGGAAACGGTCCTTGAGCAGGACCCATCTCCACATCCTTGTACCCTGCGTCATCTAGCACACATATCACCTTTGAAGCTTCAGCCAAGGTTCTTATTCGAACTCTTACTTCATACAGTCGTTCGGGTTGCACTGCACCACCTTACCCCAGCAAAAGAACCATACATGTATAAACGTTTTACGTATGAATTTCATGCGTTAGTCGACTCCAATCATCGATCGGAGCATTCCTGGACGTTTTTTGTCACGCTTCTATCAAGCGATCTTTGTCTAGGTACTATGATGCCAGTTTGTCACATAGCAGTCTATGCATACTTGACGAGAAGAGGGATATATCTCAGTCAATAGAGTCTATTATGCGAAGGCTCTGGGAGAGACAGAAATGAGCGTGGCACCTTTTGTCCCGACACCTATTGAAATAGTTAGGAAGATGCTTGAGATAGCTGAAGCTGGGCAGGAGGATGTTCTCTTCGACTTAGGGTGCGGGGATGGACGGATCCTGTTTACGGCCGTGGAAGAGTTCAAGGTGATAAAGGCAGTTGGCTATGACTTGAATTCTGGTTTCTGCTGGAGCATCAACAAAGAAGCTGAGAGTCTGGGTCAAACAGAGAGAGTTCAGGCAGTGAATGAAAACTTCTTTGACGCGGATCTCAGTCCTGCAACTATTGTAACTCTATACTTGACGAGTTCGGGCAATAGTAAGCTTAGGCCCAAACTTCAGAAGGAGTTGAAATTAGGAGCTAGAGTCGTCAGCCACGACTTCGACATACAGAAATGGGTCCCCAGCGGAGACCAGCAGAAAGGCTACTTTGATTTCAGAATGCACAAGATATTCCTGTATAGAATACCTGACGCCTATACAACACCATCTCTTCTGAAAGAAGCTTCGAATTCGATCTTCTACAGAGCGACAGACTGGCTAACAGTCCACCGAGCACAGCTCCAGAAGAAATAGCAGTTCAGCTTGATTGCTATCAAGCTGAATACAGTACAAGCGGCTTCTCCACACGAAGCATCTCAGAGATAGTGAGCCAAGCCTATGTGTTCGAGAAGCACCTTGAAGGACTCTGTCAAGGAATAGTTTGTGAGTTCATGTGATCTTAGCCACTTGGCATCCAATGCATCAGACGAGGGCTTCACTTCACCCGTTGATGGCACTGCCAGAAAGTAGACTACAATGAAATGATACCTTACTCGATTCATGTCGTCTAGGGCTATTTTGTCTAGGACATCGAGGATATCCTTGACTTCAACTTCTAAGCCTGTCTCTTCTCTTGTCTCACGGGCCGCCGCTTCTCTAACGGTTTCGCCGATTTCCACTAAGCCTCCTGGAATTGTCCACATCCCTTTGTCTGGTTCAGAACCGCGTTTTATAAGAAGATATTCCTCATCTCTCTTGACAAGTATGCCGACTCCAACTATGGGCCGTGTTGGATATTGTCGCTCCATACTGATCAACTTTGACCTCATCAGCTGCGCTCAGCGAAAATGTCAAATGAGATTTCCAGGAGTTCTTTAGTGTCCCGGTATCTTGTCTTTACAATTCTCAAGGAACCGATCTCGCCCGTTTTCTTGGTATGTAGTTCCTTACATGCATTTACGTTCCAGTTCCGTATGTGTAGTATCTTCAAGTTCATGATGTGTGCTGGGATTGGAAAGACGTCGTAGATAGAATTGCCCCAAAGTTTCCCGGCTTCAACTCGGTCCAGTTGCAGCTCTTCTATCTCGGCATCTTCTTTGATCTTCATGTTGGCTTCAGCTTCTATCCTGCTGATCTCTTCGTCCAATGGCTTACGGTTGAGCTGAATAGCAAGTCTTCCATGAGAACCGTCAACAAAGGTGCCCGCAGTCCATTTCACCCCTAGGACCTTAGAGGCCGCTCCTTTGAGGACATGAAGAGCTGTATGAGTTCTTACCTCATTCGATGCCATAGTTAATCAGTCCAAAGGAGCCTTTATTCCCTGTTAAGCATTGAGGCTGAAGCCGGGTTCAAGGAGATTCTTTCAGATCATGTACCCAGAGACGCGCTCCAAGACTAGCCTTGTGTTAGCGCTATTGGTTTCGGTTCTTCGGTCCTAGGAGGTGAAGCCATCTCTCTGAACCGCTTGATCGGTGTTGTCTGGGCTGAGGCCGGGTAGATCTCAGGTGTCACCTTCACCCAAAGCGGGAAACGGCATTTGAGCGATGTTCCCTTCACGATTGCTTCACCAGGCGGCAGTCCTCCCAATAGGGTAACGAATTCTTGGCCGACGATCTCCCCGAGTCTCTGTTTGTCAAGGTCTTCAAGGGCGTGGCAGACTATATTGTTCGCGCATTGAGTCACGACCGTCTTATCGACAGTGGCCAGCCTCTGTGTTAAGACCCAGAGACCAATTCCATTTCTTCCTCCATTCGTGGCGATCTCTTTGATTACTGATAGAAGCTTGGTTCGGCTTTCCAATGTTCCCACGTCGAAAACACCTCTTTGTGGAGCATAGTACATCGCTTCTTCCAAGAGAACTATGCATCCGAATCCTTGATTCTCAAGTGCTTCAGAGAAGATACGTTTCAGTGCTTGAGATACGACGATGTGCTTCTGAGCCCAGCTGTCTCTTCCTTGTGAGAGGTCCATTATTACTATCTGGTATCGGTTCAACAGCTCAACAGGGTCGAGCGGGGTCAGGTCTTCCTCAGGTATGAGACGAGAATACGCCACCGCTATTGCGACCTGCCGTTTGTAGTCTTCGAACTCATCTGCCTTCTTGTTGAAGCCCATCTGCATGCTGTCAACCTGCTGGATTGCTTTGATGAGCCCTCTCTTAGTTAGTATCCATCCCGACGATCTGAGTATCTGCAATGATTCCATGAGGATCTTGGATATCCACCAGCTTCTTTGCCAGCCGAACTCCGCCAAGAAATCCTCAAAGCCGATATCGGAAGCTCTGAAGAACCTTATCCAAGGGACGCTTACCCCTTTTTCTGGCCCTAGCCTTTCTAGGAGGCTTACATACTCGCCATCCTTGTCAATGATGAAGAAACGTACCGGTGGCTGTGAACGGGTAGCTCTAACAATCATCGCTAATGCCGTGGTTGTCTTGCCTGTCCCTACTGACCCGCATATGAGGCATGATTGCCTTATCAGATTGTGAAGGTCCAGCTCCACTTCTAGGTCGCAGCTGAGATCTCTCCCAAGCAGTATTCTCCAGCTTCCCTCGGGCTTCGTGAACCTTGCCACAATCTCCTTCCCAGCCTTGTACACCGGTATGTTGGGTTGAAGGGGATATCTCAGTGACCTCAAGCGTCCTTCCTCATCCAGCCAACCCCACTGATAAGTCTCAACGCGAACCGCAGAGTCTTCCCAGTCGGGAACAACCTTTCCCTCTTTGAGAAGCAGTTCCTCGTATTCTCTTACACGTTTATGAGGATATACTTTGACGACTTGATAGACCACCGGTGCATCTGTCTTCGGGTGGTGCACATATACCAGATCGCCCTTTGCGACTTCCATTTCCTTCTTCAAAACCAAGGTTACCGTGTCAACGAGATATTCACCAGTGTCACTGAAAGTGTAGCCAAGCATGGGGTCTATATCCATCTAGCTTCACCCCAGACAGGAGCAACATAGGACATTCGACCAGTTTCCCTCCCGACCTTTGAAAGGACCTCGAGGTATATCTCGTCAAGGAACTTCTTGGAGATCCTTACCGCTTCATCAGCTTTCAGAATAGCAAAGGGGATTCCTCTGAGATAGCTTGTAGCGTAGCAGTACTCCACAATCTCATCCGCGAAACCAAGAGAGAAGGCTGGCAGATCAATCCTGATCGGCGGCACAGCCCAATCCTTGGAGAGGCGCGCATAAGTCGAATAGAGAGGAAACTCTACGGCATCCATGAAAGGTGATATACGTAGATCCCTTCGAAGAGCTGTCCTAGGCGAGAATAGAAGGGTTCTCTCTCCGGTATTAAGCACCTGATGAAGTATGAAAGAGTCAGAAAGGTTAGTGTCGTTTTCGAGGCCAAGATAGTGCAATAGGTATCTGGCTGAAGGTCTCTTCACGATCCCCGCCACAAGTACATCACGCTCTTGACACAAACGCAGAAACCGGTTAACTCCGCTGATCAATGCTTCACGGTCAACTGGTCTACCCGCCTCTTTCCACCAGTTGCTGAACGCAAGCGGGCCGTCTACTAACATCAGTTGGACATCAGGATTCTTTTCAAGAAATTTGATTCCCGTTTCATACAGCATCGCTTCTCTGCGCACACTGGAAATGCTCCTGAATTGGAGATCAGAAAGTTCGAAAGAGAACTTAACTGACCTCGGATCCGAGAAGAAGCATCGGCCAACCGGAAGCGAATAGGCAAGCGCACTTATCACCGAGTATCTTCGCGACGAAAGGTCAAGTTGCTGCTCTCCGGCATCAACCCCAGTGACGCGGTCAAAGGTTTCGTGACTTTGTATATTGGCTATTTGAGCACCGGAGCGGATCTCTTCGCCGATCTTGGTCATATACTCGAAATCGTGACCTGCGTCTAGCGAAACCTCCCGAAGAACTAGCTCTCTAATTGAAAGACAAAGAGCAGAATGGGTAGAGAAAATGTCCCCTTTCTGCACAACGCTTGCTATGTGCTCAACGAATTGACTCTGCGTATCCAACTAATTCACCGGCGGGCGCATCATGCAACACATACTTTCTAGGATATTTAAAGTCTGCGCTATCGCGAGCGTAATGTCGGCAATGTGGCTGTTTATTTATAAACCACGAAATTGCTTCGCTCGGGCAGCGGGCGCCGCTGTCGCGAAAGGTCCAAGGCGAAAAGGTAAAGTTAAATATGATTGAGACTGAAGTGAGGATTGTGCCGAAATGAGTGATGACAAGTCTCTGAAAAGATCTGTATTTCGGACCTTCCTGTCCCATTCTGGCTTCGGTCCGAAAGAAATGGCCGACTACCTTAAGGTTAACTACAACTCAGTGAAGGCAATATACGCCAAGCTGTGTGAAGAAGGTCTTCTTGAAAGAACCGCGAGAGGAAGTTATTCTCCGAATGTGGCCGGGATCCTGGTCAGCCTGCTGGACCGAGTTGATGCTCTGGAGAAAAGGGCTAACAAGGAGGGGTGACGTAAACTGGAGAAACTTTGGGACCAAGCTCTGAAACGCCTCTCGCCTGAGACAAGCCTTTTCAAGATAGTGGTTTACCTGTCCTTCAAGGGTAGGAGCAAACCGTCGGAGATAACGGATGGAACCCGGCTAGCACCTGGCACTGTTAGGCCTGCTTTGAGAAATCTGCTTGAACTGGGCTTGGTGAATCAAGAAGAAGACGGATCCTACGCTTCGAAAATCTCTTTCATTGACATTATCTCCGATCTCTGTAGTCGCCTCCCTAGAGAATGATCCGATAGGGGCCGAAATGAACACAGAGGAGTCCGATCCGCTTGAAGGCCTTAGAAGAACGAGCACTCAGAGAGATATCCTCTTGCTTCTGGTAAGAGAGGAAAGAGAAATGACCACTCAGGAGGTGGCTGAGAAGCTCGGTTTGAGCGTCAACGCTGTGAACATAGCTCTTCACAACATGCACAACAAGGGCCTGGTCAAGAGAGTGTCACGAGGTCTTTATAGATATAAGCTAGGACCTATATTGGCAAACATCCTCAGGAAGCATTTGGAGGAAAGCAAGTTTGGATGAGAAGGATATCTCACTTATGCTCGATTCCTTGGGCATAGAGACTTCCGCGTTCAAGATACTGTGCCACCTTACCTTTAGCCACAAAGAAGTGAAGCCTGCAGAGATATCAGACAAGTTAAGCATGAAACCAGGGACTGTGAGGGCGAGACTCAGCGAACTCAAAGAAGCGAAACTAGTTAGTATGGATGGAGATGGGTACATCTCTAACCTGACAGCATATGACATCATCACCAAGGTATACAAACAGACGAGGAAGGATATCAGCGAGGCGATGAAATCTGAGCGAAGAGAAGATTCAAGACATGAACAGTAAGACAGCCAGCCTGCTGTCTCTCTACAAGGCACCGAGCCAGTACAGCATCATTGTCCACCTGATCGGCACGGGAAAACCCCTAACAATAAAAGAGATCTCAAGTGATCTCAAGCTGACCTACAAAGCCGCCGAAAGAGCAATGGCCAAATTGCTCGAAAAAGAGCTGGTACAGCGCGTGCCTTTCAAAGAAGGTGCCTATACCTGTGATAGTAAACAAGTTGTACTATGCCTTCTTTTAGCATGCACAGAAACCAACAAGAAGCTAGAGGATCTAACGAAGAACTCTGAAAAAAGCTAGCCCAACATCCTGGGACTTGAACACTACGTCAACTAGCCTGCATGTTTCCAGCGTACATTCTGATTTGCTCGTTCATCTAGTCATACTCAGCAGTCTTCGCACGATTAGCTAGAAGAATACCGAAAGGGCCATCGGCGAGAGGGGCCAAACCTACCTGTTTCGGCTTTCCTCAGTTAGCTTGGACAGGACTTCTTCTTCTAACCATCTGATTCCGTTTGTTGACAGCTTGATCTCAGGTTTCTTTGGATCAGGCTTGAAGATGTAACCTTTCTTCGTCATCTCGTTCAGTCGTGCTGGGATTGTGACTCTCTTCCCACTGGATTGAAGGAGATTTCGCAGTGTCTCAATGCTACACTGATTGTTCCTGAAGCAGTACAGGATGAGTCCGATAGACTCATAGTGAGTTAGGTCGTTCTTGGCAATGATGAGTGGTCCGTCCATAGACATTTCCACAACGCCTCTCAGATTCTCGAAGGGATTCTCGGTGAAGAGATGGGCGATCTTGGAATTCATTTTCATGAAGAAGTCGGGACTTAGGGTCTGGAGCAGATCAAATACTTCTTCTTTGCTCTCCCCCGAGATCTCAACCTCTCCAAACGACGTCTTTATGTTTATTCTTATTTCCTTCGTCATTCCTCACCTTCGGATGTCAGAGTATACTGATACTTTTTGTCAGCTCCTTTCCATCTTCTAAGCCGTCCTTTTTTGACCAGCCAGTTCAGGGTTCCTGAGAGCGTAGAGCTGGGAAAATGTATGGCGTTTGCTTCCATTCCCTTCTTCAGCTCGAAGAGGGTCCTAGGTGTTTTTCCCCAATCGGTTTTCAGAAGACTAACTATTGCGTCGCTGCATCTTGACTTCTGCCCAATTGAAGGGTATCCAGCTCTTGTAATTGAATCGTCACTCGTCACCTGTTCCCTGGCCTTGGAAGCCAATCCATCGCCAAATGCTCTGGAGACTTTGGTCATGATTCTATCCAAGTCTTCTAGGGTCTTCAAAACTTCTTCTTGACTGCCTCTAAGTTCAATCTCTTGTTCACCTATTTTGACACGCAGAGTAAACTGGGGAGCAGCCATAAAAGGTCACGAATGCTTTACAAATAATAAAGAAGTATCTTCCACTCTTAATACTTAAGTCTAGCGAGACTCAAGCATTTCCTCAAGAGCCTTCTGCACAAGGGCCAGCACGTTCTCAGTCTTCGCTCTTCCTCGGATCTCCTTCATGACTATTCCCATGAGCATGCCTGAAGCTCTTGCACCCGCTCGCCGAGCAACCTCAAGGTTTTCCCTTACCTTGATCTGCACTGTCTGCCACAGTTCCTCTTGTGAGAGTAGCTCCAGTTTCAGTTCTTTGATTGCTTGGTTCGTATTGGCCCGAGGATTCGTCGCCAGCCATGTCAGGATGTCTGGAACAGACTCCTTGACAACAAGACCCTGTTCCAGAAATCTGAACACTTCTTCGATTCTTTCATCAGTCAGTGCATCGACATTAAGGGACTCCCTTTCGAGGCTCTTGAGCGTCTCTGTCAGCGTCACAGCAACAAGCGAAGGCGAAGCCTTAGTGCCTCGCGAGATGTGTCTGAACAGAGGAAGATAGTCAGAGTCCATCAGCTGCCCGGCCAATTTGCTGTTCAAGCCGAATTCCTGCATCAGTCCTTTGAGTTGAACATCGAGGCTCTCTGGCAACGCAGACCCTATTTTCTTCAGTCTGTCGTTCGAGATGCCGATCGGTACAACGTCCGTCTCCGGGTACATTCTCGCTGCACCTGGCCTGGGTCTCATGAAGTGTGTAGTTCCATCAGCGTTTGGCCCTCTTGTTTCGCTAGGCACTCCTGTCAAAGCCTCAGAAGCCCGCTCAAATACGGCGTTAAGAGCGCCCTTGCATTTTTCAGGTTCTCCCGCAACGATCACAACGGCGTCAGCCGCTTTGGCTTCAACCGATTCACGGAGAAGACTCACTTCCTCATCAGTTATCCCGTATCCCGGGAGTTCATCAGTGTGGAAAATCCCTTTCACTCTCCCCCAGAACTTCGCTCTATCAGCCATCTCTGTTCCTAATCTTCTGCCTGGGCATAACTGCATCCCCACCAAACCAGCGAAGAAAGGCAGCCTGGCAGCACAGATCCTTTCTCCCTTCCTTATCGATGTCTTCAGGATCTGGCATTCAGTTTCTCTGAACAGTTCTGTGACATCAATGACATGCACAGGATAATCCACACTGGCGCCTTTACTGCGAAGCTTGTCCCTGATCTCAAGCAGCTTCCTTTGACGAAGGACTTCGTATTCAACAACTTTGGAGATCAGGTCAAGCTGCTGAATGCCCTTGATCTCGACCAAAGCCCCCTCAGTTATTGAAATGTTGACGTCTTGACGGATGCTCCCTAATCCCCTTCTAACCTTTCCGGTTGACCTAAGAATCCGACCTATAGCTAGAGCCACTTTTGCTGCTTCTTCAGGCGAACCTATGGTTGGTTCAGTCGATACCTCCACTAGAGGTATACCTAGCCTATCGATTCTATAATTCTGCTGGGAGCCGGACTCCTCTGTCTTCCGCGCGGCATCCTCTTCCAAGCATATCTGTTCGATTCCGACTCTTTTCCCATCAACTATTATTTCCCCACCTAACGCAACGACACATGTCCTCTGGAAACCTGTTGTATTTGAGCCATCTATGACAATCTTCCTCATGACATGTATCTCGTCAACCGGCCTAGCACCTACTATAAGTCCGACAGTCAGACAGATATCGACCGCCTCTGCGTTAAGAGGCCCCGGCGGTTCCTCGTCCATTTCAACCAAGCAATCTGTCTGGTCACTTGATTCGTAAAGAAGAGTCTTACCTTGCTGGAACTCAAAGAGCGCTGCCGGATCTATCTTCCCAAGCTCACTTTGAGTAGGCCTAAGGCGCCTGATGAAAGTGAACTGGGCTTCTTGGTGAAACAGCAAAGGAGAACAAGAACAAAACAGTTTGTGCGATGTCGCAAGCTCTTGATGTACCTCAAGACCAACCTTGAGGCCTAGGTTCTTGTTGTGATCATCCACATCACATCACCTCACCGTGTTCTGTATAGAGTCCTAGATGAGAACTCATGAGCAATATTAGTCTGCATCATGCTGACTACCTCCTTCGGATCCTGTGTCTGTCCCAGAACCCACATAAGCTTGACCATAGCAGTCTCAGGCAACATATCTTCCATTGAGACCACACCTGCTTTAAGAAGGAGCAGACCAGTCCTGTAGACCTTCATGTGCACTCTTCCCCATAGGCACTGTGAAGTCATCACCACAGTCACGCCTTCGGCTACTGCTCTTCTGATTGACTCTATACACATTTGACTTACATGTCCCAAGCCTGTTCCTTCAATAACGATGCCTTTATACTCTTGCTCCACCAGCCAATCGATTATCTTAGGGTTGAACCCCGGGTGGAATTTCAGCAAGGTTACTCTTTCGTCAAAGCTATTCTTCAAAGACAGCTTCTTTTCCAGGTCTCGTGCAGCATAATCAGAGACGAGCATTTTCACGGTGCCATTGGAGTACATCGCCAATGGATCAGCGTTCACGGACTGGAACGCCGAGCGGCTGCTTGTGTGGCATTTTCTTACCTTGGTTCCCCTATGGAAGACGACGTCTGTGTCGGATGTCGTTGCGTGCATACCTACCACGACCTCGGCAAACGGGGCCTTTGAAGCGCCTGCAATAGCTCCTATGAGGTTTAGAGCAGCGTCGGAGCTCGGACGGTCTGAGGAACGCTGTGAACCAACGAGAATGACTGGGACGGGAAGGTTCCGAAGGGCAAAACTAAGCGCGGCTGCTGAGTAGCCCATCGTGTCTGTTCCATGTGTGATTACAACACCCTCGGCTTTCTCGCTTATCTTTCGAGCTACTTTTTCTGCTATCTCGAACCAATGCTTCGGCGTGAGATCCTCGCTGAATATGCTATAAGCAATGTCACAATCTATGGCTGCCATGTCGGAGAGCTCTGGTACAACGCTATAAAGGTCGCTTGCAGATATGGCAGGGTAAACTCTTCCTGAGAAATAGTCCACTCTACTGGCTATTGTTCCCCCTGTGCTCACTATGGATACCCTGGGTAGATCCTTCGTTGCGGGCTGAGGCTTTGTCGGCTCGTAGTGCGGCTTCTCTGCCTCACCTAGACGCTTAATAATTGTGTCGCCCGGGAAATATGCTATTCCGATGTTGTATCCGCTCTTAAGCTTGAGAACTATATGCCATTCGTCTTCAAGCTCCGACCGCGGCATGAGAATGCCTTCATACTTGAACCGCTGCAAGACAACAGAAACTAGGTCTCCTACCTCAATGCCTTCATCTTCAAGATGCTTCCTCAGAGGACCTCTATATCCAGAAAGGCGCTGCAGTTCCATTGATACTATCTTGCCTCTGGAAGTTTAAAGCTCCTTCGAGACATAGACACCATCAGACGTGTAACCTAGCTTTCTGTAGTACTCTTTTGTGCCTAACGCGCTCATTACAACTATCTTCTTTCTGTCGTATTCATCTCTCGAAATCTCCTCAGCTGCCGATAGAAGCATTGACCCCCAGCCCCGATGTTGCCACGCTTCTTTAATGTGTCCACCTACAGGGACCATCGTGCCATACACATGAAGCTCGCGGACGATAGATGTACTGGGATCTTGTATTTCGACTCTGTGTGAGTGTTCTGAGGGTATTCTGAGCCGAAGCAGAGCCACAAGTATAGATCTGCGTTTGTCCTCTATGGAGAGGAACTCCTCAATGCCTCCTGAAGCTTCATACTCTTCTCTGGCAAGCTCCAAGTCATCGGTTTCTGCTACTATGCCTTCTGTCAAGAACCTATGTCCGACCTCACGACATCGGATGCAGTTGCACTTCATTCCTGTTTCTTGGAGTCGAGCTGCTACAAGCTGGCGAAGATTGCTTTTCTTAACCCCGGCTTCAATGAGGTTTGCAGGAATATCTCTTTGAACTCTCATTATTCTAATCCAAGGTGGCACAATCTGCTTGGCCTTCACCAAAAGCTCTACAGCTTCTTCTGTAGAAAGCGGCTTGAACTCTCCGTTTTTCCACCAGTCATAAAGTCTAGTTCCCTTGATAACGAGACAGGGATATATCTTAAGCATATCAGGCTTGAAATCGTCTTCTTGGAAAATACGTCTGAAGGATTCTAGGTCTTGGTCGATATCTGATCCTGGAAGCCCAGGCATCATGTGATAGCAGACCTTGAGGCCTGCGTCCTTAAGCATTCGAGTTGACTCGATGACATCTGCAACCATGTGTCCTCTATCAACAAGCTTGTACACATCATCATAGAGAGTCTGGACGCCCAGCTCCACCTTCGTCACACCGAAACTCAAGAGGCGGTCTATTTCCTTCTCCTTAGCATAATCAGGCCGAGTCTCAACGGTTATGCCAACATTCCTGATCACACTTATCTCCGACTGAGCCTTTGCATCCTGAAGGCTCTCTGTTCTCCTTTCAAGGAGTCCTTCTAGGCATCCCTTGATGAAGCTCTCCTGATATTCTATCGGCGTTGCAGGAAAAGTTCCGCCCATCACTACAAGATCTACTTTGTCAACTTGATGACCGATTGATCTCAGCTGTCTTATCCTAGATTGAACCTGACGAATGGGATCATAAAAGTTCTGAGCCCCACGCATCGAAGCAGGTTCATGACCGGTATAGCTCTGAGGAACTCCTTCCTCAGGACCGCCCGGGCAGTAGACGCATCTGCCGTGAGGACAAGGAAAAGGTTTCGTCATGGCCGCTATTACGACCACTCCGCTTGCCACTCTCACAAGTTTGCGGGTCAGAATTGGCAGTAGCTTTTTTCTCTCTTCTTCCGTCCCAATTGCTTCTATAAGCTCAGCGTTTCCTACAATTCTAGTCATGCTGAGACTGCTGCAGATTTCTACTTTCAGTCTGCCAACATCATCTCGACTAGGAAAAGGCAATTCCATTAATCGCTGTATTATGGTTCTCAGGGCATCCATCAATGCGGGACCCAAATGCAGATGCTGGGATGTCTAGGTTTAAAGAAAATACGTGTCTAGAAGGCTCTTCGTCGGCGGCCCCTCTGAGGTTGATCGCTCGCGTAGAGAACTCTCTTCTTGTAGTTCCTCCAGTTCCGCAGGCGAGGTATGGGACGTTGATGCGGAGCAGGTTCGATCTTAGGAGTTTGAGACCTCACTTTGCCTGCTTTGGTTAGAGACCCGTGGGTTGGCATCCTGAATCACTCCTTTTATTCGGCAACCAATGCAATGTATAAAGCTTGTGGGCTCAACCTTGTTCTCATACCGCCACGGAGCATGGGCTTGCCTTTCGAAGCATATTAAGGCCCCGTGAGATCTACCGCTTTTTGATGACAAGATCTATATCCCTACCGGTTTTCCAGCTGGATCGAGACGAAGCTTTCCGAACTCCTCTATGACTTTATGCAGCTGGTCTGAGTCAAGCACAGGTCCATCTTCGCAGATCCTCAGATTTCCAATCGCACAGCTTCCGCACAAACCTACTGAGCACTTGATATAGCGTTCAAGACTTGCCTGAAGTGGAATTCCTGTTCTCTCTGTTTCTTCGAAGACCTTTACCATCATGGCTTCAGGTCCGCAGACGTATACAATGTCAAAAGCCCTCTCTCTAAGCATCTTTTCAGCCCAATACGATGCAAACCCCTTTTCTCCGTATGATCCGTCATCTGTTGTGACTAGGAGATCCCTAGTCTCATGCACGACATGCTGGAGCCTATTCACGAAGAAGACATTCGGACGGCTTCTGAAACCAGCAACAAAGGATATTTCTGCTCCCATTCCTGCAAGTAGTTCGGCCAGTGGAGTAAGGGAGGCTACTCCGCTTCCTCCGCCTACAAGAAGACAGTTGGCCATTACAGGTCGGAAGCCAAAGCCGAAAGGTCCTCTTATGCCGATGAGACTGCCCCTTCTTTGTTTATGTAGCGCTTGGGTTGCTGTTCCCACTCTTCTAACCGTTATCTCTGAAATCCCTCCCCGATCGATTGTTGACAATGCCATAGGTATTTCGTCTACCCCTGGTATCCAGACCATAACGTACTGTCCAGGAATGGCTGAGGTGCAAATGCCATCTCTAAAAGAAAAGGATTTTACGTCCTCAGCCTCTGTTCTTGCTTCGATCAATGGCACGACTCTGAGTCTATTTTCCATGTGCCTTGCCAACAATCCCTTGAACACTCCTTAGTCCTCTTCTGGTCATGTAATCCCCTATTCCTTCATTGATACTGTTAAAGATTGTCAGGCCATGACTCATTATGGCAGTTCCTATTTGCACTGCTGAAGCCCCGCATAGAAAGAACTCCACTGCATCGCACCAACATGAGATCCCTCCGCAACCCACAATCGGAATGCTTACGTTCTCAAAGATCTCCCATACGCATCTCAAAGCCACTGACTTTAATGCCGGACCTGACAGGCCGCCTGTGATGTTAGAGAGAATCGGTCGCTGTGTCTCAACGTCGACAGCAATTGCCTTTAGAGTGTTGATAGCTGTGATCCCATCTGCTCCTCCTCTCTCAGCAGCCCGGGCAATCTCTGCGACGTTAGCAACATTAGGAGTCAGTTTAGCAAGGACGGGAACATGCACGGCGTCCTTCACAGCTCTAGTAACTTCTTCAACTGCGTTGGGATCCTGACCTAGCAGCCCTATGTCTTTGACATTCGGACAGCTGCAGTTGATTTCCACAGCATCTGCGCCCGCTTTTACCAAACAAGCTGCCACCTCGGCATGTCCTTCCAACGTTTCTGCGAATATGCTTGCTACTACAGGGATGTTGTCCTCCTTCAGTTTTCTCACCTCAGTTGAGAAGTAATCGACACCTGGGTTAGGAAGTCCCATAGCATTTAGGAACCCATATTCTAAAGACACTACGGTCGGGTTCGAATGTCCTCCTCTTGAGCTCGGACCTATGCTCTTTGTAACAACAGCTCCTGCTCCGCTTTCGTACACCCTTTTCAAAAGTGGAGCGGAAAGACCTAGTACACCTGCCGCAAGCATCGTTGGATTTCTGAGCTTGAGGCCAGCAAGGTTGACTGCTAGATTTAATTCCGACATCCTTCCCAAAGATATTAGGTTCAGAAGATCAATTGATAAAGGTTGAGAGTTGACTTGAAGAGAATAACACTAGACGAACAACCTGAAGTGTACATTGTAGAATCGATTCTGGGTTTGTTTGCATTTGATTCTGACAATAACTTGATCGACAAGATCTTGTATCCGTTACAGCCAGAAGCGATCACGGAAAGGATCATGAAGCTTGAGGCCGGAAAAACAACGTCAGAATTGCAGGAGCTGCTGCAAAGACTCTCGGAGACAGGCTTTAGTACCTTCGTCTTTGAAAACAGAGCCTTATCTAGGTCTATAGAAGAGGAGCTTCAACTACCGACAGCATTCAGAGAGTCAACAGCACCCGGAGACATATTCCGCCAAAGACTAGGAGAGAGTATCTCTGAGTTCTGCCCAATGAGGACAATTCAGGAATTCTACATGTTGGCTCATGAAGTTACCGAGATAATCACTAAGGAGAGGCTCAGTAAGGAGTTCGAAGGCCTAGATCCCTTGATAGTGCAGGCGGTTCATGTCATCGAAGAGCTGGACAAAGGCACAAATGTGCTGTCAACAAAGACACGGGAATGGTATAGCGTTCAGTTCCCCGAACTCAATCGACTCGTTGATAATCACGAGACTTACATGAAAATGGTCTCAGAAATAGGCGGCCCTAGAGATTTCACGGCCGAATCTCTGGAGAGAATCAACGTGCAGGCCCCTCTGTCTGAGAGAATAGTAACCGCCGCAGGCAAATCTATTGGGGCACATCTGGAAGGTAGAGACCTAGAGATAGTTCGAGCCTTAGCGGGTGGAATTATTGGTCTCTTCGATCTGCGGAAGAGTCTTGAAAACTATGTTGCTTCGTTGACCGAGGTATTAGCGCCGAATATCGTAGCAGTCATAGGACCTATGCTTACTGCCAAACTGATTTCCAAGTCGGGCGGGTTAGCGAAGCTTGCATCTATGCCATCGAGCAGAATACAGGTTATGGGCGCCGAGAAAGCAATGTTCAGAGCCCTGAGAACAGGTGCTAGGCCTCCGAAGCATGGGTTGATCTTTCAACATCCGCTTGTTCACAGTGCTCCAAAGGAACAAAGAGGCAAGGTCGCACGGTTACTTGCTGCGAAACTAAGTGTGGCGGCAAGAGCTGATGTTTATTCGAAGAGATTCATAGGGCGGAATTTGAGAGAGGAATTGGAGAAACGGATAAGACATCTGTCTTGAAGGACAAACATCTCAAAAAATATGCCTGTAGTCTTGGAGCTTCGGGGTCATTGGATTCCGACTATGTTCCTGTCCTTTCTATCTGTTATTCTTTCGTCCGTTTTACGGTTATCGTGATCGTCGAAACGTTTCTTTTGTTGTCTTCCTCTCCGAGAAGCTCTGTGCTTATTGATATGTTCTCCACAGAGAGATCGGTCAGAAAGCTTCTCTTTGTTATCTCCACGGCATCCACCGCACTGCTTATTGCTCTTCCTCTTGCCAGAATGTTCACCTTATCTGCTCGCTCCAAGGCCGTGACCAAGGCTGTCACATAGCTCAGAACGGGCTTTGAACCCACGTAGACATTCTCGTCTCTAGACATTTCGGTCATCTCTTGGCTATTTATCCAATACTTGTACTTAAAACCTCTGAAAATCAACTGTGTTCAGATATAGATTTATGAAATGGAGCTCTCTGAAAGATTTACATACTAGAGCAAGACTCCATATTAAATGCGTGTAGGTGAGCAGCGAAGTTGGGCACTTTTGAGAACAGAAAGGATGCGGATACCGAAGCGTTCGAAGACGTCAAGGATTTTGGAGATGGAAGATTCTGCCCCTTCTTGAAGTCATGTCTAACGGATCTGACTAGAGATTACTTCGTAAAGGTCTGCAATACAACTGGGTATTCGAATTGCCATCACTTCGCCAAGAAAATAGGAGAGCTGAAAACACCGATCGCGTGGCTTCTGAGGATAGCCGTTGAAAGAGACGTAGTGCTGCAAGACAATCCCAAATAGCAGAGAAAATGTAGATTGCACGTTATCTCAGAAGGGTCGCTGTGAGCAGCATTACGAGTCATGAGAAATTCAAAGGAGTATTCTGGGTAGTTTCTCCAGACGGCAAGAGGAGACCTGCAACACTTAACCTAACGCCACGGCAGCAGTTCTATGGCGAGGAGTTGGTTGAGTATTCTGGCGATGAATACAGGCTGTGGAATCCCTTTCGGAGCAAGATTTCCGCCGGCATACTCAGGCAGATAAAGGAGATGCCGATTTCCCCGGGGACCTCTCTGCTGTATCTTGGAGTGGCTACAGGCACAACCTGTTCACACCTTTCAGACATGATTGGAGAACATGGAATGATATATGGAGTCGATTTTGCCCCTACGCCAATGAGAGATTTCATAGAGAACCTGGCGAAATACAGAAGAAACGTGTCTCCAATTCTGGCCGATGCCAGGAATCCCTCCTCATACAGAGTGTTCATGCCTAAAGTTGATGTCATTTACTCAGATGTTGCTCAGCCGAATCAGGCGCAAATATTGGCAGACAATTCAGATTTGCTTCTTCGGAAAGGAGGATGGGGGCTTATTGCAATAAAATCACAGAGTATAGATGTGACTGAAAGTCCCCATGCCATATATCAAAGAGAAACTGAGTTCTTGAAGCACAGGAATTTTACGATAATCGAGCAAGTGAGTCTTGACCCTTACGAGAAGGACCATGCTCTAGTGGCTGCTAGGTTTGCTGGAGAAACTGAATAGTCGCTCTGAGGCGTTTGACCGTAAGCCAAGAGGATCGCACGATTTGAGGGAGTTCTCCATTCTGTCTGAGACTATTCTCAAGGTAGAGAACTGTTTTCTTGTCCGAAGGGTAGCCAGAACCGAAATCGCCAAAGGTACCCCTCAGCTCCGATATCGTCTTGTCTCTTTGCACCTTAGCGATGATTGATGCTGCGCCCACCAATGGATAGGTGCGATCGGCATGAAACTCGCAGATCACATCCACATGGAAAAGAAGCTTCGCGCAAATCTCGTTGACACATCGTTGAGGGCTGACATCGCATGGATCAATAAACAGGTAACTGGGCCGGAGCATCTGAGCTATCTCTGCCATGGCCTCCAACTCTAGGTAGTTTAATCTCCTGTACTTGACGCCGCTTGCAACAGCCTTGTCAATCTGCACTGGGCTGAGTTCAATAGAGGCATACTGAAGGACGATGATCTTGATTTCTTCGGCGAGCTTTTCCCGTTTTTTAGCTGAGAGCAATTTGGAGTCTTTGACGCCTATTCTCCTTAGCTCTTTGATTCCAGTTTGGTCTGTCAGAACGCCGCTTACGACCAAAGGGCCTATAACCGAGCCTCTTCCGGCTTCGTCCAAGCCAGCTAATAGGCTCATCTCTGTTGAGAGCGTTGTTTGATCGATCGATCGACTCCCCTGTAAGCTTGGCACCATTTGAATTTGCGGGGATCTCTATGTAGTTTGATAGAACTCTTCCGGCACTTGCTGGAACAGAACCTGCTCGCTCGCCCGTCCCTCCGTATGTAGGTTGAACCAGTGCCCGGCAGAATTGTCCGCCCACAGAAGAAGCATTGAAAAGACTTAGGCATCTCAGGAGTCTCCTCACCTTATCTTCTTTGCTTCTCTTTCAGTTTCTCTTAGCATCAGTATGTCCTTCAGCCTGATGGGTCCCTTGACATTTCGCGTTATGATTCTTCCCTTGTCCGCTCCTTCAAGTATCCGAACTCTCACCTGTATCACCTCGCCTGTGAGCCCAGTCCTGCCGAGAATCTGGATCACTTCGGCTGGTGTGACAAGTTCGGATTCTCTAGTTGCCATTTCACTTCACGATTTTCCCGAGGGTAGATAGTATCTCACCTAGAAGCCCCTTTCCGTCGCCGGGATCGAGAATGCAAGCTGACGCTGCCTGTACTCCTAGTCCTATAGCTTCTCCTAAGCTCTTCTTATCCTGCAGGTATACGTAAGGGGTCTTTCTTTCTTCGCATAGCAAAGGAAGATGAGCTACTATCTCAGGCGGCTCAACATTCTGGGCAATGACTACTAGCTTGGCTACTCCTCTTTCAACAGCTTTCGTGGTCTCATTTGTGCCTTTCTTTATCTTGCCAGTCTCTTTTGAGATCTTCAAAAGCTCATATACTGCATCAGCTAGTTCCTTCGGCACCTCGAATTTTACGTAGAAGGGCTTTGAAGGATCAATACCTTTTTTGGCCATTTCATTTCCTTCCTCTTGGTACCTATTTACAACTCAAGGCACTGTTTTTAAACTTTATGTTTGCACCGACAATAGACCTTTGAAAGGATCTAAAGCCTGTACTAGTTCACTTGTGCGTGAAATACGCGACGATGCTGCCCTCTGAGATGCTATCAATCCGGGCGAACCCGAATCTCTCAAATTGGATCACCGTGTCAGGCTTCAGTTCTCTGATTAATGGCTCGGACAAGCCTTTCGCCATGGAAGCATCCGGCATTACGACATCCGTATGCAAGCCTTTGCCCTTAGGCAACCAGTGAATCAAGGGAGCTCCCTTGGATCGTGCGTCGACATATGATTCGCTCACGTATTCTGCTTCTAGACTTTGCTCTTCGACCTGTTTCACATCAACATTGAACAGGCCCATCAATCTAAGCATCCCGCTTCTTGAGAACTGTTCTCTGTCGTCTTCAGAGACTATGAACGTTGAGCATCCCTCCACGGGGCTTATCTCGAACTCTCTGAATCCTCTTTCAGGATGGTCTGGGTGAAGAGGAAGTCTTGAATGGAAGTCGTGCGGGAGCTTCTGAACTGTAAGGCTAATAGGACAATGGACAAAGAAATAGCGGTTTGCCATTGGCTCGATGAAGGCTCTGTTTGCTGAGGCGATATTTCCCCAGCTGAGAGTAGCGTTAACCGGCTTACTGCCTATCTCCATCATTAATGCGTTTATCGCTTCAGGTTGAATGCCACGTCTTCTTAGGGCGACAAGGGTTCCTAGCCTGGGATCGTCCCAGCCGTTATAGAGACCTTTCTCGACTCCTGCTCTTATTTTGGACTTGCTTAGAATGCCTGTCTCCAGTCCTACCCGGCCGACATTTATGGTCTCCGGGTACTCCCAGTTGAGATGTCTGTACAGATATTTTTGCCTTATTGTGTTTGTCTCATGTTCCTTTCCTCTTATTATGTGGGAGATTTCCATTTCATGATCGTCAATTCCGCAGCTGAAATTGTACAGAGGCCAAACTCTGTATCTGATCCCAGTTCTTGGGTGTCGCGCCAACTTTATTCGAAGTGCTGGCCAGTCTCTTATGGCTGGATTCGGATGTTTGACATCCGTCTTGATCCTGACAACTGCGTCGCCTTCATTGTAGGTCCCGTCCAGCATTTCTTTCCAACGCTGAAGATGAATCTCCGGCCCAAGCTCTCTGCAAGGACAGGTTTCCTTTATCGTGACTTTTTCTCGGAACTTTTCTGGCGGGCATATACATATGTATGCAGCGCCTTTAGAGATCAGTTCCTCAGCATAGTTATAGTATATCTCGAGTCTGTCAGATTGAATGTATACTTCGTCGGGCTCTGCATGTAACCATCTTAGGTCTTCGAGTATCCATTCGTAGGCCCTTGTTATTGGTGCTTTGACTTCAGGTGACGTGTCTTCATATCTGAGGATGAAGCGTCCTTTGTATATTCTCGAATACTCTTTGCAGAGGATAATAGGGCGGGCTTGCCCAACGTGTAGATAGCCATCTGGATTGGGTGCGAAGCGTGTCCTGACCTGTGAGAACTTGTCGACGTTCTGCAGAGATGGGAGT
>Ga0315296_10001156_pt1 | contig 23158 bp, 18 predicted proteins | sample YL17G14_18_MG_FD_203921 | JGI IMG/M metagenome (GOLD analysis project Ga0315296, IMG submission 203921) | Sediment microbial communities from Yellowstone Lake, YNP, Wyoming, USA - YL17G14_18 | ecosystem: Environmental > Aquatic > Freshwater > Lake > Sediment | place: USA: Wyoming | collected... | reverse complement strand
GCCCCTACGCCGTCACGCCAGGCCGGCTCTTCTTTGGCGCGGAGCCAGAGGAAGTATTCTGCCGTATCACCGGCTGGGGTGACGAGGTGGAGACAGGCTTCAGCCTGCTGGCCACGTACTCCGGCGGGCGCGCGCTGGTGGGCCATTTTGGCTTCGACACCGGCTACTGTAACCGGCTGGAAATGCTAGGGCCACACGTGGCCGTCACTGTTGACCGCGTCTTTACCATTCCCGCCAACGCGACCAACGAACTGCACGTCAACCAGCACAACCAGCCTGAGACCGTCACCATCCCCCCCGCAGACGCCTTCGCCCTCTTCCTCCGCGCTGTCATCGCGGCGATCGAGACCGGCCAATTCGAATCGCTGGCGCGCGACCTGTCCTCGGATGCAAACGTGTTACAGCGGTTGAGACAGGCAAGTGGGAGAGGCAAATCGCAAATAGCAAATAGCAAATAGCGAATGGAGATGAGAGATTTGCTGATTTGCCGATTTGCCGATTTGCCGATTTGCTGATTTGCCGATTTGCTGATTTGCTGATTTGCGATTTGCGAAAGGAGATAGATGACCGATGCCGATTGCTGTGTGGGGTTACCTGAAGGAATATGAAGCCGAGAAAGAGGAAATCTACGCGGCGATTGAACAAGTGCTCACCTCGGGCCGCCTGATCCTGGGCCAGAGCGTGAAGGACTTTGAGGCCGAATTTGCCGCCTACTGCGGCGTCAAGTATGGCGTCGGAGTGGACAACGGCACGAATGCGATCACCCTGGGACTGCGGGCCATCGGCATCCAGCCCGGCGACGAGGTCGTCACCGTCTCCAATACCGCCGTCCCCACCGTCTCGGCCATCGTCACGACGGGTGCGACGCCCCGCTTCGTGGACATTGACCCGGCCACCTACCTGATGGACACTGCCCAATTGGAAGACGCCATCACCGACAAGACCGCGTGCATCCTGCCCGTGCACCTCTTTGGCCAGTGCGCCAACATGGACGAGGTACGCCGTGTGGCCGTCCAGTACGGCCTGAAGGTGCTGGAGGACTGCGCCCAGAGCCACGGGGCCGAGTTCAAGCGCCGCAAAGCGGGCTCCATGTCCGACGCCGCCGCCTTCTCGTTCTACCCCACCAAAGTCCTGGGCACTTACGGCGACGGCGGCATGGTCATCACCGACCGCGAGGACGTCGAGCGCAAATTGCGCCGCCTGCGCTTTTATGGGATGGAGGAAACGTACTATGCCGAGGAGCACGGCTACAACTGCCGCCTGGACGAACTGCACGCCGAAATCCTGCGCCGCAAACTGACTCACCTGGACGCCTACATCGCCCGGCGGCGTGAACTGGCCCGCCGCTACGACGAAATGTTGGCCGACACGTCACTCATCCTGCCCCAGGAAGCCCCCGGCAATCTCCACACCTACTACCTCTACGTCGTCCGCCACCCGCGCCGCGACGAAATCATCGCCGCGCTGAAAGCGCGCGACATCCTGGTCAACGTCAGTTATCCCTGGCCCATCCACGTCATGAGGGGCTATCGCTACCTGGGCTATCGGGAAGGCGACCTGCCCCACACCGAAGCCGTCGCCAAAGAGATCTTTTCGCTGCCGATGTACCCCAGCCTGGCCGACGCCGAGCAGGAGACCGTCTGCCAGGCCCTGCACGAAATCCTGGCTGAACTGGAAAGTCCGTAGTAAGGAGAGCATTGGACACGGATTTTCACGGATGAACACGGATAGAATTAAAAATCCGTGTAATCCGTGTTAATCCGTGTCCGATAGATTTGTTCGCGGCAGGAGACTGCTTCACATATTGCAGGAGGTGACAATGAGCAAACGTGAACTGGAAGGACGGTGGGCGCTCATCCTGGGAGCGTCGAGCGGGTTCGGCGCGGCGACGGCACGCGCGCTGGCCGCCGCGGGGATGCACATCTTCGGCGTGCACCTTGACCTGCGGACGACACTCCCGCGCGCCAGGCAGGTCGTGGCCGACGTCGAGGCGCTGGGCCGCCGGGCGGTCTTCTTCAACGCCAACGCCGCCGACGCCCGCAAGCGAGCCGTTGTGCTCGACCAGATCGAGCAGACGCTGGCACACGCTCCCACCGGCAGCATCCACTTTGTGCTGCACTCACTCGCCTTCGGCACATTGCTCCCCTTCATCGCCGATAGGCCCGAGGACGCGGTCGGCGAGGCACACGTGGACATGACGCTCAGAGTCATGGCCCACAGCCTGGTCTACTGGGTGCAGGACCTGGTCCGGCGAAACCTCCTGGTGCAGGGTAGCCGCGTCTACGCGCTCTCCAGCGCTGGCGCGATCCGTATGGCGCCCATGTACGGCGCCGTCTCGGCCGCCAAGGCCGCACTGGAGAGCCACGCGCGGCAACTGGCGCTGGAATTGGGGCCACGAGGTATCGCCGTCAACTGCCTGCGGCCGGGCGTGGCCGACACGCCCGCCCTGCGCGTCATCCCTGGTCACGAGGCTTACGTGGCCGAGGCGCTCGAGCGCAACCCCGGCGGCCGCCTGACGACGACCGGGGACGTGGCAAACGTGCTGGTGGCCCTGGCCGACCCGGCCATCACGTGGATCAACGGGGCGGTCATTCCGGTGGATGGAGGCGAAGTCATCGTAGGATGATTTGACATTCCTCCACGACGTGATAAAATATGTTCACATTTGAGATACTGCCCCTCTACCGTGCGGACTGCGCGACGACGAACCGTCTCTGACATGTCGGCCTTTTTGTGAGGTGGACATGGATAAAACGATCTGATTCATTTGCGTCAACGTCAGGCGTAACTCTCGGACCCGGTATCGCCCACATGTCCGTTCAGTGAGGTGATATCGGGTTATTTGTTGGAGGTGCAGTATCAGTAGAGGAGTAATTCGAATTGATGAACTTAGACGTGTTAAACGACCAGAGTTCAACCGGGCATGACCTGGCCGACCAGGGACTGGCCGACCAGGGCTTGCAAGGGATGAACGAGTACCTGACCAACGGGTACGACTATCAGGCACCCCGGCGCGGCGACATTCGCACGGGCGTCGTCATCGAAGTCAACGACCAGGGGTTGGTCGTGGACATCGGCTTCAAGCGCGAGGGCCTGGTCCCCACAGAAGACCTGGAGCACCTGGACGAGGAAACCCGCTCCGCCATCCAGGTCGGTGCCAACGTGCCGGTGTTGGTGCTCCGTACTGAGGACAAAGACGGCCATCCCGTCCTGTCTATCCACCAGGCTCACCTGTACGAGGACTGGATCAAGGCAGAGCAGATGATGACCAGCGGCGAACTCTACGAGGGCGAGGTCGCCGGCTACAACCGCGGTGGCCTCATCGTCCGGTTCGGCAAGATTCGTGGCTTTGTCCCGGCCTCGCAGATCGTGGGGCTGCCCAAGCGCATGCGAGAGGATCAGCGCCACGAGCGACTGGAAGAGATGACCGGCGAGCGGATCGGGCTCAAGATCATCGAAGTGGATCGCCAGCGCCGCCGCCTGATCTTTTCCCAGCGGCGGGCACTCCGCGCCTGGCAAGAGTTGCAGCGCAAGCGGGTGATGGAGCAGTTGACCCAAGGGGAAACGCGGCATGGCAAAGTCACCAGCATCACCAACTTCGGCGCCTTTGTGGACCTGGGTGGAGCGGATGGCCTGATCCACGTCTCCGAACTCAGTTGGGGCCGCGTGGACAATCCCCGCCAGGTACTCAAGGTCGGCGACGAGGTGGACGTTTACGTACTCGACGTAGACCAGCAACGGAAGCGGATCGCACTCAGCCTCAAGAAACTCCAGCCCGATCCCTGGACTATCGTAGACGACCATTACCACGTCGGACAGTTGGTCGAGGGCTACGTCACCCGCGTGCTGGATTTCGGCGCTTTCGTCGAACTGGATCTCGGAGTCGAAGGGCTGCTGCACGCCAGCGAGATGATCGGCACACCAGAACTGACCCCCTCGGACATCGTCCATCCCGGCGAGAAACTGCTGGCCAAGATCATCCGCATAGACAGCCGGAAGAAGCGGCTCGCGCTGAGCGCCCGGCAGGTGCGCAAGAGCGAATGGGAACGCTGGGTGGCCGAACAACAGACACTCCGCGAGTCTGAGGAAGCAGCCGTAGCAGCCAGTGAAGCGGTCGAGGAAGAGGCCCCACCGCCAGAAGCAGAAACAGCCAGCAGCGAAATCGCTGCAGAAGAGGCCCCTGTGTCAGAATTGACGACCAGCGCAATGACGGAGGAAGCGGATGAAATACCAGAGGCGGTCGAGACAACGCCGCAGATCAGCGCTGTCTAACCAGCGCAGCCTATGCGAAGAGGGTAAGCCATAATGGGCAAAAAGAAAGAAGATAAAATAGACGTAGAGGGGACCATCGTCGAAGCATTGCCGGCCACTCAGTTCCGCGTGCGGCTCGACAGCGGCCACAACATACTGGCTTACCTCTCTGGCAAGATGCGCAAGTACTACATTCGGATCCTGCTGGGAGACCGCGTGCGGGTGGAACTCTCACCGTATGACCTGACACGTGGTCGCATTGTCTACCGCTATAAGCGTCCCGTCCAGTCGGCCGTCCAATCCGCTGTTCAGTCGCCCAAGGAATAGGCTGGTTTCGCCACCAGGCACACCCAATCCTCTCGCTGGAGCCGCCGGGCCAGCGTAAGCCCGCTCTGCTCCAGCGCCGTGACGACCTCTGGCTCCTGCCCGGCAATGATGCCGGTAGCCACCAATCTTCCTGCATGGTGTACGCGCGCCGCGAGCCCGGCCTGCATCATCTCGACGATCACCCGCGCCAGGATGTTGACCAACACCAGCGCGTAACTTCCTGGCACTTCTGCCAGCGACCCTTGCACCACGCTCACACTCTCCTGTACCCCATTGATGGCCACGTTGTCACGTGCCACCTGCACCGCCACGGGATCGTTGTCCACCGCCAGCACGCGCCCGGCACCCAATTTGGCCGCTGCAATCGCCAGGATACCAGAACCGGTACCCAGGTCGAGTACTGTCGCTCCCGGCTGGACCAGCTCCTCCAGTGCGACCAGGCACATCTGCGTCGTGGGATGTACCCCGGTGCCAAACGCCATACCTGGGTCCAACTGGATGACCACGTCTCCGGGTGCGGGCACGTAATCCCGCCACGAGGGCCGCATGACGATGTGCCGGCCGATGTGCATGACGTTCAACTGTTCCTTCCACGCTTCTGCCCAGTCCGCCTCGGCGACAGGACGGAAGGTTGGAACAGACACGGGCCGGATCTGCCCCAGGTGCCAGAGCGCCTCCTCGACGCGGCGCTTGCTGGCCTCCAGTTGGTCATCGGCAGGCAGGTACGCCTTAACGACGAGCGGGCCCGCGTTCCATCCCTCGGGCCCGGCCTCGACAACCACCCCACGCTGGGCATAACGCGACAGGACCTCGGCCACGACCTCCGCGGCCTCGTCGTCCGTCGTCACACTGACCTCAAGCCATTCCATGTCTCGTATTACAGGCCGAACAATTCTCGCAGGTCGTCCACGAGACTGTGTTTCTCTTTCCAGACCATCTCCGGCTCCAACGTCTTGCCCAACTCCTGGAAGAGGGACTTTTGTTCGCGGGACAACCTGGTCGGGACGGCCACCCGCACCAGCACCAGTTCGTCACCCCGGCCATTCTGTCGCAGGTGGGGCACCCCTTTCTTGGACAGCCGCAACACGGTCCCGCTCTGCGTCCCGGCCGGGATCGAGATTTTCTCCTCCCCCTCCAACGTCGGCACCTGCACCTCGGCCCCCAACGTTGCCTGGGCCACGTTGACCAGCAACTCGACCAGGACGTCGTCGCCGCGCCGCTGGAAGATGGGATGCGGCTCCACGTTCAGCACGATGTAGAGATTGCCCGGTGGCCCTCCGCGCTCTCCGATCTCCCCTTCGCCCGCCAGCCGAATCTGGGTGCCGCCATCCACGCCGGGTGGGATCGTGACGGACAACTTGCGGGTGATGGAAACCTGCTTCTGGCCGCCACACCGTAGACAGGGAATGGGCACCGTCTCCCCCTCGCCCTGGCACGCCGGACAGGTCGTCACACTGACGAAGGAGCCCAGGATCGAACGCTGTACCCGCCGTACCTGGCCGGTGCCGCTGCACTCCGAGCAGCGCACCGGCGACGTTCCCGGCTCCGCTCCACTCCCCTTGCACTCCGGGCATACCTCGTAGCGTGTGACCTCGACCTCTTTCTCTTTCCCAAAGACCGCTTCCTCGAAGGTCAGGGGCAGGTCGTAGCGCAGGTCAACGCCCCGCCGTGGCCCACGGCGAGCAGACGTGCGAAAGCCAAACCCCTGCCCAAAGACCTCTTCAAAGATCTCGAACGGATCGCGGAAGCCAAAGTCGAAGCCAAAGCCCAGGCTACCCGGCCCGACGTGTCCAAAGCGATCGTACGTGCCCCGCTTCTCAGGGTCGGAGAGCACCTCGTAGGCCTCGTTGATCTCCTTGAAGCGCGCCTCGGCATCAGGCACATCGCTGACGTCCGGGTGATACTTGCGCGCCAGTTGCCGGTAAGCCTTTTTGATCTCTTCCTGGGTGGCCGAGCGGCCCACACCCAGCACTTTGTAGTAATCGCGCCTGCTGTCTGCCATTGCCCCCTACACAATACAAGACGCAAGATGCAAGACACAAGATGCAAGACGCACGATGCAGGACGCACGATGCAAGACGCAAAATGCAAGACGCACGATGCAGGACGCACGATGCTTCCTGCCCCCTGCTTCCTGCTCCTTGCTCCTTGCTCCTCTGCTCCCCTGCTCCCCTGTTCCCTGCTCCCTTGCTCCCCTGCTCCCCTGCTCCCCTGCTCCCCTGCTCCCCTGCCTCCCTTATGCCTCGCTAAACTCGCCCTCGATCACGTCTTCCTCGCCGCCCTTGGGTGGTTCACCCTCGGGCGCTGAAGACGCACCCGCAGCGGCTCCCTGGTACATCGCCGCCCCCACCTGCTGCATCGCCCGGCTCAATTCGTCCGTGTACCGGCGGATGGCGCTGACGTCGCTGCCCTGGAGCGCACGCTTGAGCGCTTCGATCCTGGCCTCCGCCTCCGAGCGCAGGTGAGACGGCACCTTGTCCCCCTGGTCGCGCAGGAACTTTTCGGCGCTGTAGACCGCGCTGTCGCCGACGTTGCGCGCCTCCACTTCCTCCTTCTTCCGCCGGTCCTGCTCGCCGTACTGCTCGGCCTCCCGCACCATGCGCTCGACCTCTTCGTCGGCGAGACCACTGGAGGGAATAATCTGCATAGACTGTTCACGCGCAGTCGCTTTGTCTTTGGCAGAAACGTTCAGGATACCGTTGGCGTCAATGTCAAAGGTCACCTCGATCTGCGGAACCCCCCGCGGCGCAGGCGGGATGCCGTCGAGGATGAACTTGCCCAGGCTCTTGTTGTCGGCCGCCATTGGACGCTCCCCCTGCACCACGTGAATCTCGACCTGCATCTGGCCGTCCGTGGCGGTCGAGAAAATCTGGCTCTTGCGGGTCGGGATGGTCGTGTTGCGCTCGATGAGCGACGTAGCCACACCGCCCAGCGTCTCGATGCTCAGCGTCAACGGGGTCACGTCAAGCAAGAGTACGTCCTTGACCTCGCCGCCGAGGACGCCGGCCTGAATCGAAGCGCCCAGTGCCACCACCTCGTCCGGGTTGACGCCCCTGTGCGGCTCCTTGCCGAATAACTCGGCCACCTTGCGCTGAACGGCCGGCATGCGGATCATCCCGCCCACCAGGACGACCTCGTCGATGTCAGCCGGCTTCAATTTGGCATCTGCCAGTGCGCGCCGGCAAGGTTCCACCGTGCGTTCGAGCAGGTCCTCCGTCAGTTGCTCCAACTTCGCCCGCGTGAGTTTCATCTGCAGGTGCTTGGGACCCGAGGCATCGGCGGTGATGAAGGGCAGGTTAATCTCCGTCTCCAGCACCGTGCTCAGTTCGACCTTGGCTTTCTCGCCCGCCTCCTTCAGCCGCTGCAGCGCCTGCCGGTCTTCGCGCAGGTCAATCCCCTGCTCCTTCCTGAACTCGTCCGCCACCCAGTCGATGACGCGCCGGTCCCAGTCGTCCCCGCCCAGGAACGTGTCGCCGTTCGTCGAACGCACCTCGAACACGCCGTCGCCAACGTCGAGGATCGAGATGTCGAACGTGCCGCCGCCCAGGTCGAAGACGGCGATCGTCTCGTCCTTCTTCTTGTCGAGGCCGTAGGCCAGGCTGGAGGCAGTCGGCTCGTTGATGATCCGCAGCACTTCCAACCCGGCGATCCGCCCGGCGTCTTTGGTCGCCTGGCGCTGGCTGTCGTTAAAGTAGGCCGGCACGGTGATGACCGCCTGGGTGATCGGCTCACCCAGGTAGGCTTCGGCGTCGGCCTTGATCTTTTGCAAGATCATGGCCGAGATTTCCGGCGGACTGTACTCCTTGTCCCCCATCCAGACACGGATGTCCCCGTTGGGCGCCGCCGTGACCTTGTAGGGCACCACGCCCAGCGCCCGCTGCACCGCCACGTCGTCGAACTTGCGGCCCATGAAACGTTTGATGGAGAAGATGGTGTTCTCGGGGTTTATGACCGCCTGGCGCTTGGCGATCTGCCCGACCATCCGCTCGCCCGTGCTGGGATTGACCGCCACGACCGAAGGGTGCAGCCGTCCCCCCTCGGCGCTGGGGATCACCGTAGGTTCGCCGCCCAACATCACTGAGCAGACCGAGTTCGTCGTGCCCAGGTCAATGCCAATAATTTTGCCCATATCCACTACTCCTCATCTTTGCACTCTGTCGTGTCCTTGCGTTCCTCCGGCTGAGGAAGCAGCGCTTTGGCCACCCGCACCATCGCGGGCCGCAACACGCGCTCGCCCAGGATGTACCCCCGCTGCACCTCACCGATGATCTGGCCGTCGCCATAGCCTGGGAGCTCCTCGTGCGTCACGGCCTCGTGGTACAGGGGATCGAACGCCTGCCCCTCGGTCTTGATCGGCTTGACGCCCTCGGACTCCAGAATGGCGTCCAGTTTGTGCCTGATCAAAAAGACGCCCTCACACCAGGTCAGTTGGCTCAAATTGGCCGGCAGCGTCGCGACTGCCCGCTCGAAATCGTCCACGACGGGCAGCAGTTTGCGCAACAACGTCGCATTGGCGAGCCGGACCATCTGGGAGCGCTCGACTTCCTGGCGCTTCTTGTAGTTGGAGAACTCCGCCTGAGCGCGTTGCCAGCCGTCCAGGTACTCGGCGGCCTGGGCCTCGGCCTGCGCTAACTGCTCCTGCACTTCCGCCAGTTCCTCGCCCGCCTCCTCCGGCCCCTCCTCAACTACAACTGCTTCCTCCGCTACTGCTGCCTCCTCCGCCACAACTGCTTCCTCCGCCTCCGCCTTTGCCTGTTCTACTGGTCCTCTCTCACCCGCCACAGCATCCGCACCAACTTCAGTTTCCTTCTCCTGTGCCACCGTGACCTCCTCAACAATCATTTGCAAATCGCCTATCGCCTATCGCCTATCGCGTATCGCCATTCGCCATTCGCATATTTGCTGATTTGCTGATTTGCTGATTTGCCGATTTGCCGATTTGCCGATTTGCCGATTTGCTATTTGCTATTTGCTACTCCGCATACGTATCATACACCAAATCCGAAAGCAGCCCGGCCACGAACCGCACGGTCGAAATGGCGCGGCCGTACCACATCCGGATAGGCCCCACGACCCCCAGCGCACCGGTGGCAAAGTCAGCCACGCCGTAGCGCCCCAGGACCAGGCTGCAGGCCCGCAGTTCGTCCCACTGCCCCTCGCCGCCGATCAGTACCCGCACACTGCCGACCTCCGGGCTGAGCGCATCGGTCAGCACGGCCTCGAGAAAACTGTGCTCCTCCATCACCCGCACCAGCCCCTGCGCCCATTCCCCTTCGGCAAACTCGGGCTGTTGCAACACTTCGCTCAACCCATCCCGGTAGACGACCCCCGCCGTCTGGGCGTCGGTGTGACGGATGATGTCCACCACGAGCCGGGCCACGTCAGCCTCGAAAGCAGGCAGTGTGCTGACGCGGGCCTGCATCTCATCGGCGCCCAGCCCGGTACACAGTTGGTTGAGCCGGTCACTCGCCTCGTTGAGCGTTTCCTGCTCGAGCGGCTCCGCCAGCGCCAGCATCTGCTGCTTGACCACACCTCCGCGCAGGACCAGGACGAGCAGCACCATGCGCCCTTGCGTCGAGGTGAGTTGCAGGTGCTTGTAGCACGAGCGGGTGGACTGCGGCACGGTCACCAGCGCCGCCCCACGCGCCGTGCGGGCCAGGATAGAAGCCGCCAGCGGCATCCACTGTTCCAGGTCCCGGCGCGCCTGGTAGAACTGGTGGGCGATGGTGCGGCGCTCCTGCAAAGGCAGTTCGACCTCGTCCAGCATCTGCTCGACAAAGTACCGGTAGCCCTTGTGCGTGGGGATGCGGCCGGCAGACGTGTGCGGATGGGTGAGATAACCCAATTCTTCCAGCCGTGCCAGTTCGTTGCGCACGGTGGCCGTGCTCATCCGCAGGCCATAGTTTTCGACGAGCGCACGGGAACTGACCGGGAAGGCACTGTTTACGTGCTCGCGCACGACCAGGCCCAGGACCATCCGTTGGCGCGATGTCAGCTCATCCATTTTCATCCCCCGTTTTAGCACTCTCGCCACGAGAGTGCTAAAATCCGATTCCCAATCATACCATAGGGGAAAAAATCTGTCAAACGGGCGGCCTGGGCTGGCTGTCACGATCCCCCCACTGCGTGGGGGGCTTGCACCTGCGAAGCGGGGAGCGGCTCCCTCTCCCTCCCAGGGAGAGGGTTGGGGTGAGGGTCGGTCGCGCACCTGCAAGACATCTGCTCCCTAGACCAAGGTCCACCCTCCCCCTGCCCCTCCCTGCGAGGGAGGGGGGAAGGAAATGCCGCGTAACCTGGCGGGGTTGGGCGTGTTTTAACCTGCAAGAACTCGGTGGGGAGACAGGTCAGTGGCTTTTCTGAGCGTGATTGTAATCGTCAGCGGTTATTTCTTGGGTTCGATCCCGGTCGGCCTGCTGCTCGTGCGCGCGATAGCAGGCAAGGACGTGCGCCAGGTCGGCAGCGGGCGCACCGGCGGCACCAACGTCCTGCGGGCGGCCGGCCTGTGGGCCGCACTCCTGACAGCATTGGGCGATGGCATGAAAGGGCTATTGGCGGTGTGGCTGGCGCGGGCGCTCGGCAGCGCACCCGTAATCGAGGCGCTGGCGGGCCTCTCGGCCGTGGCCGGCCACAATTATTCGATCTTCCTCGGCTTCAAGGGCGGCGCCGGGACCGCGACCACGGTCGGCGGGGCAATCGGCCTGTGGCCGTGGAACGGTGCCGTGCTGGTCGGCGTGGGGGCGACCGTGATCGCCGGCACACGGTATGCCTCGCTGGGCTCCATCACCGTCGCGCTGCTCTTGCCTCTCATCTTCGCGCTGCGCGCCTGGCTGGCCGGCGCACCGTGGGCCTACCTGGTCCACGGGCTGGGCTCCTCGCTGCTGACGCTGTGGGCATTGCGGCCCAACATCCGCCGGTTGTTCGAGGGGCGCGAGCGGCGGGTGACGCTCTCCAGGGCTCGGGCCAGCCTCCCGCCCACTCAGGCCAGTCTCCCACCCGCTCGGGCCGGTCTCCCGACCGTGCCCGCTGCCCGCTCTGGCCGCAGGCCCCCGGATGGCTCGGTCAGAGACCGGCCATAGCCTGGATGAGACCGGCCACAGCCTGGCGAGATCGTTACCTGGCAGCCGCCACCGCCAACACGCCGACGACCCCCGCGCCGGCGTGACAGGCCAGCACCACCCCCGTCTCCCGCACCCAGATGCTCTCCCTGGAAAAGCCGAGGCGCTCCGCCAGGCGGTCGGCCATCTCCTCGGCTATAGCCTGCCTGCGCGTATGGACCACTGCCAGGTACTCTAGCGGCCCCAGGTGCTCGACCACGTCTAACACGCGCCTCATTCCGCCCTGAAACGAACGGGCCGCGCCCAGCAGCCGCAGTTGGCCATCCACCAGGTTGACGACGGGCTTGATATTGAGCGCCCGCGTCATGCGGTCCACGACCGAGATGAACCCGTCGGCTCGTCCCCCGCGCCGCAAGTTCTCCAGCGTGTCCAGCACAATCGTCACGCTCACGCGTGCCCGCACGTCCTCCACCAGCGCCAGGATCTCCTGCATCGAGCGCCCGGCCCGCGCCGCCTGCGCCGCCACCATGGCCTGTAGTCCCAGCCCCAGCGAAAGCGACAGCGAGTCGAAGACTTTGACGGCCTCACCGAAGCGTTGGGCGGCCAGGCACGCCGCATTGAACGTGCCGCTGTGTTTGCCGGTGATCGTCAGGCACAACACCTGCTTGCCCTGCGCCACCAGCCGCTCGAACAGTTGCTCGAACGTGCCGACCGAAGGCTGCGAGGTCTGCGGATGGTGTGGCCCGGCCGCTTTCTGCCAGAACTCGTCGGCAGACAACTCGCCATCTTCGTACACCTCCGGCCCAAAGTGGACGATGAGCGGCGCCACCACGATCTTCAGGCGCTCCACCAGCCGTCGCGACAGGTCGCAACTGGAGTCGGTCACAATGTGTATGGACTGTTTCACGTCCATATCGCCCCCTTCCCGTGAACTATTCCACCCCTATTCGTTCGCGGCACGGAACACAGCGGCCACAACGGACGCCCCGCTTCAGCGGGGACTCCCCGGCTCAAGCCGCACCTCCTACTCCGTGGCGGACGCCCCGCTTCAGCGGGGACTCCTCCGCTCAAGCCGCACCTCCTACTCCGTGGCGGACGCCCCGCTTATGAACATTAAATAATAAATGCCGTAACAGGGTCACCCGCTGGCACGCGCCAGGCTGAAGCCCGCCGCTCAAAGAGCGAAGCCCTTCGGGCTAAAATCCAGCCCCCGAAGGGGGCTTTGCTCTCTCAGCCCGATGCTTCCAGCGTCGGGCGTTGGAGCGGCAAAGTGGCTCGTTACGGCGTTATTTTCTTAATGTTCATAAGCGGGGACTCCCCGGCTCAAGCCGACACACGACGGACGCCCCGCTTCAGCGGGGACTCCCCCGCTGAAGCCGGGCCTCCTGTTCCGCACTGCACCAACCCATTCAACGAGTAAAAACACACATCCCGACACGACGTTACGCCCTACCTGGAAGATGAATCAACTGACGGGTTCATGGAACCGTCGTCACGAACGACCTCCCGTCTCGCTGGCAAATCGTGCGTATCACGTTGCGGCCCGACATGGCCGCCGTTGGCACGCCGCCCCCCGGCTCCACCCACTGCCCGGCCATGTACAAGTTCTCCAGGCCAGGCAACGTCTTGCTCATCCCCTTCCCTGTCATCACCAGCCCCATTGTCTTGGTCGTGATCATCCAGCCCTCCATCGAACCCTGCCAGTTCCCGGTGTAGCGCTCGTACGTCAGCGGCGTCGCCACGTCCACGGCCTCGATGTCTCCCGTGAGGCCGGGGAACCGTTTCTCCAGTTGGCCGATCACAGTCAGCGCCACCTGCTGCTTCTCGGCCTCGTACCGCTCGCGCTCCTCAACCAGACCCTTCCAGTACGCGTAATTGGCCGGGAACATGACTTCGACCACCGACTTGCCGGCCGGGGCCAGCGTGGGATCGTAGCCATAATGCTTCACGCCCATCCGCTTTTGCACCTCGCCCGCGATCGTGACCGGCTCATCGAGCGGGTAACTGAACGCATGCGGCTCGTTCGACAGATCGCGCGCCACGCCCAGCGAGACCTGGACCAGCGGTGGGAAGGTGGGCCACTTTTCATAGCAGCCACGGATCTCGTCGTTGACGTACTTGCCCTCCAACATGTCAAAGATCGTCGCGTGCCCGTCGGCGGCGGAGATGACAAAGTCGGCACGGTGCGCGGTGCCATCGGCCAGCCGCACGCCCACTGCGCGGTCACGTTCGACCAAAATCCTTTCCACTCGCGCTTTGTAGTAAATCTCGCCGCCCAGGTCGAGGTAGCGGCGCTCGATCGCCCGCGAGAACTCGAGCGACCCCCCGATGGGGAACCCGGCGTTGCGGTTGTGCATGTACGCCAGCGTCATCAACACCGCCAGCATCGGAAAGTCGGGCATGTCGAAGACGAGGGCAAGCGCCTGGCGCAAGAACGGGTCGCTAAAGCGGCGCACAAAGTCCTGGACCGAGGTCTTACTGTACTTCCGGAAGGTCCCCATAAGGGGCAGCATCCTGATCGCCATTTGCAGCCCACCGAACAACCCCTTCGGCGCGTCCAACGGTGGCGCAAAGCGAGTGAAGAGGCGCACAGCACCAATGAATTCATCAATCGTCCTGGCGTCGGCCGGGGCCAGCGCCTTCATGTGCTGCTCCAGCCGGTCCACGTCGGTGTAGACGACGAAGGTCTTCCCGCCAGCCCCCTCGACGCGCACAAATTCCTCGTGATTGACCATTTGGCGCCCCTGCACGGCGCCCAGTTCCTCCCACACGCGGTGAAAGGTCTGGCCAGGCCCGGACCCGACCAGCCAATGGATACACCCGTCGAACGTGTACCCCTTGCGTTTCCAGGCGGTGCACAACCCGCCCGGCTTGTCGTGCAACTCAAAGATGCGGGTGTGGTAGCCGTTCATCTGCCCGTAGCACCCGGCCGCCAGCCCCGCGATGCCTGCCCCGATAATGATGATAGATTTTTCGCCCATCTTCTGCCTCCTTCACTGTACGCTGAAATACTCGGGCCGGTCTCCGACCGCGCCCACCTCCCCACCCTGCCGCTCGGGCCGGTCTCCGGCCGTGCCCGCGGCCTTACTTTCTTTCCAACCTCTCGAGCAACCCCATCAGCTTGTACTTGCGCCCGTGCCGGGCGCGAATCTCGCGCAGGTACGCCTGCCACTCGGCCTGGCGGTCCGCCAACTGATACGCCTGGCGCGCCTTATCGAGCCAGCCCACGGCGTAATGATAACGCTCGGCCTTGCCCGAATTCATGATCCGCTCGGCCTGTCCGCGCGCCGTCTGGATGACCCACTCGAGCCGGTGCCGGTGCTCGATTGCTGCGTCCACTACCTGCTCGAGGAGCTCGTAGGTCCCATCTTTCTGGACGACGGCGATAGCGTCGTCGAGCAGTCCCTCGTGGAGGAACACGTCCACGTGGGCCTGCGCGAAAACAGGCGGTGTCTTGCGCAGGTGCTCCAGCAGTTCTGCCTGCAGTTCCGGCCAACGCTGGCCCGCCAATTCCTGCACCTTCAGATAAGCGCTCAGACTGGGCGTGGCCCGAAATGCGATCCCGGCCGCACGCAAGGCGCGCTCCGCATCTCCCATGCCGGCCGCCAGGTCGCACAGCCAGGCTGCCAATGCCGCCTTGTGCCCCTCGAGCGTCAGGCCGTGCTCGGCGATGCGCAAGGCAGCAGTAAGCTCTTCTCGCTCGCGCAATGCCTGCGCCACCTTGAGCGCCTCGTCCGTCTTCGCCAGGTATTTCAGCCCCTCGTCCACCGCTTCCTGCGCGCGTCCCATTTTCGCCAACGTGGTGACGTATTGCCCAAGTTGCCCCTCGGCCTGGGCCAGGTAGAGATACTCCTGGTGCCGCCCCTGCCGCTCCAGCACGTTGAGCCGGGCGATGGTCAAGCCGTCGGCGTACCAGGGTGCCTCTTCCTCCCAGGCCCCCTTCGCGGTGATCTCACCTTGCAAGACCCGCTGCAACGGCGGGTAGTCCCACCCCAATTCCGCCGCCCCCTGGGCTGCATCGAACACGTCGTCTATGCCGTAGGCGCCGATCTCGCCCTGCCAGCGGGCCAGTTTCTGCGCCCAGGCGTGGCGTTCGGCCGGCGTCAGGTCGGCGGTCAGGATCGCCTCGGTCCACACCGCCCCCAAATCCCCGAAAAAGTCGCCCAGGTCACCGTCCGAGTCGTCCAGGTCGGTCCAGCCCTCCACGTACTCGCCGGTGATCGCCTCCAGGATCAGCAGGGCGTTTCGCCCGTCGCCGCCCTCAATAAAGCCTTTCGCCTGTTCCAGCAGTTGGCGCACGTCGTCCGCCACGCTGCCCACCTGCCAATAGGCTTCGGAAGGACGCATGCGGTCCAGTGAGTGCAAAATGGCATGTACCTGGCGGCGGATCGGCTGTGGATCCACCGGCGTATGGCGCGCAGGCGGCGCAGCTGCTTGCGTGCCTGCGGGGGCAGCCGGCGTCACCTGGAGCCGGGCCAGTGCATTTTCGACGCCGTCTGCCAGGCCCGGGACGCGCTCCGCCAGATCCAGCAGTAGGGCCTGTAACTGGTCGCGCTCCAGCCCGGCCAGCATCTCGGCGAGGGGCGGGCGCGTTTCGACCGCCTCCGGCTCGTCGAAGCAAGTAAGCAACACGGCGACGACGTGCTTGCACCAGCCGCTCCCTTCGTAGGGGCAGGTGCAGATCGCGTCGGAGATGCCGCCGGCGTCGAAGGTGACGCGCACCTGGTAAGGCTCGTACTGGCTGCCCTCGACTTCGGCCTGCAGCACGTTGCCGCGCTCGACCAGCGAGACGACCGCCCCGCGCTGGCAATAGTCCTGGCCACGCCGGAACGACTCGGCCGTGGCTTGCTGGCGGATGGTGGATTCGGTCAGAGAGGGGATGGGTATGGGTTACCCCCTTGGTTGTTCATACAACACCTTGCCTCGAGTCGTGATTTCTTGCAGAAAAGTGTCACCCAGCGTAAGACGCTCTTCCATTTGCTCAGGCGTGCGTACGATGATGTCCAGCGGAAACGGACGGGGGGAAAGGGCGCGCGAAATCTCCAGCCGCTGCTGGCGGGAGCGCAATGGCATATCCATGATCACGAGCAAATCTACGTCACTTTCGGGCCTGGGCCGGCCGTATGCGTATGAGCCAAAGAGAATGATTTTCTCCGGCTGGAACTTCTCGGCGATCCGTTTCGCCACGGTGCGGATCGCCCGCATGGGAATGCGACGCCGTTCGTTGACGGATACTCTGTTTGCCTCCATAGGCTACCTCATAAATGCGACATAAAGTGCGACATTTCTCGGTCGAATGCGACATTGCCACCGCTTATCAAGTACCCTGATAGGCTATGGCAGCTCCTTGTCCTACTCGTTTGGCCTGGCCTTTGGCGACCAGTTCGCTCAGATCGCGTTGAGCCGTACGGCGGTTGACGCCGAAGAGCCGCACATATCTGCTGGCGGTCATAGCCTGCCCTTCATTGATCATCAGCGTCAACGCTTCGATCTGCCGCTCGTTCAGGCCCAGCGCCCGCAGGTCAGTCACTCCCTCTTCTGGAATGAGGTCGAGAATGTGTTCCCCTGGCCCTGGGAAGACCACTCGGAACCAGCCAGGGCCGGCCTCGAAACGGGGCTCTGGCAGGCCATGCGCCTGCATGTCGTGCCTCATGCGCTCGATACCTGTGCCGAACTGCTCGACGTACCCCAGCCGGTAAAGCAAGCCTGCCAGGTCGGGGTTACGCCACACCGGGGGCGTGTGGCCCAGCGTCTCCACCGTGACCGGCGGCACCAGGCCACCCGGGCTCTCGACTTCGATCCGGTCGGCGTAGATGGCCACCTGCACCCGGCTGCCAGCCTGCCAGTAGTCGCGGTGGATGACAGCGTTGGCAATACTTATCCATCCTCTACCAGGATCAAATTGAGCCTGCGCATCGCGCTCGTCACAAAGCGATCGGCGGCCTTCTGGTCGAGCGTACGATGATAGTAAGCCTCGTAAAGGGCATCATAGGTCTGCCGGACATACTGCTCGTAATTGGCCACAGTGCGGCTGAGTTCCACCGGTTGGGCCGGAAGTCTGGCCACCTCCTGGCCGGCCGCCTGGGCGTAGATCAGATACTTGGCCTCGGCCTTGGAACGGGCCTGGTGGTGGAAGCCGTCCTCGGCCACCACTTCCTCGCGCCCGAACATGTGCCCGGCGTAGCGCAAGGGAGCCTGGGGCAAGGCGACCTCGGTGAACTGGCCCTGGCGGGCCGCTGGTGACCAGAAGTCATCGGGGAAACGGCGCGGACCATCCGGCAGCAGGTCGGCCAGCACCTCATCGGCCACCAAGTTAGCAGCGCGGGTCCGTTTGCTCTTGCGCGCCTTGTTGCGCATCCGGCCCAGTTCAGTGCGCTCCCGCACCAGCGTGGTGAGGCCATCGTAGATGCGCGAGAGCCAGATGGTGGGATCTAACCCGAGCGCCCGTAGCACAGCCCGGTCGAGGGCCTGACGGTCTTTGCGCTTGACCTCGTCGAAGACAGAGCCGATAGGCCGCTGAAGGAGCGGCTGGAAGGCAGCGATGACGGCCTGGCGGTCAGCCTGGCTGAACTGTCGAATATCCGGCACCAGCAAGTAATCATGGGCGTCTTCGACAGTCAGTTCCAACACTCCATCGCCCATGGTAACGCGACCAGTCAACTCAGTCAAAAAGGCCACCAGACTGGAGTTCATAATGGTGGCAGCCAACTCATGGGAAATGCCCTCCACAGGCGACAGGAAATACAGCCGTTTATCAGCAATCAGTGGCTTGGGACTAAAACGGTGAAGGTGTCTGTCCCCATATGCACTGGCGAAGAACAGTTGCGCCGGCCGACTGCGATATTCCGGGATGGCGTACCACCCCGGCTTGCGGTTGCGCACCTCGGCCCCGTGGGGCCAGGTCAGCCCGGCCTGTGCTCCCGAAGTGAACACCTGCTGCTCTCCCCACTCAATGTAGCGTAGTGCCCCCTTCCTTCCCTGGATTCGCAATTCGTCTTTGTTCAGACGGCAGACGAAGACCCTGAGCTTGAGAGTGCTCTCGTCAATCGGGATGTAGGCCGACTCGCCCGGCGACTTGAGCAGCGGGAACAGAAATTCCGGCTCGATGTTCCACTCGGCAATCCTGGTATCGTCCAGGTGATAAAATTCGTTGATGCCCGTCAGGCTACCACGGGCAGGTGGAGCCACTTCTCGCAACAGAGCCAGCCGGTCGCCGGCCTGGCGGAGCAGGTCAAAGTAGACCTCGGGGGCACGCAGGTACGGCCCCCACTTGACGGTCTGGCCAGTCGCTTCCATCTGCGCCCGCAGTGCACCCTGGCGCACAGTGCAGATGCGCAGGTCCTCGTCCTCGTGGATCACATGCTGAGCCGGGTCATCGCTCGTCTGGGACGCTGCCTCAATGCGCTGCACCAGGCCGTTCAACCGTTGCCAACGGGGCAGAGCCTCCAGCCGCATATCCTCAGGTACCAGTTCCGTCAGTCTGCGCTTCACCTTGACGAATTTGACGGCCTGGGCATCGCGCTCGGCCGGGTCGTCGCACCGTTCCACGATGGTGACCACGGTGTTGACAGCGGCATCCTCGAACCAGGGCTCACAGCGGCTCTCCAGCACGGCCACGATCTTGAAGTGGCCCAGGAAGAAGCGTTGTAAGGCATGGCCATAGTTCACGTCCAGCCAGGCGTTGGAAGTGACGATGCCCATGCGCCTGCCGGGCCGCAGGAAGCGGGCGGCGTGGAAGAAGAGGTACACGTACAGGTCGGCATAAGTGGAGATAGCGGGCCTGGCGTGAGGGATAAAGGCCGTCAGACTGTTGCCCACCTTGCGCTGCCGCTCGTAATCAGCCCGCAACTGGCGGTCGGCGATGGTGAACATCTCCGGCGCATCCAGGAACCAGTCTTCGGCCACGACGCGGCGGATGGTCTCCAGGTAGCCGGCCTCCTGCTTTTCGATCTGCGCGTTGTTGATGTAAGGAAAGTTGCCGACGATGGCATCGAAGATAGACACCGGCTCGTCTACAAAGTCCGGCCGCTCAACGTCAGCTTTCAGCGGCGGGAAACGACAGGCCTGGCCAGGTTTGAGCCGGAAAAAGTCCTGGCATAGGATGCGCGGAAAGTTGCCGTGCTCGTCCACCCGCTGGCGAAAGAGATTGATGGTAGCCAACTCGGCCGGAAAAGGGGCCACGTCCACGCCCCACAATTGTGAGAGGAGTTTGGTATGCTCCTGTACTCCCATCCAGCGCAGGCGGTCGTAGGCACGGATGAGAAATGTGCCCGTTCCAGCGGTGGGATCCAGCACGCGGTCGTCAGGATAGCGCACGCAGAAGGCACAGATCAAGTCGGTCAGCGGCTCGGGCGTGAAGAACTGCCCCAACCCATGGCGCTCCTGGCGGGGGATCAGTTGCTCGAACACCTGGCCGACCACGTCCTGGGGCAGGCTGGCAAAGTCGCGCGTGTTCAGATCCTCGACCAGCGCGGCCAGCTCAGTCGCGGCGGCCTGCGGATAGGGCAGGCGGTCGATCAGCACCTCGGCAAAGACGGCGTGATAATCCACCTTCAGTGCCTCGGCGAAGGCGGCGCGCAGGCGGGGCATGACGTAGGAACTGTCCAGGCCGCTCAGGCTTAACTCCGACAGGCTGCGCACAGAGCGGCGCAGGCTCTGGTAGAAAATTACCTTGCCCAGCAGGCGATAGATGGCCTGGCGTGTGACGGCTTCCAGGAAATCGTCGCTGCGCAAATCCGCCGGGATGCCCTGGCCAATGGCCCAGCGCTCCAGCTCGTGGGCAAACTGGGGTTTGTGGCGCAGCTCGAAGTGCAGGGCTTCCTTGAGGTGTGGCTTGAGGATTCCCACAGCGCGGGTCAGGCGCTGGACGAAGAAGGTAGCATCGGGGACGACCAGGTCCAGCCGGCCGTCGCGATGCAGGGTGGCCAGGTCACGGAGAATCTCCTCGGCTTGCTGCTGCACGGCAATGCGTACCAGGGGGACTAGAGGGCTGCCCGTGGCTGGGGTGATGTCGAAGAGAGTGGGATAACGCCGCAGGGGTTCGGTAGAAATGACAGGGATGCCCTTCTTAGGTGTCTTCCACAGAATTGCATCGCGCAGGTTCCAGGCCGCCAGGTAGGGAGCGCGTTGGGCACGCGCTTTGAGGGCCAAGAATTCCGGCAGAGGTGATGCGTCAGCAGCCACACCGGGCAACGTCAGGCCAACTATAGCCAGAGGGCTACCGCCTGTCGCAATGATCAACCCCTGGATAGGCGCAGAGATTCCTGGCGCGCTGGGGACGTCAAAAGTCTCAGCGACGGCGAGGGAGCCAGCAGGCAGGCTGGCTCGTAACAGGTCAAAGACTTCACTGAGCAACTCCAGAACTGCCATGGACTGCCTCTGACAACTTGCGTAGAAATCTGTGGGCGCTGCGATTCCCTTGCGCGGCGCGCTCAAAGTCAAAGTAGGGGGAAATCGCTCTCACCATCTCTATCTTCGTCAGGAACTGATGTCTGTTTTGGCGAAAGAGCCCCTTAAGCCGTTCAGCCGGCCGGTCCAGTTCGTCGGTCGGGACACCGGCAAATCGCTGCCCGGTGGCCTGGTGGACGGCGGATGTATCGGCCAGAAACCACGCCTCCAGAGCCCGAGCAATCACACAAACGACCGCATCAGATTCCCGGCGAACTTCCTGCAATAAAGCAGCAACGACAGGCGGACAGGAATCGTCGTGCTGATCGAGCAGAAAGAAGACATACCGGCATCGCTTCAGGCGCATCGCCTCCAGGTGAGAACGCGCCTCCTGAATGAGGCGAGGTCGGCCATTCGCCTGCACGACTTTCACTTCCAGGCCTTGAGACTGGAACCAGGGGCGGTGATCTTCGAACAGGCGCCGCTCCGTGTCTCCCTCAACCACAATGCCAATACGCACCTGTTGCCCGGTCATGGGATGCCTCGTTCCAGGTATCCTTGCAACCAGAGTTGCTCCAGAGTAAACCTTTTAAGAAACTCATCTATCTGCTCGATTGTGCTGGCCTGCACTGCCTGGGTACAGCCATTCACTTTGTCCAGGAGATAGACCTCTCCTGGCTTGCAAGCGCGCACGAAATCGGGACTGTGCGTGGTAATGATGACCTGGGTCTGCCCGGAAACTTCGCGCATCAGATCGGCCAGTGGCCCCATGACAGCCGGATGCAGGCTTCGCTCTGGCTCCTCGATAAAGACCGTGCTGGGCACTAATTGAGACCCAAAAAGGGCAGCCAGAATCGTCAACAGGCGAACAGTACCATCGGAGACCAACAGGGAAGGCAGCGTGCCACGCAACCCTTTTTCTCGCACTTTGAAAGCAATACGCCCGTCGGCCAGTTGTTCTGTCTCCCAATCCTCAAACCCCGGCACCATGACCTGCACAATGTCCAGAAACTTGCGGTGGAGGCCATCACTGCCTTCTGGCTGCCCATGGCGGAGTTGATGCAGCACCAGGGCCAGGGTATCGCCAGTCTCGGACACTGAAGTGACACTCTGCGCCAGGCTGGGGGTGCGCGCCAGGCGCGGATCAGGGTCATAGAAACGCCAGCGCACGATTTCGTTGCTGATGGCCAGGCCGGCCAACGACGAAAAGGTCGCCGCGGTGAACAAACGACCATGGTTAGCCTCGACAATATCGAGAGCCTGTTCGCTCGCCTTGCTTGCTTCAAGCGCTTCGCTCACGACGACCCTGTCCGTGGTGCGTTGGAAGGCGGAAATCCTCTGCTGTCTCTCGGCCTGGTCCTGCTCCAGCGGACAGGCAAAAAGCTGGGCCGATTCCGAGGTGACGATGTAGTCGTCGTCTTGGTGTATGAAAGTGAAACTGTAGTCAAAGCACGGATGAGAGAACGTCAACTCTTTCTTGCCCACGTCTAGCCTCAACTGGTCGTCTGCCAGTGCACCTGAGAACAGGAACGATACGTTCGTGCTCCGCCGCCGCCGACAGCACAGGTTCACCCAGCCATAACGTCTGGTCACGGCTGACGCAATGCCTTCGCTCAGACAGTCCTGGACGAAGCGGAAAGCATCTACCAGGTTAGACTTGCCGGCGCCATTTGGCCCAACAAAGACACTGAAAGGCGCAAGTGCAAGTGGTTCGCCATCGCCGAATGACTTAAAATTACTGATATGCATCTTACGGATCATGGAAGCCTCCCTGCTTGCGCCGGTACATTGAGCAATCGCACGTGGGCCATGTGGCCCATGCGGTCCACGCTGAAACGAACGGCGGTGGGCGATTCCTTCTGCCAGTCGCGTAGAAACTGGCGGGCAGTAGCAATCTCGAAATAGACGCCCTGTTCAGTCAGTGCATAGATGCCAGCCAGAAGTGCAACGTCCTCGATGGGTGCATAGCCCAATGGACTCTTGATGTCATCCCAGGCCCGTACCAATGTGGCTCGCATCTCAGCGCTGGTGGCTGGACGGGCATGGGGTGGACCAAAAGCAGCAGCCCAGGTCTGGAAGAAAGCAGTGTCAAGGAAGGTTCCGACATCGGCAGCGGGCTCCAGGGCCGCGAAGAAGGC
>Ga0315296_10001155_pt1 | contig 23159 bp, 23 predicted proteins | sample YL17G14_18_MG_FD_203921 | JGI IMG/M metagenome (GOLD analysis project Ga0315296, IMG submission 203921) | Sediment microbial communities from Yellowstone Lake, YNP, Wyoming, USA - YL17G14_18 | ecosystem: Environmental > Aquatic > Freshwater > Lake > Sediment | place: USA: Wyoming | collected... | reverse complement strand
ATCCTTTTCTATCTATTCATCTACACACTGACCAATGTTGGTGCGTTCGGCACAGTGCTCTTTTTGGAGAGGCATATTGAGGCGGACAAAGAGAATTCCCTCTCCCCAGTGGGGAGAGGGCAGGGTGGAGCCAATAACCCCCTCTCCCTAACAGGGAGAGGGCAGGGTGAGGGTGAGGGGGGAGGAGAGGGTCTCCTTATTTCTGACTATGCCGGGCTTGGATGGCGGCATCCCCTGATTGCCCTGGCCATGGCCGTGTTTCTATTCTCACTGACCGGGGTTCCACCGACAGCCGGGTTTGTAGGGAAGTTTTACATCTTCAGTGCGGCAGTGAAGGCGAATTACATCGGCCTCGCTGTGATTGGAGTCCTCATGAGCGCGGTGAGCGCCTACTATTATTTGAGGGTCGTGTATGTGATGTATATGCAGGAGCCATCAGCCCAGCCCATCAAGCTCCACTCCATTATCGGTGTGAATGTTGTCCTTGCCCTTTCTGTCTATGGGATATTGAGGTTTGGCGTGCTTCCTGGCGGGCTTCTCCAGCTTGCCTGCCGCTCCGCCCGCTCTATCTTGTTTTAAATCATTTTCTTTTTTTCCGGCCCGTAATAATATAAAATAAGGAATTGCCAGTTATGAAATAGGGATATATCCTAAGGCATTATATAAGCGAGTGAGGGTATTGTTTCAGCCGATATCGGGAGAGTACGATAGATGTTTGGAATCTCAAGCAAGGTGGAGATGTAGAATGAAAAGACAGAAGAGGATTATTGTAAAATTTCTTGCCGCAGTACTCATGGTCCTATTAGGGGGAGTACTTACTGCCATCCTACCCAATAGTGCCGAGGGCAAAGAGGGCCGGGGTAAGAAAACCCCATCCCCTGCAGCAAAGTCTAATAAGGACCTTAAAGTTGTACTATCTTCCACAGTTGATTTGTATAGAGGGAAGCAATACGTCACGGAGATCCAGTGTGGGGTATCTAATCTATCGGAGACGCCGTATTACGGGATAAGGATCTGGATTCATTTTTACTACGATTGTTCCGCATCTCATGTGTGCTCCGGTGGAGATGACGTGTATTACGAATCAAGGGAAGCGAAACCCGGAAGCCCTATATTCGTAAATATCCCTTTCTTTGGCCCCCCGGCTGTTCAGGATGTCAAGTTTGTGAAAGTGGAAGGTTACCGCGGGTCTCTGAAACTGAAAAGCCGTGACGGTCGACTCAGGGAGGGTACGAAGGTAAAAGTTTCTAAACCGGCTTGCATACTGAACCCGCGTGATCCATCTATCCACCCTCGCTTGAGGAAATTCTACGAGCATCCTTCTGGTACGATAGAGTTGATTTTGCTTGAACAATCCCAGTCTCGACGTAAAGCGAAAGAGTGGGTATGGGTTCAATTTCCTTCGATTAAAAATCAGGGGATGTGGGTCGAATCGAAGTATGTCAATGTGGCAGAGGAATGAGGAATATACCTTTTTTGCCAGTGTAAATCTGATTGGCGACATAACCTGGCTTGCCGCTCCGCCCGCTCTATCCTGTTCTGATCCTAATAAAATTGATTTACGGGGTGCGGGCCAGGGTGAGTACATCCACGCACTTGGCACCGGCCCTCTTCAGGACACGGCTGCACTCGCTCACGGTCGCTCCCGTGGTGAGGACATCGTCTATCAGGAGGACGATCTTTTTATTGAAGCTGTTTTTGTCCTTGACCTGGAAGGCCCCCATGACATTTTTCATCCGCTCTTTCATTGTGAGACCCACCTGTGGGGGCGTGGGACGGATTTTTCTCAAAGAAAAAGGATCCACCGGAATGCCCAGGGCCTTTCCGAGCCCAATGGCCAGCAGGGCGGATTGGTTGAACCCCCTCTCCCTGAGCTTAACAGGATGAAGAGGCACAGGAGCAAGGAGGTCCCAGTCCCCTGAAAATCCCATGTCCGGAAGGTGCTCTATGAGGAGGGCGGAAAGGAGATCCACAAGGCCGGCCCTGCCCTGGTATTTCATACGATGGATCGCTTCCATGATTGGGCCCTCATAAAGGGCCAGGGCCCTGGCTTGCCTGAAGGGCCTCCTCTTCCTGAGGCACTCGCCGCAGATGTGATCTTTTCCTTCCCTTGAGGAGAAGACCTTTCCGCACAAGGGGCACAAAGGACTTTTGGCGAATGTGAGCCGGGATGAGCAGGAAGGGCAGAAAAGAGACCTTTTTCCAAGAGACTCCCCGCATGAGGCGCATTGGGGAGGGAAGAGGATGTCCAGGAGGGCCGATCCGGTCTTGTGCAACCAGGAACCTGCTGCAGCGCAGCTCACAGGGCGGCAGAAGCCCTGCGTTTCATCTCGTTGATTACCTTCTTATAGTTTCGCTGATGAAAGATCCCGGAGCCGGATACGATGACACGAGCGCCGGCCTTCACGACATCGGAGATGTTTTCAAGTTTTACCCCGCCGTCAACCTCAAGCTCGATAAAGTCCAGATCGTCAACGTCAAGCATCCTCCTCAGGCTGGCGATCTTGGGGAGGCAGCCCCGAATGAGGCTTTGTCCTCCGAAGCCGGGGTTGACCGTCATCACCAGGACAAGGTTTACGTCCGGCAGGATCTCCTTGATGGTGGAAACCGGAGTGGCAGGGTTTATTGACACACCGGCCTTGACCTTGAGGGCCTTGATGGCTTGTATGGTCCTGTGAAGGTGAATGGATGCCTCGGCATGGACGGTGATGATTGCGCTTCCAGCGCGCGCAAATTCCTCTATGTATTTATCAGGGTTGGAGATCATGAGATGCACATCCAGGGGAAGATGTGTAATGCGGGAGATTACTTCAACAATGAAAGGGCCTATCGTGATGTTGGGGACGAAATGACCGTCCATGACATCAATATGGATATAGTCGGCACCTGCCTTCTCCACTGCAATGATCTCTTTCTTCAATTGTGAGAAGTCAGCAGAGAGGATTGATGGGGAAATTTTAATGCCCTTCATCATTGTGCTCCGATGGCTGAAGCCACCTGCTCAAGGATCTCGTGTTCAATCTCGGTTGTAGTGCGATGAGGCTCTGTTTCTGTTTTTGAAAGAACAACGACCTCCTCGCTTGTCACGGTCACGAATGTGTCCGCGCCCCTGGGCTTCACCCAGACCGTGAGCCTGGCCTTAATGGGGTATTTCTTGCGGAAAAGCCCCCTGGATTCCGAGAATCCCACATCCTTCCATTGGGTTGAGATAAGACCGCTCTTCTGTTCCGCGCTGGCCACAGCATAGCGGTTTTGAGCGAGCACACTCAGGACAGCCTGCCAGGTCCGGTTGTACACCACACGGAAATGCTTGGAGATCGGATTCGAGGCGCCTCCCCGGAAGGTGCTCTCCTCACGGGGAGCGCACCCAATCAGCATGGCAAGGATGACGATTCCAGCATAGATATGCAGGGCTTGAAAGAATCTTGGCATGACGGCTCTCGGGATCACTGGGGCGGAGGGTTGGGTGGTTGTTGAATTTCCATTGGTTCGGCTAAAGGGGTTGGTGGGAAGATATATCTGTATCCAAGGGCGGAGCCTGCCGAGCCAAGAATGGGGATGACCATTGTTGTAAGCGTGAAGTCTTTTGTGTGATAGCATATGACACTTCCTGCAAGAACGCCTACGAGGCCCCCTATCAGGGTTCCCCAAAAAGAGCCTGTGTCCTCTACGATATAATTTCCCGTCATATAGACGGATGATATGCTTCCAATGGAGGAGCCGAGGCTGATTCCTTCAAGGCTTGCCGTGAAGGCGCGGTCCCTGTTTCCCTTTATGCTATGCGCACCGACGGCTCCACCGACCCAGCCCAGTGCGGCTCCAGTTACAAGACCTACGATTCCCTCCAAAAAGGTTTTTTCCCCCTTGCTCAGAACGATTTTTTCTTCCTCAAGTGGCGCCTCCTCACCCAGGATAGGTTTTTCTTTCTCAGGAGGCGCTTCCTCCTGATAGACGGTTTCACCCTCTTCTTTCAGTAAATTGAGGATATAGGACTCAGCAGTTGGGAGGGATTCCTCAGCGAGGATCATGTTTTTCTTTTGAGAGAATGCATGGGCCTCCATAGCAAAACATATAAGGAGCAGGAATACCAGGGAGCTCAGTGCTGTCTTCCGCATATCGTCCCTACGGAGATCTTGTGTCCAAGGAGGAACTCCCTCGCATTCGTCTCCCTCTTGCCTTCCTCCTGAAGCTCATGGATCACGAGGTCGTCCCTTCCGGTGGCTACCCTGATTCCCTCGTGGCTGACCCCGGTGATAGTCCCAGGAGCGGCACTGCGCCCGGCCTCAAGGGATTGGGTGGACTTCTCTACCTTTCCCTTGATGATCTTGATCCGTTTTCCATTGATGAATGTGAAGGCGCCCGGCCAGGGAAGAAGACCGCGGATCCTGTTCCTTATCTCCTCTGCGCTTTTGTTCCAGTCGATCTCCCCTTCGCCCTTTGTGATAAAAGGGGCATAGGTTGCCTCTTTGTCGTTTTGGTCGCGATACACAGCTTTTCCCTGCCCGATGGCCTTCACCGCTTCCACCATGAGTTCAGCCCCAATGGTGGAGAGCCTGGCGCCCAATTCTTCTGCTGTCTCATCCTCTCCGATGGCTGCTTCTTTTTGGAGGAGAATGGGGCCTGCGTCCATACTCTCGTTCAAACGCATGATCGTGACGCCTGTTTTTTTCTCGCCGCGAAGGACGGCCCACTGGATCGGAGACGGCCCCCTGTATTTCGGAAGGAGGGATGGGTGGAGATTGATGCATCCATGAATTGGGAGGGTGATGATCTCCTTGGGGAGGATCTTTCCATAGGCAGCAACAACAATGATCTCGGGGTTCAACGACCTGAGGGTTTTGATGAACCCGGGGTCATTCGCATCAGAAGGTTGAAGGACATGGACTCCTCTGCGCTCGGCCTCAGCCTTGGCATCCGGCGGGGAAAGCCTTTGACCGCGTCCTCTTGGGGCATCGGGCCGGGTCACAACTGCAACGACGTTTTCGCCTGAATCTATTAGGGAAGTGAGGGTTGGGATGGAAAAGGTCGGGGTTCCCATAAAGACAATTTTCATAGGTTGCCCGAGAGGGACGGAGAGGAGGGGCTGGCCCCTCCCTTTTTGTATTCCCTCAGAAGAGCATCCCTCTTCAGACGGCTGAGATGGTCAATAAAAAGCCTGCCGTTCAAATGGTCTATCTCGTGCTGGATGACTATTGCAAGAAGCCCCTCTGCCTCTTTCTCCATGGGATGTCCATTGGAGTCAAGGGCCCTCACCCTGACTCTTTCCGCCCTCTTCACGAGTGCCCTGGGGCCGGGCAGGCTCAGACATCCCTCTTCTATCCTGGTCTCTCCTTCCATCCTGACGATCTCGGGGTTGATGAGGACAAGGAGATCCTTCCTGTCCGGAGGGGACGGGTCAATCACGGCAAGCCTCAGAGTGACCCCAACCTGCGGCGCAGCGAGACCGATCCCCGGGGCGGCATACATGGTGTCAGACATGTCCCTGATGAGTTTCTGGATTTCCGCGACAGAGCGCACCTCCCTTGCCTTCTTCTTCAGGAGGATGTTCGGGTATTTCACGATGTCGAGGATCATCGCTTAATCCTTTGCTTGGGAAATGGATTCAATCTGACGCCTGGCCTCCTCATGCTTGGGGTTGATCTCTATGACCTTCCTGAAGAATTCTTCTGCCTTGTCCCATTCCTTTCGGGACTTGCAGATCACGCCGAGGTAATAAAAGTTCCTCCAGTTTAAGGGTTCAAGAGAAACAGCCTTCTCAAAACATTCTTCAGCCCTGTCCATGTCAGGCTCATGCCCCGGGAATTCTTTTGTATGGAGAAGGCCAAGCCCGGTGTAATACTCCCCCACCTCGGGATCGAGGCCGATGGCTTCTCCAAAGGAGTCCAACGCCTCGGAGAATTTTTTTTCTTGAAAAAAGGCCTTCGCCCTCTTAAATGCCCTCCTGGACGGGTTCTCATCTGGGACCTCCTGGAGGAATTCAGCCTCTTGTTCGGAGAGGAGCCCTGAAGAGGCTTTTTTCTCTGTCTCCTGTTCGTATTTGGAGCGAGTCTCGTCCCTGTATAGGATTGCATATGCTTCCTGGATCTGGGAGAAAACATTGCGGGTCTTCTCCTTAATATCGTTGTATTCCGGGCCGAGCTTCTCCGGCTTCAGTCTTTTTTGGAGTTTATTGTAGGCCAAGAGAATGTCACCCTTCGTGGCCTTCCGTGTCAGCCCCATTTTCTCGAAGAGGGTCATTCGGGGGAACTCCTTGTATTTTTTAAGGATCTCGGCCCTTACATCGTCTGTCCCAGCAGGGGCGGAAACCGGTTGTTCCTTTGCCGTAGGCGCTTTCTCAGCGACAGCAGGAGCTTTCTCAGTCACCTGAAGTGTCATTGTGAAGAGGAGGGAGCAGAGAAACTGTAAGACCTCTGTTTTTGAAAGTCCGAGTCCCTTTCCAATGGATATCAATTCCTCTACAGTCTTCCCTTCCTCTGAAGCGTTGAGGATCACCTCCTCTTCCTGAGACAAAGAAAGCTCCTGAGATACATAGGACGAGTCGGGATTTTTCTTAAGGACCCGATCGAGAGGACCGACAACATTCTCGAGCATCTGGGCAGAGTATCTATTCTTCACACCCCAAAAGATGATGCTCGCCGTGCTCAGATCGAGGGTGATCACCTCTTCGGTAAGGGGATCGCCCGGCTCAAAGGAATAGCTCCCCTTGTCCCATTCGAAGAGGCTGTATATTATCTCTTCTGCCTGGTCCACAACCGCGGTCACAAGCTGTTCTGGCTCAAGGTAACCCTTTTCCACCAGGATAGTTCCCAGCCTTTGGTGGGTCTCCTTTAGGCTTTCCTCAAGTTGTTCTTCGGTGATGATTCCCCTCCTGACCAGGAGGGCACCCATCCTGTCATGGGGATCATTGGAGCTTGCGAAGATGGGTTTTCCCATCATGATGTGGACTGTCTTCTCTATTTCTCCATTGTCAACTTTCAGGATGCCCGATTGGGCGGATACATAGAGATTGTGGAGAATTTGAGGAAATGGAGTTGTACTGAGATCGCCTGTTTCCATCAAACTCAATGATAATTGCGCAGGGAGTGAAAATCAATCGTGGGCATTGCCAAAGGAGCCAGATCTCACGAATTGAATTTAACGGGGAGCCTTACAGTGAAAACGGATCCCTGTCCCGGAGTGCTTTTGACAAGCACCTGTCCGTGCAGTTGTTCTGTGATCTTTTTGACAAGGTAAAGGCCCAGACCTGTCCCTCCATACTCGCGCGAGTAGGAACCGTCCACCTGTCTGAATTCCTCGAAGATAGAGGGAATGTCCTTCTCCGAGATTCCGATCCCTGTGTCCTCCACTGATATATCTATATGGGTATCATTGTGTTTTCGTGCCATGACCGTGATCCTGCCCCCTTCGGGAGTGAACTTTATTGAATTTGAAATGAGGTTTATCAGGATCTGGACAAGCTTCCCTCTGTCTGAAATCAGGTCAGGAAGGTCCTGAGGAACTTCCATGTTGATCCCCAGCTTTTTCCTTCCGAGCAGCCATCTGGCCGTAGAGACGACTCCGTTCAGGACCTCATCCACCCGAAGCTGTGAAGGTTTTATCTCCATCCTGCCTGCCTCGGCCCTTGCAAGGTCAAGGAGGTCGTCTATGAGCTGAAGGAGATTCTGTGAGCTCTGGTTTATCCCTGTAAGGGCCTCCTTCTGTTTCCCGGTGATAGGGCCGTAGATCCCGTCCTCAATTAGGGCGACAAGGCCGAGGATACCGTGGATCGGGGTTCTGAGCTCGTGCGTGATGTTCGCCATAAACTGGCTTTTATGCCTGCCCGCCTCCATCAACTCCTGTGTTTTGACCCCAAGTTCCCTCTCTTTCCCGCTGAGGAACCTAAGGATAGAGCTTGCAGAGAAGGTTAAAATTCCGAGGACCAAAGCGAGAGAAGCTATGTTAAGGAAGACAAATCCCAGGGTAAGGCCGCTTTTATGTAAGAAGTGTTCAATGAAGGATGGTTGAGCGGGGAGGATTCCCCCATAAATCAAGATGGCCATTGTCCCATAGAATATAATGGTGACGATGCTCATGAGGATTGTGATCCCAAAATTGGCGAGCATGGCCAAAATGGAGATCTCGATAAAATAGATTGGAATAAACAGGCTAAGTGGTCCTCCTGTGAAGTAAATGACAACTGTAAAGATGAAGACGTCTGCAATAGAGTTAATTGATGTGCCCAGGGCGACAAAGCGGCGTGCCTGTAAGCCGGCCCACATAAGGGAATTCGTGATGAGCTTGAGAGGAATGAGCCAATAGAGGAGACGAGTTGGTAAAACACCCATGATATCGGAGAGGATAGCAAAACCCGCAAACCAGGCTGTCAGGAGATATCCGGATCTCACCCCCCAGACAAGCCTCCATCTGAAACCCTCTCCCCTGATCTCCTCAATAAATCCGGGAAGTTTCATGAACACTCCTTGCAGGTTTATCCGCTACTGCTGGCTTCCAATAATGGATTTTACCTTCTCAAAAAGCTCGCGCAGCTTGAAGGGTTTGACCATATAATCCTGGGCATTAACATTCGCCTTGACATGTTCTTCCGCGTGGGGACCTTTATAGACAGCACTAATTATGATGATGGGGATATCGTGTCCTCCAGGCTTGCCTCTAACTTCGTGGCAGACCTCAAGGCCGTTTTTCTTCGGGATAAGAACATCAATGATCATCAAGTCGGGCTTCTCTTCTTCAAATTTCTGGACGGCCTCAACTCCGTCAGATGCTATTGAGGTATCAAAGCCCTGGGCCGTGAAGTAGTCTTTTAAGACATTGGCGCTGATATTGTCATCTTCAACAACAAGGATCTTTTTTCCCATTGTCCCCTCCTTGATTGGTCAACACCTATTGCATATCACAGTTCATGGGTCGAAGTCTATCTGTATTTTAGCGTTCCTGCTCGATTTTTTGCCGGCCTCCAGGGCTCTCCGAGCGGCTGAATGGAGCACCTGTGAGGTGCGTCCTTTCAGAAGGAGATGCCACACAGATTCCCGAAGATCGGGGGCAGGCCCCAAGATCCTCACAGAAGATGCTCCCTGGGCCGTCATTGCCTTCCTTGCCATTGCACCTGTGATTTTGAAGGCATCCGGGGCTTGGACACGGATGATCATGAGGCGGGAAAAGGGCGGATATGACAGCTCCTTTCTCAGTCCAAGTTCGTAAGAATAGAAGCTTTCAAGATCGTTTCTGGCGAGAGATGCGAACACAGGATGTTCGGGAAGATAGGATTGGACAAGAAGCCTCTCCCCCATTTTTCCCAATTGGACGAGTAGCTGAAGCGTCCTTTCGCTTGCCCTGAAGTCTGGAAGGTTGAGTAGGGAGTCCACAGAGACTACCCCCACACATCGCGCCCTCGGCAGCCCCATGTCCAGTATCATTTGGGTTCCTACAACCACATCGACCCCAGCGAAGTTTCCTGCCGTGCCCGGCCTGCCGATTGAATCCCTGTCAATCCTGACAACGCTTATCCCAGGGATGAGATTTTTTACCTCCTGTTCGATCCTCTGCGTTCCTGTGCCCGAGGAGCCGAGCCTGTTTCCGCTGCACTCGGGACATGAGTCTGCGCAGGGCAAAGACTTGTTGCAGGAGAGGCATCTTAGGGTCTTATCGTGCGCATGATAGACGAGCGGCAGATGGCACTGCATACAGCGATAGACAAATCCGCAGTCATAACAGAAGAGGGAGGTGGCAAAACCCTTTCTCGTGACAAATAGGATAAAGGGCCCCTTTCCTTTGGCCTCAATGATTGCCTCCTTCATGGTGACGGACAAAAAGGTCTTTTTATTCCCCCTCATGTTAATAATTTCTGCCGGGGGAAGTCTGATGCCGGGCGCCACGGCCTTCTGATACCTTCCATTCAGTGCATGGAAATATGTCTCAACAGATGGGATGGTCGATCCCAGTATAACGGTGGCGCCGGCCATGTTCCCGCGCATGAGTGCGATGTCCCTTGCGTTGTATCTGGGATGTTTTTCCTCCCTGTAATTGCTGTTCTGTTCTTCGTCAACGATGATAAGGCCGGGCTCCTTGAGCGGAGAAAATACGGCAGAGCGTGAGCCGAGAACGATCCGGGCATCGCCCGACGCTGCCCTTGTCCATTCCCTCCAGAGAAGTCTCCGTGAGAGGTCGTCGTGGAGGATGGCGGCTCGTTGGCCCAATTTCGCCTCTATCTCAGCCGCGATCCGCTGGCATGTGGAGATCTTGGGGAAGAGGAGGAGGGCGGAGCGCCCTTCCTTCGTTGTTCTTTGGATGATGTCATAGTAGGCGATCAGGCGTTCTTCGGGATCTGTCCAGAGCAGAAAGGGGGCGAATGCCTTCTTCCCGAAGCTGTCCTGGGTTGGCTCCACGACGGGCGTGAGGGGCTGATGCTCTGGAGTGAATGCAGCGGAGGATGGCCTGACAGGAGGTATTGGCAAAGCAGCCTTGAGGACCTCCCCGAGTGGTGAGAGATAGTAATTTGCGGCCCAGCGATAGAGATCAAGGAGGGGCTGGCTGAAGGCCGGATGGTCTCCCCTGACCTGAATGATTCCTTTAATCTCCTTGACCGCGATGAAGCCCGGTGAGTCGCTGAGTCCGATTACAAATCCATGCACACTTCTGCTTCCGAATGGAACCGTTACGCAGGAGCCGATCTGGACCCTGTCCTTCAGAAGCTCCGGAATGGAGTAGGAGAAGGACTTCTCAATGGGGAGCAGGACTGCGACTTCAGCATAAATCGCCATGATGGGTTCTCGCTCGATTATGTTACCATTAAGAGGGCCCGATGACCCTCCGGTAAACCTCTCTGACTCTGTCTGCGTGATGAGCCAGTTCTTTGAGGAGCCTCTCGCCGGCACCCTCTTTTTTGTCTCCAAGCCTTTTGCCGAGATCGTCAAGGGCTGAGGGGTCAGATGGAAGGGCATTCAAGGACAGATCCTGGACGATCCTCAGTCTCATCTCAACCCTTCTGAAGAATTCATAGGCCCCTCTCAAGGCAACAGCGTCCTCCTCTTTTAAATATCCTTTTGAAGAGAGGGCCTCTATGGCATCAAGGGTTCCTGTCTTCCTGACTGAGGGGTCGGCCTTACCGTGCCTAAGGGACAGGAACTGGGCGATGAACTCAATGTCTACGATCCCTCCCGGACCGAGTTTCACATTTGTTGAATGGGGCTCCCTGCCGAGAAACTCCTCGATCATTTTCTCCCGCATCTGATGGACATCGCTGGCTTCAGGGGGGCGGGAGTATATGGCCTCCTTGATCCGCTCCACTACCTGCATGCCGAATGGAATATCGCCCGCCGCAGGTCTCGCTTTGGTGTATGCCTGGCGCTCCCATGGCCTTGCTGAGGAGGAAAGGTAGTCTGCAAAGGAGTCAAGGGAATGGGCAAGAGGGCCTTTTTCTCCCAGGGGCCTCAACCTCAGATCGAGAGCATAAGCGGTTCCTTCAGATGTCTGGCGTGAGAGGGTCTCCAGGAGCTTTTCAACCATTGCCGGGAAAAAGAAATAAAGGGGGACTGGCTTTTCCCCGTCAATTGTCATTCCTTCCTGGGAATATACAGCAATGAGGTCGAGGTCAGAGGCGTAGTTCAGCTCCCTTTCGCCGAGCTTGCCCAGGCCGAGCAGAACAAACCGGATATCGGGAGACGGCTGTCCTTGTAACCTGGATGCTTCTTCACGGGCATATGAGAGGGAGACCTCGAGGCAGGCCTCTGCCAGGTCGGTCAGCTCTGATGAGAGCGCTTCACCGCTTGATAGGTTAAGGAGATCCCTCGTGCCGATCCTGAGGGTTTCCGTCCTTTTGAATTTCCTGATTATATCCAGCTTCTCTTTCCAGTCTGCGGAAGAAGTGATCAGGCTCCTCAACTCTCTTTCCATCTCCTTCCTGTTTTTTGTTCTTTCCACGGATCCTGGCGATACGAGAGAATCAAAGAGCGAGGGATTTGCGATCAGAAGGCGGGAGAGATACTCGCTTCCCCCGAGGATTGAGGTGAGGAGCCTCATAGAGCCGGGATTGGCCTGGAACACGCTTAGATATGTTTCCTTCGCTCCGGTGGAGGAAAGGAACCTTTCTGTCCTTATCAGTGAGAGCCCGGGGTCTGCTGTTGTTTTCAGCTTTCCAAGCAGCTCGGGCAGGAGGGAGTCAAAGGCCAGTCGCGCCTCTCTCCTCAGTGAAGCCCTGATGGACTGAAGGGTCTTTGCTGCCCCCCCGGGATCCCTGAAGCCATATCCCTTGAGTGTGGAGTCAGTAAGGATGGGTGGCGCGGCCTCTTCCTCCTTTTGAGGGGGAAGGATCGTGTCAAAGATCTCTCTTACCCTTGAGGTGTGTCCTTTCAGGGCAGCCACGAATTCTCCTTCTTTGACGTATCCCATCCTCATGCCGAGCTTCTTCATCTCACCTTGCTCCCTGGGCAGGGTATAGAGCTGTGTGTCTAAAAACATCTGAAGACGATGCTCCGCCTTCCTTAAAAAAACATAGGCTTCTGACAGGGCGCGGGCCTTCTCATCATCCAGAAGCCCGGCAGATGAAAACTTCCTGAGCGCCCCAAGTGTGTTTACATCCTTCACATCCGGGCGCTGGGCCCCTGAAAGGATCTGGAGGGTCTGGACGATGAATTCCACCTCCCTGATCCCTCCGACCCCGAGCTTGAGATGCATCTGGCTCAAAGACGAACCTTCTTCCTCGGTCCTCTGCTTGAGCCGTCTGATCTCAGTCATTGTGGAGTAATCCAGATGACGGCGATAGACAAACGGCTCAACAAGTTTCAAGAACCGGTTGCCGAGCCCGGGATCCCCTGCTACTGGCTTGGCCTTTAGAAGGGCAAGCCTCTCCCATGTTTCTCCAAAGGCTTCGTAGTATGCCTCATAATCTTGAAGCGAGCGGACCAGCGGGCCGCTCATTCCCTCGGGACGGAGGCGCATGTCCACCCTGTAGCAGTATCCTTCGTCGGTCATTCCGCCAATGGCTTTCAGGATATCCTCTCCCATCCTGGTGAAGTAGATGTAATTGGAGAGCTTCGCCGGCCCTGAAGTTTCTCCGTCCTTTTCATATACAAACAGGAGATCGATGTCGGAGCTGAAGTTCAGCTCCTCCCCGCCGAGCTTCCCCATCGCCATGATCGCAAACCCGGACTCTTTTCCATCTGCGCTCATTGGAGCGCCGTGCTTTTGCTTGAGCTCAACCTGACATATTTCACAGGCTGCCTGAAGACAGGCCTCGGCGAGCCAGGAGAGCTCTGCTGTAATCTCTTCAATGTGGGATAGGCCGAGGATGTCTCTGGCGCCGATCCTCAGGATCTCGCGCCTTTTAAATCTCCTCAAAGCATTAAGTGCGCCTTCTTTTGTCCTGCGTCCCCCAACTGTCTCCTTTAGCTCCGAGAGGAGCTCCTCCTTGCCCCTGGGTTTCAGGCCTGCCTCAACAATCCAGTGGAAATATTCCGGATTCCTGACAAGTATGTCCGACAGATACTGGCTGTATCCGAACATGTGGACGAGCAGGCCGAGGAGCGATGGGTTCTCCTTAAGAAGTGAGTAGAGCAGGAGCCTGTCCAGAGCGACTTCGCTGAATCTGAAGAAGTTTCTCAGGGCCATATCAGGGTCGGGTGAGCGGGAGAGAAGGCCAAAGAGTGGTTCAAGAATCCCGGAAAATATTTCCTTGCCGCGGGATTCATCGGAAAGGGCATGGAGGTTTATCCAGGCCCCCTTGATATCCTCAAACCCATAGGGAGACAAAGATTTTCTTACAACCTCAAAGGAGGGATCACTGGCCTCGATCAGGCTCAGAAGGGTGTGTTTCTGTTCCATTGTTTTTTATCTTCGATTAGAGTATATCAACTCTTATGGAGTGGGTGAATATCATTGGCACGATGTCTTACTCTTTTTAGTATTGTGCTTAATGCCAGAAAGGAGGAATAAGGCCATGGGTCAGGAACCGCGGATTTTTAAGGAGAGCACTGCGTTTGTTGTCGTTGATTTCCAGGAGGCCCTGATGAAGGCGATGGAGCCCGCTCTCAAGGAGAAGGCCGTGAATAACCTCCGCATCCTCTGTGAGGCAATGTCAATCCTCAATGTCCCAATCGTCGTTACAGAGCAGTATCCAAAGGGGCTCGGGAGGACAATCCCGGAGGTAAAGGAAAAAATCCAGCAGACACCTATTGAGAAAATCGTCTTCTCCTGCTGTCAGGATGAGAAGTTCATGTCCGCCATTGATGCTTTGAAGAAAAAGGCGACAATCCTGACAGGTGTGGAAACCCATGTCTGCGTCCTCCAGACCTGTCTCGATCTCCTTGCGAAAGGATATGCTGTCCATGTAGTCAGCAATGCGGTTGCCTCCCGCACAGCAGATGATTGGAGCATTGCTCTAAGGCTCATGGAAAAGGCAGGCGCATGGATCACGACTTCGGAGATAATCCTCTTTCAGCTCCTGGGAAGGGCGGGCACTGAGGAGTTCAAAAAGATCTCCCGGCTCGTGAAATAGATGCATAGGTATCGCCGTCTTTCAGATGCACTTAGGGATAAATTCGGGAAAAAGATCCACAAGGTTTCCCTCAAGGCGGGGTTCACCTGTCCAAACAGGGACGGGCTCCTTGCCACAGGGGGCTGCATCTACTGCAATGACTTGTCCCTGATGCCATCCAATTATGATCCAAAGGACTCCATAAGGGAGCAGCTGCGCAAGGGGATGGATTATATCCGGAGGAAGAACGGCGCCGAGGGTTTTATTGCATATTTCCAGAGCAACTCCAACACATATCTTCCCGAGCTTTGGACAGGTCAGGGATCGGCCCAAGCCCTAATGGTCCTTGAGGAGCTATTCAGGAGCGCAATTATTCCCGGCGTCAATGGTCTGGCCATCGGGACACGGCCCGATTGCGTCCAGGAGCCCATATTGGATCTGATAAAGAGGATTTCCAAAGACATCCCTATTTGGGTTGAATACGGCCTGCAGTCTGTCCATGACAGGACCCTCGATCTTATCAACCGCCGTCATAGTTTTAAGGTTTTTGTTGATGCCGTCCACAGGACTGTTGAAAGGGGGCTCTCAGTTGTCGCCCACATAATCCTCGGTCTCCCCGGGGAATCTCCGGACGATATGCTTGAGACGGCGAGAGTCCTCTCCGGGCTCCCTGTTGATGGGATCAAGATCCATTCCCTTCATGCACTCAGGGGAACAGAGCTGGAAAAATGGTATCTGGATGGACGATGGATCCCCATGTCCCGTAACGACTATGTCTCCCTTGTTGTGGATGTCCTTGAGCTTCTTGCGCCGCAAATGGTCATCCACCGCCTTACAGCAGAGAGTCCGCGCAGTATGATTGCAGCCCCGGAATGGTGCGGGGATAAACACGCAGTCCTCAACGCCATCAACAAGGAGCTGGAACGAAGAGATACATGTCAGGGGGCAAAGCATGTCGGCTAAATCCGAGGCACTGAGGTGGATTGTTTTCCAGCGGCTCATGGAACGTTACAATTCCGATTTCCTCGGTGACGAGGCAACGATCAAGAGGATTGAGGAGGCGGTGGAGAAGGCGGCAAAGGAGCTGGAGGTCAGGGATGAGGTTGTAATTGAAATCAATTTTATCTCAACAAGCTCTGAAGGGACCCCGGGTGGGCCCGTCCATTTCAAGGAGGTGGTCAGAAGAGAGGATATAGAGCCGCTGCTTGATGAAAGCCCATGGATGGAAGAGCCTCAAGATTGGACCATGAGCGACGCCAGCGCCGATGCAGAAGAAATGCAGCCGGCTCCCTTGGGCCCGGAGCGTTCCTCGTCTGGGTTCTTCTTTCTCCTCGCTTTCCTTGCAGCCCTCATTTTTGTACTAATGCACTACCTTAATCCCTGAATCTTTGTGTTCCGAAAATAGGAGACATTGCAAAGGACTGTCTCCGAAAATCAAATAGTTGTTAAAGAGGGAAAACGGCGTCTTTTTTCGCAAAGATATTTCCCTGCAACTCGTTTTAAAATCAATCGTTTTTTAGCGTGATCTCAATCGCACACTTAAGGGCTCTGGCACAGCTCTTGCGATTGCTAATGGTGTGGAGCAAATATGAAAAGGCTTACATCACTCATAGGATCGCTTGTTCTTGCCGTGCTTTGGAGCTCTGTATCGGGTGGAGATGAGCTTGTATCTTCATACAGGATAGAGATCAACCTGCCTGCATACAGGTTGACACTGTATTCCGGCGATGAAATTATTAGGAATTATTCCATCACTATCGGCTCCCCGCAGTTTAAGACACCGACGGGGAAGCATCTACTCTCTCAGGTAGTCATCAATCCGTGGTGGTTTCCTCCGAAGGGGAGTAAGTGGGCCGAAGGAAAGGAGATCACACCCCCGGGGGCAGGAAATCCCCTTGGTGTTGTGAAGATGCTCCTGGCCGACGGAATCCTTCTTCATGGGACAGGCAACCCTGATGGGGTTGGGAAGGCACTCTCCCATGGGTGCATCCGCCTTCAGAATGAGGACATAATGGAGCTGGCCCGCCTTCTTGCCGGTGAGGACGCCGCAGGCCTTGTCAGGCAGGGAAAAACAATGGGATTTGAAATCAATCCCCCTGTCCCTGTTTTGGTTCGCTACAGCGTCATAGAAATGGAGCCTGCCAGGATATTTGTCCATCAGGATGTGTATGGAAAAGAGAAGGGTGCGGAGATCGAAGAGGCCCTCAGGCAAGAGGGAGTGGATGCTGGTTTTGCAGGACCCGGAGAGATATACACGGGCCAGTTTCGACCCCAGGACATGAGGCTCCTCTCCCGGGCAACGCTGTAGCTTTTTCTTGTGCCTTATTTGCTGGATTTTATGTGACATTCAGCGTAAAATTATTTCAGTGCCTAAGATCAAGTTCCTCACCGAGAAAGAATATAAAATTGTCAGGGCCCTGGCGGAAGCCTTGATCCCCAGTGGAGGCGCTTTCCCTCTTGGAGCCGAGGATCTGAATGCGGCAGAAAAGGTTGACGCACTATTACACTATCTCCGGACTGACCTTCGCACGGAGATTAAGGTGATGATGAAATTCCTTAATTATTCCCCGCTTTTCTCGCTCAGGTTCAGCACATTCTCAAGGATGAGCCTTGAGGAAAGAATTGCATATCTTCAGATATGGGAGGAGAGCCGATTCTATTTCCGGAGGGCAATACTCCTGGCCCTCAAGGCCCTTGTATGCATGGCCTTCTATGCCGATCCGAAAGTGGAGGAAATCCTCGGTTATTCTGCTGGGTGCGTGAAATGATCGTCGAGGGAAAAGATATACAGAAAGACATCGTTGAGGGGACAGATGTATGCATTATCGGGTCAGGGGCCGGGGGCGCAGTCATGGCCAAGGAGCTTCAGGAGGCCGGACTCCAGTGCATTGTTGTAGAGGAGGGGGGATATTACACACATGAGTCCTTCACAAGCAAGCCCCTTGAGATGACCCAGCTCCTTTATCGTGAGATGGGGATGACAATGGCGCTGGGCCTGCCCGCGATTCCCATGCCCCTGGGAAGGTGCGTGGGCGGCACTACCGTAATTAATTCCGGGACATGCTTCCGAACGCCGGAAAAAGTCGTTGACTACTGGCAGATGGCCTTCCGCCTCTCTGAGATCACGATGAAGGCCCTTGAGCCGCATTTTGAGCGGGTTGAGAAGATGATCAATGTAATGGAGGTTCCGGAGGATGTCCTCGGGGGAAATGCAAAAACCTTCCGGAGGGGAGTGGAGAGCCTGGGGCTTCACGGCAGGCCCTTGAAGAGGAATATCCGCGGATGCAAGGGCTGCGGCATCTGCATCTTTGGATGCCCTTCCAAGGCCAAGCAGAGCATGGAGCTCACTTACGTTCCCCGCGCCTCTGAGCTTGGGGCGAGGATATTTTCTGACGCAAAGGTTGAGAAGATACTGATGAAAGGGCGCAGGGCAGTGGGGGTGGAGGGGGAAATACTTGACAGGGGTTCGCGGCAGCCCAAGGCTCGGTTCAGGATAAATGCCAAAGTAATTGTTCTCTCAGCAGGAGCGGTCCATTCCCCTGTGCTTCTTATCAGAAACAGGATATGCAATTCCAGCGGCCAGGTTGGGAAGAACCTGGGAATCCATCCGGCTGCACGGGTGGTTGCCATCTACGATGAGGATATTACCCTCTGGCGGGGGGTTCCCCAGGGATTTTATGTGGATGACTATTACAACGACAGGATCATGCTTGAGGGGATCGCTGTCCCGCCCTTTCTGGGCGCGGCAGGGCTTCCGTTCCTGGGATGGAAACAGAAGGATCTCATGTTTCATTACAAAAACATTGGGAGCTTCGGGCTGATGGTGTCTGATACCTCCAGGGGACGGGTCTTCGCAGCCGGCAGAAGAGAGCCAATTATTTATTATAAGTTGAACCGGGACGATACGCTCAGGGTGGCAAAGGGTTTGAAGCATCTATGCGAGATCTTTTTTGCCGCAGGGGCGAAGACCGTGCTTCCAGCCTTACACGGGCTCCCGGTTCTACACAGCAGGGATGAGATTAAAAATATTAATGAGGAAAAGGTCAAGGCCACCCACATTGAGATGATGGCCTTTCATCCTACAGGGACATGCCGCATGGGAGCAGACCCGGGCTATTCTGTGGTCAATGCATTTGGCAAGGCACACGATACAGAAGGGCTCTTTGTCGCAGACGGGAGTGTGATTCCCTCCTCATTGGGGGTCAATCCCCAGGAGACAATCATGGCGCTAGCATCCCGGACCGCTTCCCACATAGCAGAGAACAAATCCAAATATTTAGCCTGATAGCCTCTCACGTAGCATAGAATAAATCCCGCCCTCCATTACCCCCACAGAACAGTCCTTTTTATAGTCATCTCTGAAATTGCGTCATTGCGAGGAATCCGCCTCAGGCGGATGACGAAGCAATCCCTTAAAATACTTGACATACTTTTAAGAATAGGGTATAAATATATTAAAGGTATATACAAAGGAGGTTTGTATGGACAAATCTGTAGTGGCAGTAAAAGGCCAAGTAGTGATTCCCTCAAGGCTTCGGCGCAAGTTTGGCATGAAAAAGGGAACGCAGGTTTACTTCTTTGAACGAGAGGGAGAGATAGTGATAAAGCCGATCACAGACGAATATATCCGAAGCATGGCTGGAATCGCTCAGACCAAGGGAAGATTGCTGAAGGCTTTGATGAAGGAGAAGGAAAAGGAGAAGGAGATGTGAAGGCAGCAGCGAGAGTTTTAGACGCCTATAGCCTCATAACCTATATAGAGAATGAGCCTGGTGCGGATAAAATGATTGAAGTCATACAAGCAGCCAGAGACTCAGGTCGCGATCTTCTCCTCTCTGTCGTGAATTGGGGCGAGGTATATTACATCACCCTTAGAGAGGCTGGCCGCGAGCGGGTAAAAGAAGTAGCCCATCTCATTTCAACCCTTCCCATTCAGATTGTTTCCGCCGATATAGAGCTGGCCGCACAGGCGGCCGAATTCAAGTCCAGCAAAAAGATGTCCTACACCGACTGTTTTGCCGCAGCCCTGGCTAAACTGCATAAGGCCGAGTTGGTGACTGGCGATAAGGATTTTAAGCAGGTTGAAGGTGAAATAAAAATCCTATGGATAGGGTAGTTTTTTATTAGATTTTATAAGGGGTTCTGCGCCGTTATGGCCATAGCTGATGCTACTACTGGAACAAGAGTTTTGTTGATGGGGTCCACACCGAGGGAAAAGGTCTCCAGGGTAAGAGAACCCAGAAGCAGTCCGTCACCTTGGTCGGCAATAAGGCAGAAATTAGAATGAACTTCTCCGTTAATTCTCACCTGCGCATCTACACCTTCTTTCTCCACAATCCTTCCATCCGCAAGCCGCACGCGTCTTTTCCCCGAGACCCGTAGTCCCAGACGGTTTACAAGTCCTCGCGGAACCCAGGTGTAGGTAGAAGCAGTATCCACCATTAATTCAACAGACTCAAACCGAGATGAGTCGGCAGAGCCGATCTCGATGCGCTTGCTAAATAGCCCCATACAATAAATATTATTGCATGGCCTAACATTATGGTCAATATTACGGGGGCGGACGAAGGGAAGGCTGCTACCTGCCCAGAGAGTGAATGAGGCCGGTGAGGCCGATGCGCATCATCATCACTCCGATGGAGGCCAGGAGGATGCTGATGACCTTGGCCGTTGCCTTGGCCCCTCCCTCTCCAAGGAGCCTCATGATCCGTCCGGCGAAGGAGAAGACAAGGAAGACCACAAGGAGATTGGCGACGAGGGAGACAAGCGTGGGGAGGTAGCCGTAGTGATCCACACAAAGAAGGATAGCGGTGAGGGCCCCGGGTCCGATGACGAGCGGGACGCCGATGGGAACGATTCCAATATCTTCAATTCTGCGGCCCGGGGATCGCATTGTCTTCTGGGGGAAGAGGAGGTCTGTAACGGCTATGATGAGCAGGATGAGCCCGCCGGCAACCTTGAAGTCGTCCGGAGTAATCCCGAGCGCATTGAAGATAAATTTTCCCAGGACGAGAAATCCTATGGAGACGGCAAAGGCAGTGAGTATGGATTGCCGGGCAACCCGGGCCTTGTCCCTTTCTTTCATCCAGAGAGTATAGGAGAGATAAAGGGGGAGGGTGCCTATTACATCAATAGCTACAAAGATAGGGATAAGGGCAAGGAGGTAATTCAAGAGCTCAGTTCACAAGAGAACTGAAGATCTTGTTCTCGTCTTCTTCCAGTTTGGAAGATGAGGGGAAGGTTTGAACGGAAGAGCAGGCAATCTGCAGCTGGTTGTTGATAAAGTCCACAACGAAGTAGTTACCTTCCTTCCAGCGCAGTGTGATCGGGATCTTGACCTTCTCGTCAATAGTCCTTTTGAGGAACCTTGCGCCGTATTTGAGACTGAACCCCGCATCCACAAGGTGCTCAATGGCTGAATCCGATACAAACAGATGCCGCCCCTCCTTGTTCATGGTGTCTCTGAGTCTGTCAAGATACATCCGTGAGATATGCGTCACCTCTTCTCTGGTGAGGGGATTGAAGACAATGATGTCGTCAATCCTGTTGATAAACTCCGGGGTGAATGTATTTTCCACTTCCTTCAAAACAGCCCTCTTCGCCGCCTCAATGTTGGAGGAATCCTGTAGGAAGCCGAGGGGCTGTAAGAACTTTTTGAACTCATCGCTGCCGAGGTTGCTTGTCATGATAATAACATTGTCGCTGAAGTGGACTTTTTTCCCTCTTCCGTCGGTCAGCCATCCTTCATCAAAAACCTGGAGGAAAAGGTTGAGGACAAAGGTATTGGCCTTTTCCATCTCGTCGAGCAGAAGGACAGAGGAGGTATTTTCCCTGATGAGGTTTGTGAGTATGCCCCCCCTTTCGGAACCGACGATCCCCCTGGGCATCCCGATTAGTTTGTCCACAGCGACGCTCGAGTCGCGATATTCGGACATGTCGAGCCGAACGAGCTTGTCCTCGTCTCCGTAAAGAAACTCGGCCAGGGCCTTGGCAAGCTCTGTCTTTCCAACCCCTGTGGGTCCCAGGAAAAGAAGGACACCATCGGGCCTGTTAAAATTCTCTTTCAAGGGGCCCTTGTTGAGACGGAGCCTCTGCGTTAAAGCCCTTATCGCTTCCTTCTGTCCCACAACCCTCCTGGACAGGGCTCCCTCCATGCCCGCGAGCCTTTCCGAGGTGTCTCTGAAGACCATGTCCAGGGGGATGTTGCACTCCTGAGAGATCACTTCAATGATGTCCTGGTTCTTGACCGAATCGTTGGGCCTGTTTATTTCAACCTTCACGGCGGCCGTGTCGATCCAGCCCAACGCCTTGTCAGGCAGCCTGAGGCCCCTGTTGTATCGCTTGCTCATCACAAGGGTCGTTTCTATGGCATCATCCGAGATCGATACACCATAGTTTTTCTCGAGCCTGGGACGAAGGCCCACAAGGATATCCCGTGTTTCCTCAATGCTTGGCTCTTTCACATGGAGGAGCCTGAACCTCCTGGCAAGGGCTTCGTCCTCTGAGATGAATTCCTTATACTCGCTGAAGGTTGTGGCGCCTATCATCTGGATCTCACCCTTGGCGAGTGTGGATTTGAAGATATTTGCGGCATCGCTGGGTACGCCCATGGCGCTTCCAGCCCCGATAATGCAGTGGGCCTCATCAATGAAAACAATGACATTCTGCCTCTCCTTGAGCTCTTTGATGATCTTCTCAATCCTGTCCTCGAACATTCCCCTGAACATGGTTCCTGCCACGAGGGAGTTCATCTGGAGGTTGACGATCTGACGATCCCTGAGCCTTCGCGGGACGGTATCGTGGTTGATCTCTATCCTGCGAGCCAGTCCCTCAACGATGGCTGTTTTTCCCACGCCCGGCTCCCCGACTATCATCACGGAGTTTGGCCTCTCCTTATGGCAGAGAAATTCTATGAGCTGATCTATTTCTTTGTGGCGGCCCAGGACGGGGGGAATTTTGTCCAGCCTCGCGAGCTTGTTGAGATTGACCCCGAACTGCTTGAGGTATGGGGGGAGCTCAAATTTCTTCCTCAGCTCCCTCTCCTTTTCCTCCCTCCTCTTGACCTGATGGACGACTTCGTCCATGACCTGCTCAGGTTCCACGCCGAGGCTTTTCAATATCTGGACGGGAAGAGAATCGTCCTCCTGAAAGATGCTAACGAAAATATCAATGGAGGTGATGACAGACCTCCCCATACTCTGAACCCTCTCCCAGGAGAGCTGAAAGAGGGTCTTCGTATCGCTGGGAACCTTCATGCCCCCGCCGAGGTATTGCCTGGTTATGTTGAGATGTTCTTTGAGCGTGCTCTTGATAAGCTCTGGATCCAGACTGAGCCGTTTCATTGTCTCTTCAAATAGAACCCTCTCAATTTCTGTGAAGGCCAGGAAGATATGCTCAACGCCAAGGTAATAATGCTGTCGTTTCTGTGATTCCTCTATTGCGTGTAAGAGGACCTGATATGCTTTATCGGAGAGTTTGTCCCGATAGTGGGTGAGGTCAATCATATCCTTCATCGCCCACTTATATATCAAACCACAGGGCCGATGTCAATATACCCTACTTTGGATTCTCAATCTTTCAGGTAATCTCCGCTCATCAGCCTCTCGATCCTTTTCTCAACAGGAGGATGGGTTGAAAAAAGGGACACGACTCCTCCTCCACTCAGTGGAGAGACGATGAACAGATGGGCGGT
>Ga0315296_10001154_pt1 | contig 23177 bp, 23 predicted proteins | sample YL17G14_18_MG_FD_203921 | JGI IMG/M metagenome (GOLD analysis project Ga0315296, IMG submission 203921) | Sediment microbial communities from Yellowstone Lake, YNP, Wyoming, USA - YL17G14_18 | ecosystem: Environmental > Aquatic > Freshwater > Lake > Sediment | place: USA: Wyoming | collected... | reverse complement strand
TCGTCATAGTCCTTTTTGTGGCCGTTAGGGGGGTTGGTTCAAAAATGGTTAATGCTGGTTTTCTTGTTGGGGTTTTCACTTCAGCTTTGAATGTGGCTTCTTCAACCTTAACGGGAAAAAGTTTTTCGCGGTCAATTTTGGGCAGTTCTATTTGGTATGTTTTGCCATTTATTTTTATGGAGAATTCCTTTTCGAAGTCAAGTTTATCGGTTGGTAATGCTATGCTTAGGGATTTATCGTCTATTTTTACCGTGAAGGAATTTTCCCCTGTTCTTGTCAGTTCAATTTTCCGGGGTTTGTCGTCAATGAAAACTTCATAAGCTGGCATTGTTATGCACCATGTTCAGCTAGGCTTTGCCGGGCAGCTAATACCCAAGGTGACGCCGCTCCCTTTGTCCTAACTGGTATCAGCGCCTTGACTCCTCGCGAACTCGTCAAGTAGGTGGCAACTGCCACTGAGACTGCTGCAACTTCTTCAAGTTCTATAATTCTCTCGGGCGGAATTCCAGTTTTAGCTTCTTCCCTTTTAGCTTTCCTCTTCTTAAAAAACTCTAAAGCTACTTGTGGAAACAGCGCGTAGGTTAATTTGTCCTCCTCGCTTTCAATGTATGGTTTTACGTCGTCCGGTATTTTGTCGAGGGCTGGCTCTATAAGGTCGGCTGGGCGACATGTTATGGGTTCCTCGTCGCCGATGATTTTCTTTTTCACTTTCGGATCAATGGGGGCTGGCGGCTTTCCGTAAAAGCCCTTCACGTAGTCTTTTATCTCGTTTGGCACAATGCTGTAACGCTTGCCAGAAAGAACATTAAATACGGCTTGTATGCCGACAAGCTGGCTTGTAGGCGTTACAAGTGGAGGATATCCAAGTTCTTTTCTAACTCTTGGGACTTCTTCGAGTACTTCCTTGAGCCTGTGAAGTGCCTTCTGTTCTCTCAGTTGTTCGAGAAGGTTGGAGAACATTCCGCCAGGAATTTGATGAACTATAATGGAAGCGTCAACCCTTTCAGCCTTTGAGTCAATCAGCTTTAGGGGGTCGTAATATTTCTCTCGTAACTCTCGGAAGTAGGCTGCAATCTCGCTTAGGAGTTCTATGTCAAGTCCGGGGTCGTAGGGTGTTCCTTTCAAGGCGGCTACAACCGATTCGACTGGAGGCTGTGAAGTGCCCCAAGCCAATGGTGAAAAGGCTGTGTCGATTATGTCTACTCCGGCGTCGCATGCGCGGAGATAGGTCATCATAACCATTCCGCTTGTGCTGTGACTGTGTAAATGCACAGGTAGTCCGACTTCTTTTTTTAGGGTGGTTATGAGTTCGTAGGCTGGTTGTGGTGCGAGCATGCCTGCCATGTCTTTGATGCAGATGGAATCGCAATCGAGTTTGGCTAGTTTTTTGGCGGTCTCCACGTAGTATTTTATTGTGTGGACTGGGCTGATTGTGTAGCAGATGGTTCCTTGGGCATGTTTACCCACTTTTTTGACGGTTTTTATGGCTACTTCCATGTTTCTTATATCGTTTAGAGCGTCGAAAACACGGAATATTTCTATGCCGTTTTCGGCTGCTTTTTCCACAAATTTTATGACAACGTCGTCTGGATAATTGCGATAGCCAACCACATTTTGTCCACGCAATAACATTTGGAAGGGTGTTCGTTTTATGTGTTGTTTTAGTGTGCGGATTCGTTCCCATGGGTCTTCAGCCAAGAAGCGGATTGCAACGTCGAATGTTGCTCCGCCCCACATTTCTAGCGAGAAGAAGCCTACTTGGTCGATTTTTTCGGCTATTGGTGTCATGGTGTCTGTGCGCATTCTCGTAGCCATAAGCGACTGATGTGCATCGCGGAATGTGGTGTCGGTGATTTTTACTGGTTTGCTCTTGGGCGTCTAGACCCCCCTTATATATAGGTTGAACTTTAGGGTAGAAAGGGTGAAGGAAGCGGTATTAATTCATTTAGGTGTTGGAAGCGTTTTTGTATTAATGAATTCGCTTGGTGGAAGACAGAAGGAGAATCAGCAAAAGCGCTGGTTATGAAGAAGCAGAGCCTTAGGAGAAATAGGGCTATCTCTCATTGCCTTAAAGTCTTAATTTTAGCTCTATTTGGTCAGGCTCAGTGAATTCCGCTTTTCTGTAGATACTTATTCCATCTTCGGAAGCGTGAAGATGCAGATACTTCAGTCCCAAAGCCTTCGCTTCTTTGATCAATTCGTTCAATAATCGTGTGCAAATGCCTTTCCTCCTCACTTCGGGGATTGTGTATAAATTGAGGATATACCCAGCTTTTCCGGATTCTAGTCCTCCATACCTTGCTGGCATTTGCCACACAACCATCCCGCTGGTACCAATAACCTTTCCATTATACTCTGCTAACCAAGCAATAAACTCCTAGCGCGATGGTATGGGAAGTGTTTTAGGTGGGAGGCGCTCACGCCATGTTATGAGCGCCTTTGTTTGCGGTTTGGATGTGCATAAGGATTCGACTTATGCGACAATCCTAGATCCCGATGGAAAGATAGTTAATCAAACAAGAATGAATAATGAAAGAGTGCTTTCGTACCTGTCCAGCTTCAATGTTGATAGGGTCGGCATGGAATCTTCCAACCAAGTAGCGTCATTGTACAGGCAGCTGGTGAAGGAAGGCTATCGTGTGGTGGTTTCTCATCCTAAGAAGACCAGGTACATTACGGAGGCGAAGATTAAAAGTGATCGTGTTGATTCTAGGGCTATTGCTGAGCTGGTGAGGTTGGACGCGTTGCCCCTTGCGTACATGCCTGATGAAGAGACAGCTTGTCTGCGAGAGAAGGTTAGGCGTAGAGCCTTCCTGGTCAGAGAACGCGTTAAGCTCAGAGTGAAGATTAAGAGCATCCTTACTTATGAAGGAATTAAACCGCCATCTGATCATGGACTGTTCACCCAGAAGGGTGTGGAGTGGCTTTTCTCTTCTAGATCGCTTCAACAAATCCCGCTCCTGACAGGCATTATCGCCCTCATTTCCTAAAATAGTTTCGCCACATTTTTATCACGCAGCAAGTAAAAAAGCCAGCCATAAGTAGCTAGGAAAAGAACTGAAGTGACGAAGGCCAATGGCGGACGACATGGCGGTTGGATGCGCGAAACGCGTACGCCGTCTGGACGGCGCTGTGCTGCGGGGTTGACCCCTGCCGTAAGGCTAGTCTATGACTCGGGCGTAGGCTTGATAGTGGTGGCGGCCTTTATCCATGTCGAACTCGCCTTCCCAAACAGCGAGAAGCGTATTCAGCCACTTATAGCGCGGATCTGCCGTATCGAAGTGCACCGACGCAGATGTGATCCACCTGTTCGGGTTCAACTGATCTGGTTTGATGAAGAAACCTCTGCTATCAAAGTGGATTTGGGCTCCGTCGTCTGTCTCGATCTCTCCGACGAGACTGGATCGACACAGGGTCTCTTCTCGCTCTTCAAAGAGATCCCAAAGGACGGTGCCGCAGATCCTTGGACCTTTGATCCTGCCCTCCCCGTTGCCGATGTACTCTCCTGTTCGGGCTTCGCGAGAGGTGACGGGTGGCATCTCCCACCGGAAGAGCAGTTCGATATCGAACAAGTGCTTGAGGCGTTCGCTTCGGATCGCTCCGTCTGCATGAATTATTTTGGTTGCTCTTTTCGGCATATTAACACCTATATGACGAGGTATATATGGCAGATTATAGGGTTTATGCAAACCAAAAAACCGAAAGAACACAGAAAACACTCCTGATAATTTTTTTCCCCAAGCTTTTTGTTTTAAATATCGAGTTTGTGGGTTCAAGCACCATCCCTGCATTAGGATCTCGCCCAGTACGCTAGGATTTTATCTTTGCTTACGCAAGCAGAACACAAATATGGAAAACAATAAATATTAAGAAGAAGAGTGAAACGGTGTGCATGTGACTATGAATGGGATCACTTTCCCAGCTGGTTTTATGTGGGGTGTCGCGAGTTCCGCCTATCAGATCGAAGGTGCTTGGAACAAGGACGGGAAAGGTGAATCGATTTGGGATCGCTTTTCTCATACGTCCGGAAACATCATGAATGGTGATACGGGAGACATAGCGTGCGATCATTACCATCGCTATACAGAAGATGTAGCTTTAATGAAAGAGTTGGGCGTGCAAGCATATCGATTCTCCATATCCTGGCCTCGTGTGCTTCCCAAGGGAAAAGGTGATGCCAATAGGGCTGGTCTCAACTTCTACAGGCGCCTTGTCGATAAGCTCTTAGAAAGCGGAATCGAACCCTGGGTTTGTCTGCATCATTTTGACCTGCCTCAGGCGCTACAGGATGAAGGGGGATACGCCAATCCGAATTTCGTTCAGTATTTTACAGATTACGCTGAGCTTATAGCTCGCGAGTTAGGCGATAGGGTCAAGCGATGGTTAATCATTAACGAACCCAGATGTGTAGCGTGGTTGGGGCATCTCACCGGGATTCATGCACCAGGTGCAAAAAATCTGGAATTATCCCTGAAAGTCTCGCACAATTTGCAGCTTGCCCAAGGAAAAGCCATTCAAACTTTACGGAATGTTAACCAGAATTTCCAAATAGGTACAGCTGTAGACATTAATCTCATGCATCCGATCAGCGACGATGAGAAGGATCGGGAAGCCGCCAACAAGCTCGATGAGTTCCACAATCGTTGGTACATGGATCCCATCTTTAAAGGAGAGTATCCTCATTTGGCAGGAAAGATTGGATTAAAACCTAATCAGGAAGATATGGACTTGATCAAGCAACCTTTAGACTTTTTGGGCGTGAACTATTATTCGCGCTGGCTTGCAGCTTATGATCCCTCAGACCCTGTAACGCGGGCTAAGGTGGTCGGAAAGAACACACCTACCACGGAGATGGGCTGGGAGATCTATCCTAACGGATTATACGAGGTGCTGATGCGCTTACGGACGAATTACGGTAATCCAATGCTTTATGTCACGGAAAACGGGGTTGCCTTCGAAGACAATGTGATAAAGGATGGCAAAATCCAAGACGACGATCGAATAGCTTTCCTTTGTGATCATCTCGTCTCGGTATATCGAGCCATGAAGGATGGGGTAAGACTGAAAGGATATTTTGTATGGACAATTATTGACAACTTCGAGTGGTCTCAAGGTTACAGTAAGCGTTTCGGGCTCGTCCACACTAACCGTCAGACCCTGAAGCGCACTCCCAAGAAGAGTTTCTACTGGTACAAGCAGGTAATCGCGAATAATGGTTTCGCCTTTTAGGCACCGCGCGTAATTTGTAGCCCTGCTTAGCCTCCCCAAAAAGTCAAAAATCGCTTGTGGGCATACTACACCCGGGCGCATGGATTTGGGATATGGACACTTTAGGAACTCCATTTATGAAATAAAAGTCGAAAATCCAGACCGCGTGTCTAAGGGAATCAAGGATGTGATTGTAGATGACAAGAAATTGAAGACCAGCCTGCTACCCTCTTTCGCAGATGGAAAGAAGCACATTGTGAAGATTACAGTGGAGTAGGTCGATTACCAGATCATAATATGGATGGAAAGAAGAAGATAAAAATGATTACTTCACTCGTACCTCTTTCGCTTTTTTCACATAGTCTCCGAACGAGTAGTTCTTTTTCTCTTCATATTTTAACCCTAGTTTCGAGTACAGGCTTTCCATAATAAGTTTCTCGATTACTGAGGCGCCTGCTTGGAATATTTTCTCAAGCCCTAGGGCGAAGGCTTCTGATTTTTTGGGAATTTCATGTCTCTTAATCGAGTAGTTCTTTTCGAGGTAAAAGAAAATCATTTGCTTGCCACTTTCACCCAAGACTCTTAAGCCTTCATCTACCGCCTCAACGAAAAATTCGTCGAAGTTCTTCAGTTTTTCTTCCACTGCTTATTCCCCTTTAAGAGGCAGAACCCCCATTTCTACCATGGTGATTTCTGCTTTGGATAATTTAACGGTTTGCATCCCCCCTTTTCCAAAGGATATTTGGTTGCTGAACAAGCTTTTTAGGTTCGATGTGATCTTAGGATCGTGGGCAGTTTGGTTTAGCAGAAACAGAACGGTGGTCCTTGGGGATGCTAGCATTTCAAGGGCATATTTTATGAAGCGATAGGTTTTATCAAAACCGATGGACAACACTAGGTCAGATAGGTTGTCAAAAACCATATTGATAATACTTTGAGGATACGCCTTTAAGGTCTTGTCTAAAATGCTGAGCATTAGAGACGTGTCCGCTGATGGTAAGAGTATCTCGTTCTCAGAGAACTCTTTTGGAACCGAGAGCTGTTGCGTAAAACAGAAAAACTTCGCATTCTTGTGTTCACATAGAGACGAATGTACAGCGCCACCCCTCCTCGTGAAAACTATTGTTTGTTCAGCGTTGGCTAGGGCTTCGGTAGCGAAGTCCCTGATGGCTTTTTCGTAATTTGACGCTGGGTCAAATTCAAGTAGCATCTTTCTGCCAGTCATCTCCTTGTGGTCTAGCCCAAGAGTCCTTGAGAACACATGTACTTGGGACTTGTCCTTAGTTTTAAAATACCTTCGAATACCCATCATTGATTATCCACCAGCACTACGTCAATGAAACATTAGTCGCCCCCTTTTCCATAGAAACTGCTGCCAATAGAAAAGCCATTTATTATCACTACGTTACTGCGAATGGCACGATTTGCAGGCCTTTGTCAGTCACGAGCACGTTATGATATTTCTTGCTGTGGTCTGTTCCACGCATCTTATGTATTAGCAGCCTCGTCTTCAATTCTAAACCGTCGACTACATTTTCAAGAAATATCACGGAGTCGGCTACGAACTCTTCGATTCCAAGCCCAAGCGTCTTAGCGCCTATGGGCACGCTGCATGTCATGATAGTTGTACAGTCACGCGTCTTCAGCATCCTGTAGATCAGATGCATAATCATCCTATACTCAAACTTTTCCGGGCAAGCGGTAAGAAATGCTGTCAATGAGTCCATAACTAACCTTTTGCCATTGATTTCTTCTAATGCATTTAGAATGAATTGAATGTTAGCGCTTAATCCTTCGCCCTTTAGTGCCTCAAGGTCAATAATCTTTATGGAGCCTTCGCGTTCGAGCCCTTCAAGGTCAAAGCCAAAATTGAGCATGTTTAGCCTCAACGTCTTTGCATCTTCTTCAAACGTTGCGTACACTCCCTTTTCGCCATACTGAGTGGCGCCATTATAAATGAACTGTGTCGAGAAGATGGTTTTGCCGCTTCCAGTTCCCCCCGCCAACAGAATGACGCCTCCCCTGGGGAACCCGCCCTGAATCAGATCGTCTAAGCCATCAATTCCGGTTAGAACCCGTTTTCTCACGGTTGCCACACTCAAACTTTCCATACTTAACACTCCCTAGTATTATGTTGTGAGCCGTTTGACAGCGTCATTCAACGCTTCTTGTGGAGTTTTTAACTTTGTCAAAACTTCATGAATAGCCCGTTGCAGTTCCTTCGAAAGGACCGCGTATCTGGCAATTCTTGGCCGAGTAACCATGTGTTCGTATTGGTACTTGACTATGTCTACGATGTCAAATATGCCTCCTCGGAGGATCTTAGGAGCATCAAGTAGTTGCATCCACATCGGGAACAACCACTTAGCATAACTTTTTTTCGGATCCAAACCTGCCCAAAATTTTACTAATTCAACTGCAACGTCCTTATTTTTGCAACCCGATGAGATGCTGAAAAACATCGAACCATCAACTGATGCTCCTTCGGGTAGAAGGTTGCTTCCTGGAACATGGGTAATCCCGCAAGCACCAGCAAGCAACTGTGGGGCATTTACCAATTCATACGCGGACAGCCAACATAGCGCAAATGCGGCGTCTCCAGCGCCTAGAATGCGGGACACATCTGGCTCCGTAAATGCAAGGGATGCCCAGCCTGTAATACCTGCATCTATAGATTTACCCATCCACTCCAGAGCGGCAACGGCACCGCCTTCATTAAACACGGGCTTTCCAGCTTCGTCTACGAGTCTACCGCCAAAAAGTGTCATGAGAATTATGTAGTCGCAGATTAGGCATTCTTGTTGCGTCCAACTCCAGGCAATCGGATATTTGACTATACCTTTCTTCTTTATTGTCATCGCCTGACTCCAAAGTTCATCCAATGTTTTCGGTGGTGTCGTAATCCCTGCTTTGCCAAGTATCTCCTTGTTATAAAACAAGTATTTCGTGTCTATATACCAAGGCAATCCATAAAATCTTCCTGAACCAGCCGGGTATTCAGCTGCTTCTAAAGCTTTTGAGAAAACATTTTTTTTGAGTTCAGGTGTGACGTATTTGGTTACATCCTCAAGCCAGCCGGCCTCTACGAATTCTGGTATCCAAATATTATCTACCGGAATTACGTCGTATCCAGCTCCTCCAGTCATCAGCGCAGCAACTATCTCGTCATGCAAGACGCCATATGATGAGAATTTCACATTTACATTAACGTCACGACATATCTCTCTGAACTTTTCTTTCAGAGGGTCTTCAAACATCACCGGATAACTAACTGCAAGCATTTTTAGCTTAGCAGACTCGCGTAATGGAAGTTCAAGCGGCATTTTACCACCCTTTAATTAACTCTCTCGATTAAAGTGTTTAAGCCATTGATCTTGGCTGTAACGCTCGCACTCAAACGCGTCACGCACAAAGAATCATTCTGAAGGTGCATATTTAACACATATGAATTAAGAGTATAGATTTTATATATAAGCATACTGTTTCGCAAGACATAAGACAATGAGAAAGCTGACCTTAAGAATCACAGCCAAATTTGCTGATCGCTGCAATTTTGGAGGAAATGCTACACTCAAGGAACACAAAGAGCTTCTCAACGTGTTAAAGAACCATTGTAACGCAGTGGGTAGAAATCCGGACGAGATAGAAAAGACCCCACATCATAGATTATGCCATCATAGGAGAAAACAAAGAAGAGGTAAGAAAGAAAATCAAGAGGTTCAAACCGGAGGACACATCAACAAGAGAGTTCATCAAGAGAAATCTGGTAGGAACGCTAGACGAGATCATCAGCCAAATCCAAGGTTTGTCGACATTGGGTTTACGTACTTTATGTTGCGGTTCCCTGACATGGTTGAACTCAAGCCGCTACGAATGTTCGCGGAACAAGTCTTCCCAGCTTTCCAATGAAGTGCACCCGCATATCCTTCTTGGTTTGTTCACTCTTTCTACCTTCCTACCCTCCAGAAAAAATATAAAAGTCACTTGGGTATACTACCCCTCAGGTGTAAGTATGGAGTATGGATATTTTTCGCGAGATGACAAGGAATATGTGATTATTAGACCTGATACCCCTACGCCGTGGATTAATTATCTAAGCAACAGCGAGTACTGTGCTATAATTTCTAACACGGCTGGAGGGTATAGTTTTCACATAGATCCGAGAGATAGGAGGATTCTCCGATACAGGTATAACAACTTACCCGTAGACAGGCCGGGAAGGTACCTATATATCAGAGATAATAAGACAGGGAAATATTGGTCTCCAACGTGGCAACCGGTCCTTGAAAAACTAAGCGAGTATGAATGTAGACATGGATTGGGGTACACGAAAATGTCTTCCTCGTACTCGGATATTGAGGCGGAAGTCACATATTTTGTGCCTGTGGACGAGAACTTGGAAATTTGGATGTTAACTTTGAAAAACGCTTCCCCTGAGGAGAAAGAATTAAGTGTGTTTTCATACGCCGAGTTCTGTCTTTGGCAAGCCCTTAGCGACCAGACCGACCTCCAATCTTTTCAAGGCAGAGGGGTAGCCAGATACGAGGAGGATGCTATTTTCTATCACTTCTTCGACGTAAGCACCGGATACGCTTTCTTTGCCTCAAGCGGCACAGTCACTGGATATGACTGCAATAGAGAGAAGTTCATCGGTCCGTATCGGGGCGAATCTAATCCCATAGCCGTAGAAAGAGGCCAATGCTTCAACTCTGAAACTCAAGGAGGTAACCCGATCGCGGCCACGAGCAACTTCGTGAAACTCGGTCCTGGAGAAGCAAAGACAATTGTCTTCATCTTAGGCGTGGTAGAGAAAAAATCTGACGCGAAAAGGTACATTCAGAAATTCAAGGAAAAGTCCAATGTGGACATAGAGTTTCAAAGGCTGAGGAAATATTGGGATACCTACCTCAGCAATCTTAATGTTGGCACCCCTGACAAAGAGTTCAATGCCATGATGAATGTTTGGAACCAGTACCAGTGCAAGACAACCTTCGACTGGTCCAGGTACGTGTCCCTTTATGAAACCGGTATAGGGAGAGGAATTGGCTTCCGAGATGGCAATCAAGACACTCTCGGCGTAGTTCACACTTCGCCGAAAAGGGTGCGCCAACGTATCCTAGACCTCGCCAAGAACCAGTTCGAAACTGGCCGAGTTTACCACCTTTACTTTCCCCTTAGCGGAGAAGGAGGCTGGCCCCCTTACGTGAAAGAGCAAATGAAATTCTTTAGTGATGATCATCTTTGGCTGATCCTTTCGGTGTGCGAGTACATTAAAGAAACAGGAGACATGAGTATTCTGGACGAAAACGTCAACTTCGTTGAAGGCTCAAGCGCAAGCCTATATGAGCACCTAAAAAGGTCTATTGACTTTACCCTCAACAATATGGGCAATCATGACATGCCCCTCTTAGGAACGGCTGACTGGAATGATCCCATGAGTTTGCCTGGTCCCAACAATGCAGCTGAAAGTGTGTGGACTGCCATGCTGTTTCACAAAGTCCTCCTGGAACTAACGGAACTCTGCAAAGAGTACAAACGAGAGGAAGACGCCCAAAGGTTTGCAGCTATAGCTGATAAAACCAAAGCCCATGTGAACGAGACGGCATGGGATGGGGATTGGTATTTCCGCGCGTATGACGACTCAGGAAATCTCGTGGGAAGTTCAAAGTGCAATGAGGGAAAGATATACATTAACACTCAATCGTGGGCTGTTATTAGCCAAATCGCCCCAAGAGAGAGGGGAATGCAATGCATGAACTCGGTGAAAAAATACCTTGACACTGAATATGGGATAATGCTTCTTGGTCCAGCCTACTCAAGGTATTATCCTGAGATAGGAGCACTGACCAGCTACGCGCCCGGACTGAAAGAAAATGCTTCTATATGGAGTCACGCTAATGCTTGGGCAATTCTGGCGGAGTGCACGCTCGGACGAGGAGACCAAGCCTACGAATACTACAAGAAACTTGCCCCTCCGACCAAAAACAGGATACCGGAAATTCATCAAACTGAGCCGTACGTGTATGCCCAAACAATCGCTGGTAAAGACCACCCCAACTTCGGTGCAGCTCGTCAGTCATGGCTTACAGGAACCGCGTCGTGGATGATGAAAGTAGCCACTAACTGGATTCTTGGCATAAGACCGCAGTATCACGGGCTGCTGGTAGACCCATGCATACCCAAGGGTTGGGCCAATTTCACAGTAATCCGTCACTTTAGGAACGCCATTTACGAAATAAAAGTCGAAAATCCAAACCACGTGTCTAAGGGAATCAAGGATGTGATTGTAGACGGCAAGAAATTGGAGACCAGCCTATTACCCTCTTTCGCAGATGGAAAGAAGCACATTGTGAAGATTACAATGGGGTAAATAGATTATCAAATGATGACTTGGATGATGAAAAGGATAAAAGTGATTATCCCGCTGATAGCTTTGATAGTCTGTTTGTCCGTTATTGGAACAATTTATGTGATTACGACAATTCGTCCAAAGGAAGTAGCCGTTGGATTACCTCGCGTAGGAGTTGATGGGAATAAATTGGTCGATGAAGACAATAATATTGTAACGCTCAAGGGTGTTTCTATAGCGGATCCTTATCGTCTCGACGATTACGATCACTATTTCTGTGAAGAAATATTCGCTGAACTATCAGATTGGAACATTAACGTCGTGAGGATCCCCATCCATCCGGGTTGGTGGCAAGCTGAAGGAGATTATGCTCAGAAGTATCTTGATCCGGTAGTCAGCTGGGGTGAGAAATACGGGTTTTACATAATTCTAGATTGGCATGCTATAGGGAATCCTCTGACTGGTGAGACTCAGAATCCGGGGTGGAAAGAGGGGCGCTACACAGTTTATAATTCATCTCTCCAACTTGCGGAAAGTGCTTGGACGGAACTTGCGAAGAGATATGGCGGAAATTCTTCGGTAATATTCGAACTGTTCAACGAGCCAGCTTCGCTATCGGGACAATCCGTTGATTGGAGAGAGTGGAGAGATAAACTGACCGGGTTGATCGACAAGATTAGGACGTTTGCGCCGAATACGCTCATCTTGGTTAGTGGATGGCAATGGACGTACGATCTAAGAGGTTTTGCCACGTATCCGATAGAAAGAGGTGACATAGCTTACGTTGCCCATGTGTATCCAAATCACAAAGAATGGGAATACTACTTCGGTTTTTTAAGCTACACACATCCGGTGATAGTTACTGAGTGGGGCTTTTCCCCCACTGTTAGTCTAACCGAGCATTACTACGGAACTAGAGAAAATTTCGGGGAACCCTTTCTACGGTATATGGAGGACAAAAACATTAGCTGGATTGCTTGGTGCTTTCATCCTACTTGGCAACCGAATATGATAACGAATTGGAACTTTGAATTGACTGAGGAGGGAAGACTTGTTAAGCAAGCATTAGTAGCCAACAGCACGCTTCCCACTGTATTGTCAAAACTCCCTCTAACGAGGCTACTGTTGAGTGAAAAGTAACGATCAGGGGTACAGTCAGCGACAATGTTGCATTGTTAATAGTGGAATTTGAGATAAGTGATGGTGCTCAGCATTTTGAATTTGCTTACTGTTGGAATAACAGGCATCTGTGCTAAAATTTATATGGATGAGAGTGTCCTTCTATTATGCCAAAGTGGGAGTACGCAATCATGCCAAGGAAATTATTTGCTCACCTGAGGAGGTTTTTTACCAATTCCTTCGTGAAATTTGTCGCCAAGAAGGTTGTTTTCTATGCAATTGTGATGTTTGTGGCGATGACCTTCGTATTTTTCATTCCCCGAATTGTACCGGTCAATCCTATTGACCTCATGATACCTCGTCCATCAGGGGGTATTAGCCCGGAGCAATATGCGGAGATCAGAAATTATTATATGCGTTTTTTTGGCTTGGACAAACCGCTTTTCGACCAATATATAATTTTCTGGCGTCAAATTTTAACATTGGATTTAGGGCGAAGCTTCCCAACTAGCTCGGTAGTATCGTGGCCAAGGCCTGTTCTGGGGGCCATCTTGGGTTTCCTGCCTTTTACTTTAGCCCTAGTTATTCCTGTGCTTCTCCTCAGTTTCATTTTGGGAAATTGGATTGGAGCCAGAGCCGCATATGTGGGGGGCAAACGGAGCGAATTAGCTTATTTCTTCTCAGTTTTTTCAAACAGACTGCCATGTTTCTGGCTCGGAATGGTTCTCCTGTTCCTTTTGGCAACGCGGGCTGGGCTTTTCCCCACTGTTGGATGGATAAGCTTGAGGGTGAAGCCACCCTCTTTGGACCTAGATACTTTTCTCGACGTGTTATGGCACTATTGTTTGCCCTTCTTATCGTTGTTTATTGTATATTTGGGCGGATGGGCTACTGGCATGAGGTCAATGGTTATTTATGAAATGGATTCGGGATACGTGCGCTACAGTGATCAATTGGGCTTCAGAAAAAGTAAATCGATGGCTTATGCCAAAAGAAACGCAATACTTCCGCAATTTACAGGCATAAACTTGTATCTCAATGCTCTTATTGGGGAGACTACAATAATTGAAAACATCTTTGGATGGCCTGGAATCGGTAGATTGCTGGTTGACTCCGTGATGACTAGCAACTTTCCAATGATTACAGGCTGCTTTCTGGTTATAATGGTTGTTGTGATTTTCGGCAACTTTCTGATTGACATCCTGTATGGATTTGTGGATCCACGCATCAGAATTGGACGCAGGTGATGGAAATGTTGGAGCTACTGCGGAGAAGTCGAAAATTCATCATTGGCTCAGCAGTTGTAGGAGCAATTATCATGTTGGGGATAATAGGCACCATGGTAACTCCAGAACCGAAAATGAATCTAAGCCAGATTGGGAAAGCGCAGCCTCCTAGTTGGGAGCATCCTCTGGGCACGACTTCTCTCGGCGAAGATGTATTCGCCCAGTTATGTAGAGGTATCTCTAACTCCTTTATGGTGGGTTTGTTGGGCGGAGGTTTAGGCACGTTGATTGCCGTTTTGCTTGGTGCTTTAGGCCCATATAAAGGAGGCTTGGCTGACGAAAGTTCCAATTTTGTCACTAACGTGATCTTAGTTTTTCCCATATTGCCCATGTTGTTATTCTTGTCGTACGTTCTCGGGGAAAGATCTTTATTTACGGTTGGAATGCTGGTAGCATTAACAAGTTGGCCTTGGGCAGCGAGATCCATAAGATCTCAGGTACTTAGCCTAAAAGAAAGGGAATTTATAAATTTGGCTCGAATGTCAGGGATGAAAGATAGAACAACAGTAATAACAGAGGTCTTGCCAAACATGTTAGCTTATATCTTGATGGTTTTTGTGTTATTGGCTGGTGGAGCTATTATAGCTGAGGCAGGAATAAGCGTGATAGGTGTAGGCCCGGATCGCGGCCTATGTGTAACGTTGGGGAACATGATGTATTCCGCCATACAGTTCCACCCTAGTGTTTGGCATTGGTCGAGTATTTGGTGGTGGTTTATTCCGCCGGGCCTCGTATTAACCGCATGTCTGTCAGCTATTTTTGTTATACATGCCGGTATGGACGAAGTATTTAATCCTAGGATGCGCAGAGTGTGATTTTAGATGGTCGGGCACCTACTTGAAATCGAAGAACTCAAGGGTTACTACAGAGGTACATTTGGTGTAGTTTTTGGTGTTGATGGAGTTTCGCTCACACTTGACAGCGGCGAAATGTTGGGTCTTGCCGGTGAATCCGGTTGTGGGAAATCCACTCTGGCAGAACTTGTTTCAGGTTCCCCACCCCCGCTGTTGCATTATGAGGGGGGTAAGATCCTCGTCGATGGATTTGATATATATCACATGGACCCCGAAGTCTTGAGAACAGAAGTTAAATGTAAACGTATGTCGTACGTGCCTCAAGCTTCGATGGAGTCTTTGAATCCGGTAAAAAGGATAAGGGACTTCCTTATGGATGTCGTGAAAGAGCGCACTGGTAAAAAACCTTCTAGAGAGAAAGTTCTCAAAACGGCGGGAGACCATCTCAAGAAATTGGGATTAGAGAGTTGGGTGCTTGATCATTATCCATTTGAACTCAGCGGAGGCATGAAGCAGAGAGTTGTTATAGGGATATCGACCCTTTGGAATCCAAAGCTCCTTGTAATCGACGAGCCAACTTCTGCCCTCGATGTAACTTCACAAAAACGCATGATAAAGTCGCTTTTGGATTTAAAACAGGCGAAAATCATCGAAAGCATGTTATATATATCTCATGACCTTAGCAGCCTAAGGCAACTCTGTGATAGATGTGCAATTATGTATTGCGGAAAGATTGTTGAAACGGGGGACATGGATGATATAATAAACAATCCCCTTCATCCCTATACTCAGGGACTTATATCTTCCGTGGTCTCTTATGACCCAAAAGGAAGGAAAAAGGGAGGATTAGAAAGCATACCTGGAGAGCATCCTGATTTAAGGAATCCTCCGCCTGGATGTAGATTCCACCCAAGATGCCCTTACGCTATGAATATCTGCAAAACCAAGGAGCCTCCCGTAATCAAAGCTGAGAAGGGCAGGAGAGAAGTTTCTTGCTGGCTTCATAAGTAGGGGAGTACAATGAAAGGTAAGAGAGTTCTTTTAGAGTGTAAAAATCTAACCAAGATATACACTTCGGGTCTCATAAGAGCGAAGTCTGTAGTGGGCGCAAAAAACGTGACTTTCCATATAGAAAGAGGGGAGATGGTTTCACTGGTGGGTGAAAGTGGCAGTGGCAAATCAACCGTGGCCAAGATGATTCTGAGGTTGATTGAACCAACCTCTGGCGATATCTTTTTCGACGGCAAGAATATACTCTCATACGATATACGCGATTACTATAGGCGCGTACAAGCGATTTTTCAAGACCCCTACTCAGCTTACAATCCATTTTATAAAATCGACCGTGTTTTGAACAAGACGTTCGGTCTTCGTAACGATCATCCCTCTTCTAATAAAAGAAAAGAGATCACCGAGTCCACATTGAAGTCAATCGGGTTAAATCCTGATGAAGTCTTAGGTAGATACCCGCATCAGTTGAGTGGGGGTCAAATGCAGCGCATCCTCGTTGCGAGGTCCCTGATCATAGGTTCAGAGTTGCTGATAGCCGATGAACCAACCAGCATGATAGACGCGTCCACGCGCGCCGGAATCTTGAACCTCCTTCTAAACTTGAAAAGGGAAAAAGGGTTGTCGGTGCTTTTCATAACGCACGATATTGGGCAAGCTCAGTACATCTCCGACAGAATAGTTGTGATGAAGAAAGGAGAAGTGGTTGAACAAGGCCTTGTCGATGAAGTTTTCGTCAAACCTAAACATCCTTACACAAAGGAGTTGCTTGCAAGCGTACCTAGACTCTACGAAAAATGGGAGTACACTTAGCCTCGCGAAAAACAGGAGACGCCAGAAGATTCATTAATGGCTAGTTCTCGTCTTTACTTGGGGATGACTTTTCTCATGAAACATTTTTCCATAAACCTTTTAAATGACAGCATAATTAACAATTAAACACTGATTGGAGAAGGAGAAAAGGAAAATTGAATAAAAAATATGAACTCTCGATGATAGCACTGCTGACTATAACTGTGTTGCTGTTGAACATAGGTCTTTCAAATGTTTCTCCAGTGTCTGCACTGCATGAAAAAGACATCATGTGGGGAGCTGGCTACTATCCGTCGCTAAACAATTTCAACCCAATAAAGATGAATGATGGTATGGGTTGGGACGTATACCTTATGTATGAGCCATTGTTCGGAACAGACGTTGCAACTGGCCAACTTATCAAATGGTTAGGCCAAAGCATACAATGGGAGGCTGCCGGCACCATCGTACATGTGACCCTTCGTAATGGCCTTAAATGGGTGAAAATAACAGATTGGGCCGGATGGCAGGCGGGGACTTACACGCCTGAGGACGCTGGGGCTATAACAACTGAAGACGTCAAATACACTTACTTCCTTACAGGAGCATTCCCCAGCTCGCCTGGTGCTGCCTATTGGATGGATGGTCTTGCAAGCAGAGTGGATGAGACCGTGTATGAGGGCGGCTTTGAGATTGTCAATGCAAGAGAATTCAAAGTGCACATAAACTCTACATATGCATTCAGCTCAGTCGTGTGGCGCGTCATGACTCGTGGATTCCTCATAGTTCCCAAAGCTGTTTGGATGGACATTGACGCGAAAACACCTGGTGGCTATCTGGCGTTTGCTAACGATTGGCTAACTTTCACAGGCAACGCCACACAGGAGGCGTGGAGGGTCGCGTCTGGAATGTACCTGTCATGGCAACGCCCCGATTTGCTGCATACGATTCTGAAGAAAAACGAAAACTGGTGGGGCATCAGCGTCCTCGGCAGACAACCTGCACCTAAATACATGGGATACATCTCAGGTGTACCAAACGACCAAATAATTGGGTTGATAAAGGATGGAAGTCTCGACTGGGACGGCAGTTACGTTCCGGAAATATGGGACGAAACTGAGTTTCCGTATTCAAACACCTACTTCGCAGATCCACCATACTTCCCAGACAAGTCAGCGTTGTTGATGGTTCCAAACAACCGCAGGTACCCGTTGAATGAGCCTTGGCTCCACTGGGCCATAGCCAAAGTGATGAACTATCCGGCTAACAGCGAGGCTTCAAGCGGCTACTGTGTGGATGGAAGCGAGTATAGCATATATGGAACACAAATCCAGTATCCTAATGCTTTCCTGATACCCAAAGACGACGCTATCGCCAACGAATATCTGAAAGGCTATCCTAATAAGGATACATATCTCATTGAGCGCAACGTTGCAGATGCCCTTGCACTCATAAAAGCCAACTGCGTTGATGCAGCTGGTGGCACATGGGAGAAGGGCGAAGATGCGTATACAAAGGGCGACCCAGCAGCTCTCACGGCATGGGCTCAGAAATTCATTGACTACGTACCAGGCGGCGTTGATCTCACCGTCGGCACAGTCACACATACAGCTGCATACTGGGTTGCTAACGGCTTTGCCGAAGCGGATCAACTGTCTGGTGTTGCGGGCATAAACGTGAAGCTCGGTCCGTGGGAACTCATTGACATTGCCGGATGGACAGATGTTAACTTAATAGACTATATAGTAGCTGACACGGTGACCAATGAGCTCGGTATATCGCTTACAGTGCATCTCTACGGGTGGTACGCTGAGCAGATGGATACGAATAACTTTGACTTTGCAGACTACTGCATGCACTGGGGCATAAACGGCGACTTGTACGAACGTTACATGCAACTGTTCACAGGCACATACATGGGATGCTGGAACCACTACGGCAGCTACGTAAATCAAGTGCTTGAAGACCTAGTTGAAAGCCTTGACACCGCAACAGATAAGCAGGCAGTTGCCAACCAAATATTCGACATCGTTGGAACAGATTTGCCCATAATTCCAATGTCTGGACACCCCGACTGGTACATCTACTCTGAGCTGTACTGGTGTCGCTGGCCCAACGAGAAACATGCGTTTCTCCCAGCCAGTCCCTACGGCGGCGCCACACAAGAAGCAAACGTGCTCTATATGCTCCTATTTCTCGGTTCAGCGGCGATGCCGTCAGATATAAACAATGATCGCAAAGTCGACATAATAGATATAGCAACGGCTGCTAAAGCCTTCGGTTCTTATCCAGGCCATCCAAGGTGGGAATTTGTCGCAGACATAAATGGCGATGGAAAAGTCGACATTTTAGACATAGCTCGAATAGCCAAAAACTTCGGAAAAACCTGGTAAAAATCTTAGGGTCTAACCTCTACCTCTATTTCCCCTTTTTATCCTAGGTATAATTTCTATACATTATGCTATACCAAATCGAAAGAACGACCAATCGATTCCTATTACAATAGAAAACTCTACAACGAACATGCCCTAATCCATTATTCCTTCTTCTCGGCATCATTGATTTAATCTATTTATTCTTTTTTGCACTCGTAGTACCAGTGGGTGCACCAGCGATCAAGTATTTGGCTACGAAGGCAAAGATTATCACCCTGGCGACATCCTGGAGTTGCCAGAAAGCTATGCTGGACATGACTTCTTGGAGCCAGTTGAAGAGCCTAAAGAACCAGAGAAAACCGCAGAAAAGAAACCAAACATCTTCATATATTCAACCTGCGCCATAAGTGAACATAAAGAGAAGAAAAAAGATTCAAAGAAAAGTTGGAAAGCTATGCCTAAACGCCAAGCTAAGCTTCGAAACCGTAACTCTATCAACCTTCTTTAGCCAAGGAATCTTGCCGGTTCTTTAGAAAGCTCCTTCATTATCTCTTTCTCTATCTCGAGATTTGACTTCTCAGCGGTTTCCTCTACAAGAGATATCACTACTATGGCTTTCTTGCCCATTCAGTTCACCTCGTTAATTTACTTTCTTTATGAGTAAACCTTCTGCCGTCTGTAGCAGGATCACTTTGTCGCCCTTCTGAAAACCGAGAGCTGCCAGAACCTCTTTGTTCAAGTAAAGAAAGCCGTATTTGTTGATAGAGGTCTCTGTTGGAAACGTTTGCTTTTCCTCTTTCATGTGTTCACCTCTGTATTTTGCATCCTTGCGAATCTCATCATAGCTTTCTCGTTTCTATCGGCGTAGGCTTGATAACACATTGTATGTGTATTTAAAAGGAAATAAAATTTGGAAAAGTTTAAATTAATCCAAAGATAAGAGTGGAACGGCTTACATGGAAAAATTGGAGCCCGACTACATATGCACAAAAGAAACATGCTCGATGTGCTTTTTGTTTCAATGTTTCTCTTAAGCGTACTCATGATTAATGTGAGCAGGGTAGAAGCGGCGGCAACCAAAGTTTCAGTTCAGCTTTTAAGTCAAACTGTAGGCCAAGAAGATGTTCTATTACCAACTTCACCATTTACCATAAACATCACAGTGCAGGATGTCGAGGATTTATATGCGTGGCAAATATATCTGTACTACAATTCAACAATCCTTAGCACACGAGAAGACTTAATAATCCTCCCGTTAGGCCACGTTTTCGAAGACAAAACATTTTATCCGTTGGGTCCGTATATAGAAAACGATAGTAAAGGCACTTACATACTTTATGGCGCAACTCTTTCTGGAGATCAGTCGACATTTAATGGTAGGGGAGTCCTATGCCAAATTGAATTCATCGGTCAGGAAAAAGGAACATCATGGCTAAATTTGGGAATTATCACTGACGGAGGAGGCTCAACACTCCTTGCAAATTCTGATTTAACCAAAATCCCCTGCGAAATCTCTAATGGCGAAGTAACTGTCACTGGAATTGAAAACCCACGAGAACCAAGTACAATCACCATCAACGTTAATCCATCAACTGTAACCGTTGGATCAAACGTAACCATCACCGGAACTATTAATCTGACAAGAGTTGTAAACGTAACGATATATTATAGACCTGTCCTTGGAACGCCGGGCACGCTGGCCACGGTGCAAACCAATGAAATCAGCCGCTACGAATACAATTGGACAACCGAAGAAGCGGGTGAATATGATTTATATGCTTATTGGCCCGGAGACGCAGATTACAACGAAGCCACAAGCGACTTTGCTACAGTCATAGCAGAAAAATGGCCGAGCACTATATCGCTCAATGTGTATCCCACAAGCGTAACTGTTGGCTCAAACGTGACAATAAACGGAACCATCACGCCGAAACCAACTCCTCCTTATGAAAATGTAACAATCTCCTATAACCGGGGAGGCGGAGACTGGGACACGCTTGCGACAGTTCACCCCGACGAAGACGGCGTCTACACATACACTTGGGAGACTAATGAAGGAGGCTTATACACACTCAAGGCAAGCTGGCCAGGCGATAAGTACTTACGGTCAGATGAAAGCGATACGCGAAACGTGAAAGTTATCGGAGAACCAGGCATTATGGCTTATCTTTCCTACATCATAGCTGCCATAGTAATAATAGTAATAGCAGCTATAGGCATATACTTCACCAAGATCAGAAAACGCTCGCACGCTACTGGTAAATGATTCTTTAACACCCATCCTTTGCTCTCTACAAATCACATAAAACAAAACACATACATTGTTTTGATAAAGTGAGTACAAATTAAGTTTAAACAGTTTCGCATAGAGGAGGCATGGAATCGTGTCGTTTCAACATATCTTGCATAATAAAGAAGACAGCATAATGTGGATCATCTGCGCGCGCTGTTGCTGTTGGAAACTGGCGAGGCAGATGCAGCTATCCAGCTTGCGGAATAGGTGTGGACAGACTTTTAGGAGCAAATCCATACCCAAATGAACATTCATGCAGGCTCAGAGACCCTGAAACCCTCGATATCGTAGGTTCGGGTGAACGGAAGACCGATGGCAAAACTTACCGCGTGATTTTCGGCAAGCCAAAGGGCGGAGGTGGCTCGGTTGAGCAGGCTTACCGCTATCCTGTCAAAGGGTGGACAGAAGCTGAAGGCCGCAAACACTATAATCGGCATAACGGAACTTTCGAACCTGCCAGTAAAGAAAATGGAGGTGACAAAGCGGGCGATCAAGAGGAAGGCGAGAGAGAAAAATTGCATGAAGCTGCAGAGGCAAGATCGAAAAAATATGGCATTAAATTCCGCGAGGGCGAAGGCCATTTAACCCCGCCAGAAGGTTTCCCTCAAGACGAAGAGGATTACGGAGACCCGGTCAACTACAAATATCCATTGAAACCTCAACATTCCTTCAGCTATCGAAGGAAACTGCCATGCGATCGGGTGAAGCCAAGAGGTTCCACTGGACGGACATAGATTTCGAGAGGCAGATAATAACGCTTAACAACCCTGAAAAGGGCAGCAACCCAAGATTGCGAAGGATATCCTTCCACACCTTCCGCCACTGGAAGGCCACGATGCTCTACCACCAAACAAAAGATCCATACTACGTCAAGGAGTTCCTATGTCACAAGAGCCTCAAAAGCACGGAGATCTACATAACCATTGAAAGAACGATATTCGAGCCAAGCAACAGTGATGAGTTCACCGTGAAAGTGGTTAGCGAACCCAAAGAGATCAAGAGCCTGCTTAAGGTGGGCTTCGAATACGTCTGCCAGAAGGATGAGCTGATGTTCCTGAGAAAACGCAAATAAACAACGAAACATCAAAAGTAGACTGGGTCATACCAAAAGTGGCCGGGGTGAGGTAATTTCAACGGGAAGTGGAGATGTCCCCCGCAAACTCCACTTTTTCTGTCTGATTTATCGCTGTGATTGGTATTTTGAACCGTTATTTGGATGGAAGTGTGAAAAGGTTCCTCGATTTTTATATTGTGCTGAATGTCTAGGATGAGTAGGCGCACTTTTATGGTTTGGAAGAGATTATTGTGTAAACTTGGGTTTCATGATTGGAGCAGGCCCAGAGTCACCTACCTCAGCGGCTCTAACGTAAAGGACTTCACTAAATATTGCAAGAGGTGTGGGAAACAAAAGAGATGGATCGGAACTGCTTAATTGCGCCGGGGGTGGGATTTGAACCCAGTCGACTCTGAAAACCCTAAGCCTCAACTTAATCAGGCGACCTTGGACCAAAATGATTATCCCTCATGACACCATTACATAAAGGTGCTTAACATGGGAATTCAAACGGGGATTTGAACCTACTCAGTCCCGCCACCAAAATTCAGCGTTGGCAAGTGCATGTTCACCCTTCTCTGCATGTTTTCATCATGTTCTTAAACAAAAAAGGCAGAATATTAGGAGTCGGTTTGTCCAGTTTATAATGGTATGTTTCCGTGTTTTCTTGATGGTCTTTGTTCGCGTTTTGTGGTTAGGCTTTCTAGTGCGCTGATTAGTTTTGGTCTGGTTTCGGCTGGTTCGATTACTTCGTCTATGTAGCCTTTTTGTGTGGCTATGTATGGGCTTGCGAATTTTTGGCGGTATTCACTGACGAGTTCCATGCGTTTTTGTTCTGGGTTTTTGGCTTCGGCGATTTCTTTTCTGAAGATTATGTTTATGGCTCCGTGAGGCCCCAT
>Ga0315296_10001153_pt1 | contig 23195 bp, 20 predicted proteins | sample YL17G14_18_MG_FD_203921 | JGI IMG/M metagenome (GOLD analysis project Ga0315296, IMG submission 203921) | Sediment microbial communities from Yellowstone Lake, YNP, Wyoming, USA - YL17G14_18 | ecosystem: Environmental > Aquatic > Freshwater > Lake > Sediment | place: USA: Wyoming | collected... | reverse complement strand
GAGAGAGGGCTGGTTTCCGGAATCCAATCAGAGGTAATATTATTAACCTTTTTGGTAGTGCTTTCGGCCCTCGAGTTGCTGAGCAGACGCTTGCTTTTGGTGGGACAAGCTATATAATTGGTGGTGGTATGTCACTAGCTGATGATTTCCAGGAGTAAAAGAACCTGAATTTAAGGGTAAATAATTAGCTTTTGAACCAGGAGGGAGTGCTATGGAGATAAAGAGAGTTGGCGTCGTTGGCTGTGGCACAATGGGCTCCGGTATTGTCCAGGTAATCGCTCAAAGTGGATACGCGGTGACGGTCTCCGATTTAAATATTGAAGCTGTTAATAAGGGGCTGGCCGGTATCGATTACTGGTTACAGAAGTCAGTGGATAAAGGCAAGCTCTTGTCTGAGAACAAACAAAGTATTATGACCAGGATTAAAGGAACGGCTAACATATCAGATTTAAATGATTGTGACTTAGTGATTGAAGCAGTCTTCGATAATCTGGAAGTTAAAAGGAAAGTATTTACTGAATTGGATAATATTTGTCCCAAACATACTATCCTGGCTTCCAATTCAAGTACTCTTTCAATAATCGATATAGCGGCGGCTACTAAGCGAATGGATAAGGTGGTTGGGATGCACTTTTTTAATCCGGTACCTTTAATGAAGCTATTGGAAGTAGTGAAGACCATCGCTACCAGTGAAGAGACTTTGGCAGTCGGTAAAGAATTTGGCGCGAGGATAGGTAAAACTGTGGTCATCGCACCAGACGTGCCGGGTTACATTCATAACCGTCTGACAGCGGTGCTCAGTATAGCGGCCATAAAAATGCTTGAAGATAAAATCGCTAGCCGAGACGATATCGATACCGCCTTAAAGTTGGGCTCAAATTTCCCGATGGGGCGTTTGGAACTTTTGGACCTGGTGGGTCTGGATACCATTTTGGCAGGATATGAAAATCTTTATCAAGAATATAAAGATGTCAAGTACGCTCCGCCACTTTTATTAAAAAGAATGGTAGCTGCCGGCTGGCTAGGACGTAAATCAGGCAAGGGTTTTTACGAATATGACAAAGAAGGCAATAAAATCGGATAGTTCAATATCAAATAAATAAGTTCTCCGTTAATGCATGCTTAAAAATAATCAAAAAATAAAAGGGAGGTACAACTAAATGACACCAGGTTATAATCCAAGTGCATATGAGCCTAACGCCCATGAATCGTTTTCAGCTCCATCGCCCGAGGTTATGGAAAAATATCGAGAGGTTCGAGCAATAGAATCAAAAAAACGCGAACAACGAAAGATGAACTATAAACAAATAATGGAAGTGCGCAAGCGCGGTCAGTCAGCAACCCTGGGCCATTATGTTTACGAAATGATGTATGATATCTACCCTGGCATCGAAGATAAGGTCTTCGAAGGGGCTATAGACAGCCACTTACACATCTATCCGGACTATGTACCGAGGTCAGTCGATATGATTGAGTTGGCGATTAACGCTTCCAAGGCAAAGATGGCTGCTGTAGTATGCAAGGACCACTTCTTTACAAATGTTGGGGCTGCTTGGGGTGGCAACGGCGGTCTGATAGGATTTTAAAAAAGTTTTCTAAAAAAAGAAAGGAGGATATATTCATGCCTGTAACACGTAGAAATTGGGTTAATGTCCCCAAACTCGCAGATTACGAAAAAACCTTCCAAGAGTATTTCCACTTCAAGAGAGAAGAGGGGATTCTTCAGGTTCAGATGCACTATGACAATGGTCCTGTTGTTTGGAGTTATCAGATGCACAACGCGATTGCCGAGTTGTGGACTAGTATCGGTCACGATAAAGAAAACGAGGTACTGATTTTCACAGGTACTGGTGACAAATGGATTGCCTTGTATGACGAAGGTTCCTTCCATGAGTTCGATACAAAGCCGACATCAGACAGGTTTAATGTACAGATTTATGACACTTTAAAGATCGTTGAAAATTTCATTTTTGATATCGACATTCCTACCATTACAGCATACAATGGTCCTGGACTGCATTGGGAGATGGGGATGTTCTCTGATTTGGCAATTTGCACCCCTGACTTTGTCATTCGTGACGATCACTTTGTCATGCCTCCTGGACATGTCCCTGGAGATGGAATGTTCCTGGCCCTTCAGCACCTAATAGGAAACAAGCGCGCCAACTATATCCAGTATACCGGTGCAAGCTACAGTGCAGAAGAATGCGTACGCATGGGACTCATCAATGAGGTTGTTGAAAGAGATAAGCTCTTGAGTCGCGCATGGGAAATGGCCCGCAAGATTATGGGCTCCAACAGAACCGCCCGGCGTATGACACATCAACTGAGCGTACGCCCCTGGCAGAGGCTTATGATTGACGATTACAAGCTTCACGTAATGAGCGAAATGTATAACAAGGCTCTGGAATCGGCAAGCTCAGGCTTTGAGAAGATAAAGAAATATTAATGGGAAGCATTGAATTCCGGGGATTTTCGGAATGCAATGCTTAAAAGAGAGGAACTATGGCAAAATCGGTTGTTTCCATAGTTAAGGGAACTGATGCTGAGAAAATGGTAGAAGAAGCCCTTTCTCTCTTAGGCGGTGTAAATTCTCTAATCAAGCCAAATTCGACAGTGGTCGTCAAACCCAATGCAGGCCACTTCCAGCCGCCTGAAACGAGTGTAAACACTAGCGCCGCAGTCGTTGCCGCTGTTATTAAGGAACTACGTAAAGCGCAGCCTAGGGAGATTATTCTAGCCGAGGCAGCAGCCAGTGGATTTGATACGCTGGAGTGTCTTAAGATAAGCGGCATCGGTAAGGCTGCAGAAGACGCCGGCGTAGACAAGATTATCGATATTAAGAGGGAAAAGGACTTAATAAATATTCCAATTCGGGACGCTAAATCTGACTTAACTAGGGTACTATTACCTAGGTTTCTCCTAGAGGCTGATCATATAGTGAACGTGCCCATCTTCAAGACCCATATCAGTATGGTCTTTACCTGTGCGCTGAAGAATATTAAGGGAACAGTTCAGGATAAGGCTCACCGCGAAATGCACCGAACTGACCTCGCTGCAGCAATGATGGACCTGTGGTCTGTTGTTAAGGCGGACTTATCTATAGTAGATTTGATTCGCCCGGCAGAGGGTTTCGGGCCGGGTCACACTTTGCCAACGGACTTTGGTTGTGTTGTTGCCGGCAAAGACCCTGTGGCGGTGGATGCTACAGTCTGTCGAATGGTTGGGTTGGGTCTTGATAAGGTGACTTATTTCAAAGCTGCGCGGGATCGCGGGCTCGGGAACTTCAGCGAAAGGCAAATAGAAATTCGTGGGAAAACGATTGAGGAAGTATTCAAGCAGCTATGGTTGCCATACCTGGGAGGGTTGTCCCAATGGCCTGAATACAATTTTTATTCAAAAAATGCCTGCAGCAGCTGCCTTGGTATAACAGCTTGTACTATGGAAGTATTGAAGGCAATGGGCGAGTACGAGAAAAATAGCGGGATTTCAATTGTTCTTGGTCCCACAAAAGAGCTTCCTAAGGGAGTGCCACCTAAGAACCTTATCCTCCTGGGTGACTGCGTTAAGAAGTACCGTAACCAAGGTATATTTGTACAGGGGTGCCCTCCTGGCGAACCTCATCTCCAGTGGGCAATAGTTGATAGAGTAAATATAGATGATATAGAACTTGAAAGAAGGTTGGCAGCGGGTAGGGGGTCATGGGATATTGATCGGAAGGCTTTCCGAGATTACCAGAGGGCATTAAGACAGAAATCCCTAGGAGAAGACGCTACGGGGAAAAGACAGTAGCATTAGCTTTCGAGCTACGACGTATTTTCCCGATAGCTAGCATTTTATAATAGCAAAAGAGTTAATTTGTAGCTCCAGTACCAGAGAATCTAGGCGAGAAATAAAAAATAGAGAGGTGAGGAGCAATGGCAATAAAAGAAGAGTTAACAGGAATTGTGGGGGCTGACCATGTTTTTGACGATGCCGCAAAACTTGAAACGTATGCTGGGGACAATAGTCTGAGCGCACCGGGTAAACCTAGCTATATCGTTCAGCCAAAGAGTGCTGAAGAGGTTCAAAGGATCATCAAATTGGCAAATAATAATAAGTTGCCGGTCACACCTTATAGCTCAGGCATTCATTTTTACATTAATACCATTCCTTTTCAATCTGGGATAATTCTAGACATGAGCAAGATGAACCAGATTCTATCTATTGATGAAAGAAACCGCATGGTAAGGATTGAACCTGGCGTTACCTGGGGACAATTACAAGCAGAGCTCCAGAAATATGACCTGATGGCTATTTCACCATTATTACCTCATCCACTGAAATCAGCTTTAACAGTTCATCTGGAGAGGGAACCTAGGCTCCTTCCTAAATTTGAATATACCGATTCACTTGTGACCATGGAGGTTGTTTTACCTGACGGAGAGCTATTTAGAACAGGTTCAGCCTGTGTACCTGGATTTCCGGATAATAGCCTATCACAGGGTGTTAACCCATCAGGTCCGGGCGATTTCATGTGGAACCGGTTATTTCAGGGTGCCCAGGGTACACTGGGCGTTGTAACATGGGCACAATGTAAAATCGAATATAGGCCGAAGGTAAATAAAACCTTTTTCATTCCTTTTAACAACCTCAGCGATGCCGTTAACTTCATTTACAAAATTCAGCGGCACGAGGTTGGGGAGGAATGCTTGTTACTAAATAACATAAACTTAGCTGCTATTCTGACCGAGAAATGGCCCGAAGATTTCCAATCGCTAAGGAAGTCACTGGCACCTTGGACTGTTATTCTTATTCTGGGTGGTGGTAAAAGGCTGCCTGAAGGAAGAATAGAATACGAAGAGGACGCTTTAAACGAGGTTGCTGGAGAGCTAGCACTCGCGTCTTTGCTCACCTCATTGTCCGGTTTGCCAGGAATTGAGAGGCAGTTACCGGATATGCTCCGTACCTCTTGGCCCAAGGATAGGACTTACTGGAAGTTCAGTTACCAAGGTTCTTGCCAGGATCTTTTCTTCTTAACCAAACTAAACGAAGCTGATAAGTTCTACCAGGTGGTCAATAAGAAAGCCGCAAAGTACAATTATCCCGCAAAGGATATGGGTGTCTACGTGCAACCAATGGTATACGGTGGTGCCTGCCACTTTGAATGTAATTTTTATTACAATCCGGCTAATGCCGAAGAAACCAATACGGTAAACCAATTGTACGTTGAAGCTGCTGAGGCTGTTTTAGATAAGGGTGCGTTCTTCAGCCGGCCTTATGGCCCCATAGCCAATATGGTATATAGCAAAACAGCTAACTATACGGCGACATTGAAGAAGCTAAAGAAGGTTCTGGATCCTAACGATGTCATGTCACCGGGTAGACTCTGCTTTTAAAACTGAAAAACATGGAGTATGAACTGCTAGATGTTGAAGAATACAAACGCCAGGCAAAATTATGTGTGCGGTGCTCGTTTTGCAAATACATCGATATGAACTGGATTAACAGCTTGAGATTCTCACGCCAATGTCCGATAGATACTAAATATGCGTTTAACCTTTACTCACCCCAAGGTTTACTCTACTCGGCTATCGCGGAGGAGGCAGGGACTCTTGAGTTTACCCCGAAGTTAATAGATGCTCTTTATCACTGCACCCTTTGCGGTGCCTGTGATAGTCGCTGTAAACGTAATCTGGACATTGAAGTGCTCCAGGTCATTGAGACCTTAAGAGCGAGATGTGTGGAGAAGGGCCATATTCTGCCGGCACATAAAACCATGGCCGATAATATCCGTAAAACCGGTAATGAGTATGGCAAACCAGCCGAGAAAAGATTTAGCTGGTTACCCAAGAGCATCAAACCGGCACAGAAAGCAGACATTGTTTATTTCGTCGGTTGTAACGCGGCTTATAAGCAACCGGAGTTAGCCAAGGCTACTGTAGAAATACTTACCAAGACCGGCATCACGTTCATGCTTTTAGCAGATGAAAAGTGTGACGGAAACGATGTGATGGCTACCGGACAGGTGCAACTGGCCCGGGAACTGGCGGAGCATAATGTAAAGGCTATTCAGAAATCCGGTGCCAAGACAGTTATCACCAGCAGTGCCGAATGTTATAAGAGCCTTAAAGTTGACTATCCCAAACTCTTGAAGAAATCCACTGAAGAGATGGCTTATACCGTCCTGCATATAACCGAGTATATTGACCAGTTGATAAAAGACGGCAAGTTACAATTTAAGAAGAGTTTCCCTCTAAAGGTAACTTACCATGATTCATGCAACCTCGGTCGGCTTAGTGAGCCGTGGCAGGTGTGGACGCCAAAATATGATGGTCCTATCCCTGTTGGGAAAAAATGGCGGCGTGGCGATAGAGGAATTTATGACCCGCCGCGGAATATTCTTAATGCTATCCCCGGTCTGGAACTTGTTGAAATGGAGAGGAACCGCAGCAATGTCTGGTGTGTCGGCAGTTGCGGAGGGGTTCCCCAGGCATTTCCGGATTTTGCACTCTGGACGGCTGGTGAGAGACTCGAAGAGGCTATCGCTACCGGTGCGGAGGCTATCGTAACCTGCAGTCCAGACGAAAAGGAACTGCTACTTAAAGCGGTCGAGGACAAGAAAGCAGGTATGAAAGTCTACGATATTACTGACATAATAGTTCAGGTATTATAAATCTGATTGGAGGTTATTTATGGCTTTATCGAAAGAAGCTTATCAGGCATTACAATCTATAGTTGGACCAGATTGGGTCAGCAATGATCCCGCTATATGTGAAGCAGACCGGCCATCGGGTGCTTTTAGGAGTAGTGACCCTAACCGGCCCAAAGATGGTAAGAGTCCTCCATTAACGAGGCCGGTCTGCAGTATAGAGCCAGAAACCACCGAAGAGGTACAGGCAATAGTCAAGGTCTGCAACAGGTATGGGCTAAACTTTGTTGCATCCAGTACTTATAATTCTAATCCGCCTGGAATTCGCAGGGAAAATCTTGTCTACATTGACCTGAAGAGAATGAGGAAGCTGGAGATAGATGAGGATAACCTTTATGCTGTTGTCGAGCCAGGTGTGGCCTCCGCTTCTTTGCAGGGTGAACTGATGAAGAGAGGTCTGATGACCTTTGTACCGATGAGCGGCGGTGGATGTTCCGTAGTGGCTAATGCCATCTATATGGGTGAGGGAGCTCTGTCCTATAGGCTTGGCGACAGGGGTTACCGCCGAGTACTCGGTGTTGAGTGGGTGACTGCTGAAGGGGAAATACTTAACCTCGGTTCGAGGGCCAATTCTTTTGACTACTTCTGGGGTGAGGGACCTGGTCCCGACCTACGGGGTTTATTGGTTAGTTCAGGCTATGGCAGCCCGGCAAAAAAGGGTGTCGTCACCAAGATAGGCATCCGAATATTCCCCTTTATCAAGGAGAGGTTAGTACCTACCGGAGACGCCCCGACTACCGCTCTGCAATTACCAGCAAATAGGTTTAAATGGTATAACTGTGTCTTTCCTACCAGAAAAGCAGCAATTGACGCCATGTATGAAATAGGTAAATGTGAGATTGGTTTGCTGCTTATGACCGTGCCGCCCTGGTTTTTCTCTATGGCTAGAGCAAGGGCGTCAGGTGATGACAAACTAACCGGTTCTGCCCGCTTCTGGGATGACTGGAATAATGTAACCGGTCCGGCGGCTCGCGAGAATCCGGAAAGGACAACCTGCCGTATTTTACTCTACGGTATCGGTACCGATAAGCGACTGGACTACGAAGAGAAGGTACTACTGGATATCTGTAAATCATACGGTGCCTCAGCAAAGGCAAGCCGCGGACTGCAGGACCAGACTCACTTTATGTCTTCGGATGCTATTGTTTCCAACCTGGCGGGAGGGCGGTTCACCTCCGTAATTTTATTCGAATCTTTGGATAGCGCTCTGAAAGCAGCGGATATTGTTAACAAGCATACCAAGAAGCATGTACCCCAGTTATTTGAAGATTATGGTACGACCAACTGGTTCATTCCCTATGATTTGGCTCAAATGGGTAAAGAAGAGAGCCTCCGTTTTACCACGGTAGAAAATGAGTTTGCGCTTGGGTTATTGATAAACGATTGTGATAAGGATTTCGTGCAGGCGGGTTGTTTCCCGATGCTACCCGATGTTGAGGTTTACGGTAAAGCATGGGAAAACTACCCTGAAAAGGAGAGAAAGATAAAGCAGATTCTGGATCCCAATAACCTCGCACCTTCCTAGTAGTAAGTGAGTATCAAGGAACATGCTCTTTAAGACACCCGGAGTGAATGCCCCCCAGCAAGCTGGGGGGCATTCAGTGAAATTTTTTAAATATATGGAGGAAAATTTAATATGGCTTTAGCAAGTGGAGAAAGATTATTACGTAAGGTAATCATCACGGCAGCTATTACCGGTTCGGGGCCCACACCAACCATGTCACAGTATTTGCCGCTGACTCCGCAACAGATAGCCGATGATGCGGTAAAGTCCTATGAAGCGGGGGCGGCTATCGTTCATATCCATGCCCGCAAATCAGAAACTGGTGAACCAACCGCCGATTTGAAGGTATTTCGGGAGATTCTTGAAGACATCAAAAGAAGATGCGACGTGGTAGTTTGCATTACCACCGGTGGTGCCGGTACTCCTGAGCAGCGTATTGCAGTCGTCCCGGAGTTCAAACCGGAATTAGCCACGCTTAATCTCGGTTCGTTGAGTCTCGGCAGCAGCCTGGCGATGTATGAACGTATGAAAGCCAAGGGGTTTAAATACGCTTGGGAAGAGAAGCGCTTTGGAGAGGATGGCGTCTGGGTTAATACTTACAAAATGATGCGCGACTTTAGTAGGGCTGACAGGGAAAGCGGCACCAAGCCCGAACTGGAAGTATGGGATACCGGCCAGATACGTGCCATAAAATGGCTGCTGGATAATAAGATGATCGACAGGCCGCCTCACATTCAGTTTGTCATGGGCGGTCTTACAGGAATGTCTGCTAAATCTTCAATGCTTATGTATGTACTGCAGGAAGCAAGAGAGGAAATAGGAGAATTTACCTGGTCGGTGGCTGCTGTAGGCAAAGGCCAGATCCCTCTGGCTGCGGTAACCCTGGCTATGGGAGGTAATGTCAGGGTTGGATTGGAGGATAATCTCTACTGTGGATTTGGCAGGCTGGCCAGGGGCAGCTATGAGCAGGTAGAACGTGTGGTCAAAATGGCACAGCAGTTGAGCATTGAACCTGCCACGCCAGACGAAGCCAGGAAGATGTTAGGGTTGAAAGGGAATGATAAAGTAAACTTCTAATAGCACTGGGCTATTCACTTTTACTCGTACAACTGCTCAAAGAAATTGAATATAAAACTGGACCCCATTATAATACGGCTAAAGCGCGGGGTACAGTGGCATGGACTCCCTTTAAAGAGAGAGTCGAACGAGGCGATACAGGAATGAAGAGCGGTAAAGGCTTTTATGACTGGCCAGGTGATTCAGCAGAACCATTTCTCCGCCATTTCAATCTTGAACTTATTTACATGATGAAACAGGATATGACAAGGGGAGATATTTAACAGAGTAGCTATCAGGAGACAGTGAGAGGTTAAAATCTTCTATGGGGAAATAGACTCTATTTTGTGCAAGGGAAACCCGATAATAAAGGTCTCCGTTAATATTTTCGGAAAAGGGACTTTTTGTTACTAACTTTACCTTTACCAAAACTTATATTTAAATACCAGGCAAAGTCAGCCTGACGGGAGATTCTAAAGAATTAATCGATAATGATTTCGTTAAAAAGTGCTACTTAGGTGGACAGTTGGTAAGCAAATCACCAAGATTATCTTGGTGAAATCTAAATAAAACGATTGGAATAGCAAGGACAATTGAGAAAAAGTATTTACTGGATCAATAAGCTATCTAGATATTTTTGCAGGACTAAGCCTATAATATAACCATAGTCAGCCGATTAGGTTAAGAAAAACAGCCGGTAATTGACAGAAAATTAATTCAATAGTCGCCTGTGAATCGGATAAACCAATTAATGATATAAATTTTTAAATTATCACCAGCTGCAGTTATAAAAAATGGATTGTATTGGAGGTAATGACTCTAGTGACTAATCATCAAGAGAAAAAAATTATTGGTCTATCATGCGGGAGAAAGAACGGCAATAGCGAAATTCTGTTAAAAGAAGCATTGATGGGTGCTGAAGAACTTGGACTTGGAATATGTTCAGAGATTATCAGGGCAATGGATTTGAGGATACAACCTTAAGGATAAGAATAGGTGATATTAATGTATAAAGCGATCGAAGGTTTCAATATACCAGAATCCCATTCACCCCCTCCCAGTTATGACAGAAAACCCAGTTTCGGTAAAATGCTCTGGGAACGGGATGTTATGGTACCAATGCGGGATGGAATCAATTTATGTACAGATATTTACCGGCCTGACACCCAAGAAAAGGTACCAGTTTTGTTAGCTCTTGGTCCGCACAACAAGGAACTTCAAACACCCGATGTTTGCGATGCATTTGGTCCATCTCCGGCCTGGTCTTCTTTATGGATTGGAGCACAAGAGGCTGGGGACACCAAATATTTTGTCTCTCGCGGATATGCGCATGTGGTCGCTAATTATAGAGGGATTGGAAAATCAGAAGACAACCCTTTGAATGTTTCTCAGACTACCCCTAATTTTGATGCTTATGATCTAATAGAATGGCTAGCCAGGCAACCCTGGTGCGATGGCAATGTCGGTATGGTTGGTATTTCAGCTTTTGCTGGAGCCCAATGGGAAGCAGCCTCTCAGCAACCACCACATTTGAAGGCTATTTTCCCCTATGATGCACTGACACCCTACCTTTTTCGTGACACAACTCCAGGTGGGGTTCTACACTCATTTGAATATTTAACTGATCAATTGAGCGTGAATCACATGGTTAAAAGCAGGCCAGGAACTTTGCCTCCTCAATTGGAAAAATTATGGCAAGAAGCCATAAACAACCCGGATTATAAGATGTATGGCAATCTTTATAATGTGCTGACACAAAAGGGACAGCAATGTCCCATGCTATTCAGCAAAATGCTTTATCCATATGATACCAAGGATGCTAGCAAAAAGGGTGAAGCTTTTATGAAAAAGATCAAAGTACCGGCTTATACCGGATCTGGCTGGTATTCATATACCTATAAAGCGCATATTCAAGGTTGTCAGAACTGGTATGCAGGCATTGATGTTCCCAAAAAACTCCTACTCACTGGACCCGCGCATCTGCCACGACCCTGGCAAGCTTTCCATGGTGAAATTTTAAAATGGTATGACTATTGGCTTAAAGGAATAGATACAGGAATTATGAATGAACCTAGGGTCAAAGTTTGGGTAATGGGGGCTAATAATTGGTATTATGCCGATGATTGGCCTGTGCCGGGAACCGATTGGAAGAGGCTTTACCTGCATAGTTGGGGAAGACTTAGAGAGGATCCTTTTACGCCCAATAGCCGTGATGATTATAGCGAACCAGATGCTTTTGTACAGATGCCACCCACGCAAACTCGAAAAATAGAACGGCTCAGATATATGACCGAACCGTTGCCACAAGATACTTTAATTGTAGGACCGAGCGTTTTAAACCTGTATGCTTCTATCGATCAGGTAGATACCAATTGGATAGTATCTTTAAAAGACGTTGGACCGGATGTGTCAGTAAGGACAGCTAGAGAAAGAGAAAATGAATTTCCTCAGAATATATCTGAGAGAGAACTTACAAGAGGTTGGCTCAAGGCTTCACTTCGAGATACTGATCCGGCTAGATCAAAGCCTTATAAGCCCTGGCATCGTTTGACCCAAGAATCTCAAAAACTGGTATCGCCCGGTGAGATCAATGAATACAATATTGAGATTATTTCTACCGCAAACTTATTCGAGAAGGGACACCGCATTTGTATCGACATTATGAGTCTAGATATGCCAACTGGTACTGGAGGTTTTACCAACGTTGAATATATACCTTACCATATATGCAGTAGTAAAATCACTCTGCATAAGATATACCATAACGAGAAATATCCATCTCATTTACTACTTCCCATCATTCAGCCAGTATCATGAGAAATCCAATATTTTATCAGCTATAAGTGGCAAAGAGAAATAGCTAAAAAAATATATTAAAGTTGGAGGACCAATACATGGTAGAGATGAAGACCGATATAGTTATTATTGGTGGAGGTACTGCAGGGATGGCAGCAGCGGTAGCAGCAGCAGAGAATGGAGCCAAGGTTACCGTCCTTGAAAAAGCCGCCACAACCGGTGGTACCGGTAACATGGGGATAGGACTTTTTGCAGTAGAAAGCAGGCTACAGCGACAACAAAATATCAAGTTCACACGAGGGGAAGCATTCAAAGTGCTCATGAATTACAATCACTGGAAGGCCGATGCGCGGCTGGCTAAGAAGTACATCGATAAATCTGCTGATACCATCGAATGGCTTGAAAAGATGGGTGTAAAGTTTGCTGATGTTATCAGTACTGATCCGGAAGCTTACATAACTGACCACGAGATTGCCAGTCCAGATGGCCGCGTTGGGCCACAATCCTCATCTAACATGATAAAGTGTCTGACTGTTAGAGCCAAAGAACTTGGTGTGAATATACTACTGCGAACAACGGTTAAAAATATCCTTAAATCACGGGGCCAAATTGTAGGAGTGTTAGCATACAATGATACTGACGAGGAAATACGGGTGAATGGCAGAGCCGTGATAATCTGTACTGGCGGATTTGGCGATAATCCGGAATGGATAAAAAAGTATACCGGATTCGACTGGGGTCGCGATATCTTCTCATTCCGGATTCCCGGTTGTGTTGGGGATGGTATCCGGATGGCATGGGAAGCAGGTGCAGGTGCCAGCGAAATGATTATGCACATGATTTACATATGTGCAGGAAGTTTGGCGGAAACAACACAAGAAGCTGATATTACCATCGCCTCTCGCCAACCCAACCTCGTGGTCAATCTTTTAGGAGAACGCTTTTTTAACGAAGAGATGATGGGTAATAACACTTTTACAGGAAATGCTATAGCTACTCAGAAAGAACGGAGTGCTTTTAATATTATTGATGAAACTACGAAAGAATACTACGAGAAAAATGGGCTGGACGTCTTTTATGGTGTTTTACCAAAGGCAAAACTTGATGGCCTTGGTAATGCTATTAAGAGGATTATTAACAAAGGAGAGAAAATCGTTTTTGTAGCAAATTCTTTGGAGGAGTTAGCCGCACAAACCGGAATCAATGTTAACGGTCTTCTCAAAACCGTAGCTGAATATAACAAAGCCTGTGAATCGGGATACGATGAAGTCTTCGAGAAATCTTCAGAATATTTGCTCAGGCCAGTAAAACAACCCAAGTTCTACGCCTTCAAGCTGTACCCAGGAGCATATGGGACTCTGGGTGGAATTAAGGTAAACCATAAACTGGAGGTTTTAACTAAAAGCTACGATGTAATCCCTGGACTTTATGCCGCGGGAGCCGATGCGAACAATCTATATGGTGACAGCTATTGTTTTCTTCTTCCAGGCCAAACTATGGGCTTCGCAGTTAATAGTGGACGAATGGCTGGAGAAAATGCCGTTGAATACATAAAATCCATCGCTAAATAACCATTGGCCACGAAAGGCCAGAAAAGAAAATAGGCAGTTTGATTTGGACTCAACCAACGGGAAAAGAATAAGGAGGTAACTGGTGTGACTGAACCAAAAAAGAAAAAGATTATCGGCTTATCATGTGGCAGAAAGAATGGTAACTCCGAGATTCTCTTAAAGGAGGCTGCCATGGGAGCGGAGGAATTCGGCATTGAGACGGAAATAATTCGTGCCATGGCGCTAAAAGTGCTGCCGTGCCGTGCTTGCGGGGGATGCTGGGAAACAAGAAAATGTGTATTAAAAGATGATGTTGAGTGGATTCTGGAAGAGACCTTCGTGGAAGATAACGCCTTGATACTCAGTGTTCCGGTGTACCACCTGAGAGCCAGCGGCGTCTTTATGTGCATTACTGAGAGAGTGAACCATCTTTTCAACGACGACAGAGGAGGTTATAGTTTTCTTAAGAGAACCAAGGTTGGCGCTATCCTCTCCGTTGGTGGCTCACAGCTCGACTGGACCAGCCTGAGCCTTCTCACGATAAATATCTTCCTCCAGCATGGTCATGTGCTAGTTGACCAACTGCAGGTGGCTGATTGCCCGGTGTCAGGCATGATACTAGGAATGGAGAAGGAGCTTGAGCGTGCCCGACAATTGGGGCGAAATGTCGCCAAGGCAATGCAGGTGCCGATAGAAGAAGTGAAATACATGGGCGGTGAAACCGCTGTATCATGCCCGGTCTGCCACTGCAATGTACTGCAGGTGCCCGAGGATTTTCCTGATGTCTACTGCCCTATATGCTGGGTCCATGGCACCATGTACCTGGACGCTGGCAAAATGAAGGTGAAGTGGAATGAGGAAGATGCTCGGTACCCTAGGTTCTCCCTGGAGGCGCATCTCCGGCATTTTGCCGAGCAAAGCGAGAAAAATGAGAAATTCGTTAAAGAACATAAATATTTAATGGATAATATGGAAGAACTAAGGAAAAAATATGTCTCCTATGGTACAATTATAAAACCATAACGCTGAGTGAGGGAGAGAAAATGCAAAAAGAAAATCCCAGCGTACTTGAAGTTATGGCCAAGGCTTTTGAAACGTCAAGGGGTAAGACTGTGGATCTCGTTGTCGAACATGAGGAGTTATCCGGTGTAACATTGGAAATGTGTAAATGGTGGTCTAACAATATCACCTCCTCATTTCGCTACAGGATGTGGCACCCTCATGACCACATCTCCTTTGAATGGGAGGTCCCACCCAGCGAAGACCCAAATGTTAAATCCATTCAACGGGCTGAGGAAGGGTTTGGCGAATTTCCCGCTAGCGTGTTGCGTATCCGCTATGAGGACCCTAAAACCTTATACATTCCCACGGTTTATGAAATTGTCGCTGGAGGCTGTCTCCTTGGCCCTGGTGACAAGCCCATATCCTGGATGTGCCATGAGTTTAAAGATACACCTAAAGGATTGAAAGTACGTTCAACATTTAGACTGCCAGCGGATATACCTCAGCAGTTTATTGATGCTCTCCGCCGGCATAGTAAGGAGGAAAACGCGCGATTGACTGAATTTCTTCCAGAACTCTACAGGCAGAACGTTGGCTGAGACAGGGGAGGTTATTCCTATGCTAAAAGAACTCATATTTATTTGACTTGATGTCTTGCTAGGCAACGAAAGCAATATAGTAAACTTAGAACTTAAAATAAGTTAAGGGAGGTTGAAAATGCCAGAGCCTATGCCAGGCAAGCACTATGAATCAAAGTTTGAGTTTCCTTTGTTTAAACTGATTAAGCAGCGAGCTGAAGAGAAAGATATTAGTTATCATGATGCAGCGATTGAGGTAATTCCAGAGTATACAAAAACTATAAGATACGGGGATATAGAATTTGAGAACGCGGTAATACGGAAATATGAGGAAGAGACTAAAGCAGCACAGGAACGCTGGCGGAAAAGAACACAGCGCTCAGGAAAAGGAGGTTAAGAATGGCTCTGGAGCGGATTGCAGATAGGGTAGTAGAAACGGATGTACTGGTAATGGGGGGAGGAGTTGGCGGCTGCCCCGCTGCGGCAAAAGCAGCTGAGAAAGGTTTGAATGTTACTCTAGTCGAGAAGGCAAAAACTGAAAGAAGTGGTCATGCAGGCGCTGGCATAGACACAGTAATGGATTTTCCAAGGGATGGTGTTACATTACCTCAATACGTAAAGTATTGGCAGGAGCGTCATCAGTTTCTAGTTGGCGAAGGTAGAGCAGTTAACCCCAATATCGGTTATAGACTTGGTGCAACTGCTTTTTGGTCGTTAGAGGAGATGGAGAAACTTGGCTTGCCGATGAAGTGGGATGATGGCAATTATCACTGGATGCGGCATCTATGGTTCCATCACGCCAAAATTTTTCTTGGGGTTCATTGGTTTGACATTAAACCGATAATGGCGAAGATAGTAAGAAAAAAGGGAGTCAACGTCCTTGATCGTACTATGGTCGTTGATCTGCTCACACACAAGGACAAGGTGACAGGTGCTACAGCAGTCAATACCCGTACTGGCGAATTTTTTGTTATAAAAGCGAAAGCCGTAATCATTGCTACTGGTGCCTTTGCTCGTAGCTATGAACCTGAGACACCTCAATTCTACAAGTACAAAATGAGATATCATGGCGCCCCTGGAGCAATTTCCGGAGATGGATTTGCGGCAGGATACAGGGCTGGAGCAGAACTCGTGAATATGGATATAGGAAATTGCTGGGATTACAGGTTACGTGATGACATAATTATGCCATATGGAACATTAGCCCACGGTGATGGAATACCAGGATTGGTACTTGCCTGGACGGGACAAGAGATACCTTATCCAAATTTTAAAGTTTATCAAGAGGTAGAAAGAAGGGGGCTTGATCCTGTCTATCGTAGCATAGAAAACTTTAGCGAAGATTATCATAAACGAGCTGAGGTAGCTATAGCGGAAGAAAGACTGATATCGCTTAAATTGGCCGAGGACAGAGGATTCGACCCCAAAACACACCGCTATGAGCTAATGGTTAACAAGCCACATAACTTCGCGATTCTTTCAGGTTTATATACTGATGAATACTTCAGGACGTCGTTAAAGGGTCTTTATGCTATAGGGGATGCTTGTTCTGGAGTGGCTAGTTGTGGCCCGGCTGTTATGAGCGGTTTGCTTACTGCTGATAGTATGCCAGATTACGTTAATGAGGCTGGAGAGCCCGTTACAGATGAAGCTCAGGTGCAAAGCCAGAAGCAGACTGCCCTAGCTCCCCTGACAGTTAAAGATGGCGTAGAGCCAATGGAATTGGAATGCTGCATTCGCTATATCTGCGAGCGTTATGTAGGTATGTATAAATCTGAAGGCAAGTTAAGGGAAGGGCTAAGGCGGCTTGGTACGTTACGAGGGGAATTCCTGCCCAAATTGATGGCTAAGAACCCCCATTATTTAATGAGATGCCTGGAGGTTCGTAACATAATGGACTTGGCTGAGTTACATATTCTGGCATGCTTGGAGCGAAAGGAGTCCAGGGGTAATTATGTCCGGACTGATTACCCGCAGCGTGGCCCATCGCGGGACAATATGCTTACCTTTCAACGCTTGGCCAAGGGTAAGGCAGTGCTTGAAATAAGAGAGGTTCCAGACCTGAAGCAAGAGTATGCTAAGGAGGGTAAATAATATGCCAGTCAAGATAGACTATCGCCACTGCATTGGTTGTAAACGATGTTATGACTTATGTCCAATGGATATTTTTACCTGGGATGAGGAAATTAATATGCCTCGTGTAACTTATGAAGAGGAATGCTGGTTCTGCGGCATCTGCTGGATGGAGTGTTCCAAACGGGCCATAGATATAACCTTGCCGGCCTCACTATGGTAAATCTTTTTAATGTGTGGGCTAAAAATAATCGACTCGGGATATTTTATGTCTAGAATGTAGATGTAAACAAATCAACGGGGATTAAAAAGTGGATGTATTAGTAAAAAGAAAAGTATTTTCGAAATGAATAAAGACTCTATGAAACTTTTTACTGAGAACCACGTAACGAGTTATTTATATTAATGCCAAATATATATAAAAGGGGGATATTAGATGTTAGACCCAATGTCAGATAAACATTACGAGTCGAGGTTCACGTTTCCGCTACTTAAGCTGATCAAGGAGCGTGCGATACAAAAGGACATCAGCTATCATGATGCAACGTTGGAGGTAATGCCAGAGTACATCAAAACCATACGTTATGGAGATATAGAATTCGAGGATGCCTTAATCAAGAAATACGAGGAGGAAACTAGGGAAGCAGAGAAGCGTTGGCAAAAAATGCTACAAAGCTCAGGAAAAGGAGGTTAAGAATGGCTCTGGAGCGGATTGCAGATAGGGTAGTAGAAACGGATGTACTGGTAATGGGGGGAGGAGTTGGCGGCTGCCCCGCTGCGGCAAAGGCTGCGGAGCGTGGCTTGAATGTCACACTGATCGAAAAAGCAAAGACTGATAGAAGCGGCCACTCAGGGGTGGGCATGGACCACGTCATGGACTTCCCGCGTGAAGGTGTTACAGTATTGGACTACGTAAAATACTGGCAGGGGCGCCACCATCTTCTCTGTGGGGAGGGGCGGGTCGTGAACGCAAACATAGGCTACAGGCTCGGCGCCTCGGCTTGGTGGGCATTAGAAGAGATGGAAAAGCTCGGCCTCCAGATGAAGTGGGACGATGGTGAATACCATTGGGTGCGTCATGGCTGGTTCGGGGCTAAGATTATGCTTGGGGTTCACTGGCTTGACGTTAAACCAACACTGGCGGCAGTGGTGAGAAAGAGAGGCGTTAACGTCCTCGAGCGGACGATGGTCGTTGACCTGCTCACAAATAAGGGTAAGGTCGTGGGCGCTACAGCAGTCAACACCCGAACCGGGGAATTCATTGTCATTAAAGCGAAGGCCGTTATAATTGCGACTGGCGGCTTTGCCCGCTGCTATGAACCTGAGACACCTCAATTCTACAAGTACAAAATGAGATATCATGGCGCCCCGGGAGCGATTTCGGGAGATGGATATGCAGCAGGCTATAGGGCTGGTGCAGAATTGGTGAATATGGATATTGGAACCTGCTGGAATTACAGGATGAGGGACGATATAACCCTGGATTTCGGCGTAATTGACCACGGTGACGGGATACGCGGGAAGTGGCTTACCTGGAAAGGAGAGGAAATCCCCTTTCCAACAGTAAAGATTTATGAAGAAGTGGAACGAAGAGGTCTGGACCCGATCTACTGCAGTGTTGAACACTTTCCCGAAGATTACCAGAAGAGGGCAGAGATAACCATAGCAGATGAGAGACTCATATCACTTAAGATAGGCGAGGACAGAGGATTCGACCCTAGAACGCACCGATACGAGTTAATGATTAATAAACCCATAAACTTTGCCGCGATTCCCGGCCTATACGCAGACGAAACCTTCAAGGCTTCGTTGAAGGGCCTTTACGTTATAGGGGATGCCTGCTCTGGTTTGGGTGGTTGCGGTTCAGCTATCATGAGTGGATTACTCACTGCTGATAACATGCCCAATTTCGTCAGTGAGGCTGGTGAGCCCGTAGTGGACGAAGCTCAGGTGGAGAGCCAGAAGCAGACCGCCTTAGCGCCCCTTTCAGTTAAGGATGGCACAGAGCCAATGGAGTTAGAGTGTGCCATTCGATACATATGCGAGCGATATGTGGGCATATTCATATCTGAAGGTAAACTTCGAGAAGGATTGAGACGGCTTGGTTCACTGAGAAGGGTGTTTTTGCCCAAACTAATGGCTAAAAATCCCCATTATCTGATGAGGTGCTTGGAGGTCAGAAACATAATGGACCTGGCTGAGCTGCACATCCAGGCCTGCCTGGAGCGAAAGGAGTCACGGGGCAATTACATCAGGGTTGATTACCCAGAGAGAGACCCGTCGCGGGATAGCATGCTCACCTTTCAAAGGATGGAAGACGTAAAGGCGGTGCTTGAGATAAAGGAGGTGCCAGACCTGAAGCCAGAGTATGCCAAGGAGGGTAAATAGTATGCCAGCGAAGATAGACTATAGACGCTGTATCGGTTGCAAGAAGTGTTATGACTTATGCCCAATGGATATTTTTACCTGGGATGAGGAGATAGATATGCCTAAGGTGGCTTATGAGGAGGAGTGCTGGTTCTGTGGCATATGCTGGATGGAGTGCCCGAAGCGGGCTATAGACATCACCTACCCAGCATCATTATGGTAATCTTAGGGACGCTTGCAGAATTTGATAGAAATATTCTTATAATAGCATTATACTGGAGGCATGATACTATTCCTGAGCACCTCACGTGACTTTTATCTTTTGGGACGGCACGAAAGGAGGTATTGAATGATATAAGAGATCAACGTTCAGCAGACTATGGACATTTCAAATAGGAGGGAGAGCAAACCGTGAAAAAATTATTTCTAATCCTGTTGATGGTCGTATTGGTTGTTGCCTTAGTTTCCGGTGGTTGCGCCAAACCTGCACCAGCACCACCAACTCCAGCACCACCAACTCCAGCGCCACCAACACCGGGCCCCGAGCAACCGCGGTATGGCGGCACCTTAAAAATAATTTCAGTCATCTCTGGCCAAGGTACAATCGGCTGGCCGCCGGACATGAATCCGTTTAGTGCGGATGTCATATTCCCATGTATTGACCGTTATGTGAACATAGATTACAAGGGGAATATCCTGCCAGAGTTGGCGACGGCATGGAAAATCGCCGAGGACGGAAAGTCGGTTACACTTACCCTGAGGCAGGGCGTCAAGTTTCACGACGGGACAGACTTCAACGCCGAGGCAGCCAAATGGAACCTGGATTACTGGATGAAGGCCCACCAGGGGGGGACAGAAACCTGGACCTCAGTAGAGGTTCTTGACCCCTACACCGTTCGCATCAATCTTACTGAATACAAGAGCTCGGTTTTGAGCGGCTTATCGGAAGACTACTGCGGGCCCGTATCGCCAACGGCATTCGAGCAGCATGATTTAAAGTGGATGAAGATGAACCCGGTGGGGACAGGCCCATTCAAATTAGTCAGTATAGAACCTGGTGTCGGTTGGAAATATGTAAGGAACGATGACTGGTGGGGTGGCAAGCCATACCTTGATGCGATAGAATGGACAGTCGTCCCAGATGAGAATACACAGACAATGATGATAGAGAAGGGCGATGCAGATATGATTGTGCTACATGGTGCATCTAGCACGATGTCAGCACAGCTGAGGGATAAGGGATTTACACTTATGTCCTTCCTGTCTGGAGGAGATGTTCACTGTATGATGCCCGATAGCAACAATCCTGATTCGCCCTGGGCCAAGAAAGAAGTGCGACTGGCAGCCGACTATGCCCTTGACAAAAAGGCGATAGCATTGTTGGGCAATGGCTTATGGGAACCAATATGGCAGATAGCCGCTAAATGGGAAGATGTCTACAACTCAGCACGCGAGCGCCCGTATGACCCCGGGAAGGCAAAGCAGCTGCTGGCAGATGCGGGCTATCCCAATGGTTTCGAGACCACTGTTTACGTGGATCAGACCACGTCCACAGACCTCGCGACCGCCATACAGGCCAACTTCAAGGACGTAGGCATCAACGCCAAGGTGGAAGTCATCGCCACCCCCCTGATGTTCCAAAAGGCGATGCAGGGTTGGCAAAATAGTTTACTGAATGCGCCTTTTCAACAGTACCCGAATTTCGTGCAAGGGTTAGAGAAGTACTTTTCCAAGACCAGCATTTTCTTTACCAGCATATTGAGAGCGCCGGAATTGCAGGAGATGATTGATAACGGACTTAGGGCAAGGACTGTTGAAGAGCAAAATGTGTTGAGCAATAAAGCGGTGGAGTATATATACGAAGAGGCATTAGTCATTCCCGTCGTCGAACTTTGTTATGGGGGGTGTGGTGTGAAGGCGTCTTACGTTCATGACGATGGTTATGGGATTAAAAACCCAAGTACCTGGACCCCAGCAAAATGCTGGTTGAGCAAGTAATATAGCATGGTTTTATGAACGCGAATCTGGCCAGGCGGTAGACTGAGAGCCATACCGCCTGGCCAAGTATATCGTGTAGCCTACCGCTATAATATCAAGCCTTCCATTTTGGCATACGAGGATAGACGGGGATAGAGATGACAGCATATATTATTCGCCGGCTAATACAGGCAGTGTTCGTCATTATTATCGTAACCTTGCTGGTATTCCTTGCGGTTCGACTTCTGCCTGGGGACCCACTTCTGCTTTATCTATCCGGGTCACAAATGCAATCGCTCAGCCTAGAAAGAATTGAACTTTACAGACATGAGTTCGGGCTGGATAAGCCCATAATGGTGCAATATGCTAACTGGATATCAGGTCTCTTTCACGGTGATTTAGGGACGTCGATATTCTACCAACGGCCGGTGAGTGAACTTATAGCCGTGCGTCTACCCATAACCCTTCATTTAGGTCTGCTGGCCTTTGTGTTCAGCTCTATCTTGGGCATAACGGCAGGAACTGTGTCGGCGTTGAGGCGGGGCACGTGGCTGGATTTTGTGATAACGATGATGGCCAATACAGGGATATGCGTCCCCGTTTTCTGGCTGGGTATATTAATGATGTACCTTTTTGCCTTTCGGCTGGGCTGGCTTCCAATCGGTGGCTATACTTCGCCATTTGATGACTTCGTCCTCAGCACGAAGCAGTTAATCATGCCGGTCATATGCTTGATGGTTTTCGCTTTGGCGGCTGATGCACGCCAAAGCCGGTCAAGCATGCTTGAGGTTATCCACCAGGACTATATCCGCACCGCCTGGTCCAAGGGTTTGAGTGAGCGTGTCATCGTCCTGAGACACATCCTGAAAAACGGCATCATCCCGATAGTCACATTTAAAGGCATGGGGTTTGCCTACATCATTGGGGGTTCTGTGTTCATTGAGACAGTATTCAATATTAACGGTATTGGCAGGTTGGCGGCGGGTGCTGTCATAAGCCGGGATTACGCGATTATTCAAGGTATTATTTTATTGATCGCTATACTAGTGGCACTCATCAACCTTTTAGTTGATATTTCCTATGGCTGGCTTGACCCCAGGGTACGGTATAGTTAAAGGAGTATGGCTATGTCTCGGGAGTCTAATGTGTCGGCAGGTTTCACCGAAGCCCCACCCCGGGTCAACGAACTCCAACGTATTATCAGGGTGCTCCTAAGCCGCAAGGTGGTTGTGGCTGGTCTTATTATAATCTTAGTGACTGTGGTAGCAGCCATTTTTGCTCCCTGGCTGGCTCCTTACGACCCGTATCAAGTCAACCCGAAAGAAGGCCTACTTCAACCAAACCAGGAGCATCTCCTGGGTACTGACGCCCTGGGAAGAGACACGTTAAGCCGTGTAATCTTTGGTACGCGGATTGCGCTGATGGTCGCCATCGTTGCCGTTGTGATTGCCGCCACCATCGGCATGACCCTGGGGTTATCCGCCGGATACCTTGGTGGTATCACGAACACGATTATCATGAGGTGTATAGACGCACTCATGTCTTTCCCGATGATACTATTGGCTCTTACTATTGCCGCACTGCTTGGGGGTGGGCTTACC
>Ga0315296_10001151_pt1 | contig 23202 bp, 25 predicted proteins | sample YL17G14_18_MG_FD_203921 | JGI IMG/M metagenome (GOLD analysis project Ga0315296, IMG submission 203921) | Sediment microbial communities from Yellowstone Lake, YNP, Wyoming, USA - YL17G14_18 | ecosystem: Environmental > Aquatic > Freshwater > Lake > Sediment | place: USA: Wyoming | collected... | reverse complement strand
CACATTCATGCGGACATCAATGCTGCACGAAACATAATTCATGTCCAAAGTCCCAGTGCCGTTCCTGGGAGGACAAAGGACATATGTCCAACTTTGTCCAACTTACAATGAACGGTTTGGATGGAGTCTGTGCTCTGGCAGTTGGTAGTTCGACACGCATGAAGAGGCCGCTACCAGAGATTCGCAGGGTCCTGTCTGAAATTGCAGACTTAAGAGGAATCAGCGCTGCCAGCTTTGGCTCGTATGGTTGGAGCGGCGAGGCACCCGATGTGATAGCAGACCGTCTAAAGGAACTGGGCGCCATCCTTGTTGAGAATCAACCGATAAAAGCGAAGGACTTTCCCAGTGAGGAGAAGCTTGAAGAATGCAAGGACTTGGGTCGTAAGCTAGCAAAGGAATGTAGACACTGAGCAAACGAGGCGGCATTCATGGGCTACATGATAAGACTCACAGGTTATGCTCTGAAGCAACGGAGTCTCTTCATTGGCGCCATGCTAGCAGCCGGACTAGGTGTCGCGTTCAATACAATAACGCCTCTGGTATTGGTCACAATCATAGACTCAGTCATACCGAGCGTTCAGTACAACCTTCTTCTGCCATACGCCCTTCTGTATCTGTTGCTCAGTGGTCTGTACGGAGCCCTGGACATGGTTGGGCGCTACCTGGCCTCACTGATGGCTCAGCATGTGATTTTCGACCTGCGTTCTGAGCTATACGACAGTCTGATGGAGAAAGACTTGGCATTCTATGATGAGAATGAGACAGGCCAGCTTCTGGCTAGGGTCACAACTGATGTCACCACAATGCGCGAGTTTCTGGTCTGGGGCTATCGTGTGATATTCATCGGAGTAGTCTCGCTATTGGGGACTTACTACGTGATGTGGCAGCTAAACAAGCAGCTGACCATGTATATGCTACTACTCGTTCCATCGATGATACTATTTGTCTATGTCTTCGCGAAGCGTGTACGCCCGCTCTTCTTCTCCTCTAGGACGCAGTTCGGTGTGCTCAGCAGCGTCCTGCAAGAGAACATCGTTGGCATGAAAGTCATCAGATCATACGCGACGGCGGAGAGAGAATCGTTACGTGTCGAGCGAGAGAACAGGGGCTTCTTGGACATAGTAACCAAGGCATTCAAGCTGAGTGCATTGTATTCCCCATTCCTGACAACCGTTCTGGGGATTGCCACCGGGTTCCTGATTTACTATGGCGGTCTGTTGTACGTGGAGAACATAATGTCATTCGGTGAATTCGTAGGGTTTGTGAGCCTTGTGGGTTTGTTGGCTCTTCCAGCACGCTTCTTTAGCTGGGGTGTTGGAATGTACCAGAGAGCATCAGCGGCAGCGGAGCGGACCTTCTACATCCTCGATCATCGCGACGTGATGATGGAGCCAGAGAACCCTGTGCATATCGATCGGCTTCAAGGAGCTGTCGAGTTCGATAGAGTGGACTTCAGCTATCGTGGTGAGAAGTGGATACTCAAGGATGTAAGCCTCGAGGTCAAGCCCGGGCAGGTCGTGGCTCTACTCGGCGGGACCGGCTCAGGTAAGACCAGCTTGATGAACTTGATACCAAGATTCTACGACGCAGAGGCACAACCCAATGTTACGTTTCGAGAAAAGACCTACAGAATAGATCAGAAAGGCAAGACTCGAATAGATGGAAAAGAGTACTTCGTCCAAGATGATACCATAACGATTGATGGTCAGGTATGTCCAGTCAAGCAACCAGGGGCAGTACGTGTCGATGGCGTCGATGTCCGTCAATACGGTCTTCAGGACTTGAGGAAACAAATTGGAATGGTCCACCAAGACCCGTTTCTATTCTCGGCATCATTGCGTGAGAACATTGCCTTTGCCAGACCTGATGCCACACTCGAGGAAGTGGAGGAAGCCGCAAAGGCTGCTATGATACATGATTTTGTGTCTTCCCTAGAGATGGGATACGATACAGTAATCGGCGAACGTGGAGTCACACTTAGCGGTGGCCAGAAACAGAGAGTCGCGATAGCAAGAGCACTCTTGGCCGACCCTCGTATACTCATCTTCGATGACTCTACCAGCTCAGTTGATGCCAAGACAGAGGACCTGATTCGTCAAGCGCTAGAGAATCTGATGGCTGGTCGTACTACCTTCATAATCACGCACCGCCTATCAGCTATTCAGAATGCCGACCTAGTAGTAATGATGGATCGCGGGCACATCGTGGAAGTTGGGACACATGAAGAACTGCTTGCGAGAGGAGGGCTCTATGCCGATATTCAGGCCACTCTAGCTGAGATGAGCTCGCTGTCTGCGTCCTCAGAACAAGCACCGACCGCGTCAACTGTTGGAGGGTCAACAACATGAGCGGTCCTGATTTTGAGGAAGAAGAAGAGAGGACCCATGAGTACCCAGATGGCACCCTCCTGAAGCGAATGGTCCTGTATCTTGTTGTATACAGGAAGCTGTTTGCCGCTGATGTTGTTATGGTGGCAATGGGTATCATTCTGACTATATGGTCGCCTTTTGTTCTCAGGCAAGCCATAGATGTTGATTTTCCGCACGTCGTTGCTTCTAATAATTTCATTCCCTTGCTTCTCACGTCACTCCTGTACATCATCCTGCAGGTACTCACCTGGGTGTCAGCCTACGGGTCGGGGTATCTCGTGGCGGTCATGGGTCAAAGGGCCGTGTATCGGATGAGGCAGGAGCTATATCGGCATCTGCAGAGGATGTCTCAAGACTTCTATGACCATACATCGAGCGGAAGAATCCTCTCAAGACTGACCAACGACATTGACAAGGTAAGCGAGTTCCTTGCAGGCGAACTGATTGACACTTTCGCTCAACTCTTTGTGGTCGTAGCAATTGGTGTTGTCATCTTCACTGTAGACGTGCAACTTGCCTACGTTTCACTCACAGTCGTCCCGATGCTTGCAGTCTCGATGGTGTACTTCCGAGTCAAGTTGAGAAGAGCCTACAGGAGCACTAGAAAGACAATCTCAAGCGTGACCTCGAACCTAGCCGAAAGCATCTCGGGGGCAAAGGTGACCAAGAGTTTCGCTAGGGAACGCGCCAGTAGCGCTCGGTTCGCTGAACTCAATAAGGCGGACTATCAATCGAATGTAGACGCTTCAAAGGCAACGTCGACCTTCTTTCCAGTCGTGAGATTCATCGGCGGCATCGGAGTTGTTCTGATGCTTTGGTTCGGCGGACTGCGGCTTCTTCAAGGCACCCTGACACTGGGGACGCTTGTGCTCTTCCTTCAGTTCAATGACCAGTTCTTTCGTCCCATGCTTACAATCACGAACTTCTACAACACAGTACAGAGTGCATTTGCGGGATCGGAACGCATCTTCAGCATCATGGACACCATGCCAACAATCGTAGATGCGCCTGATGCAATGGAGATGCCCGAGATTAAAGGGCACATCACTTTCTCTGATGTCACATTTGGCTATGTTGAAGGCAGGCCTGTCCTAGTCAACTTCAATCTCGAAATACAGCCGGGAGAGACTGTCGCCATAGTAGGGAATACTGGCGCAGGAAAGACAACAATCGCCAACCTGCTGAACAGGTTCTATGAGGTCAATTCCGGGTCAATCGAAATCGATGGGATTGACATCCGTGTGGTGACCCAAGACTCCCTTCGGTCAAGAATGGGTCTTGTTCTTCAGGAGCCATTCCTATTTCAGGGAACTATAAAGGAGAACGTAGCGTATGGTCGGCCTAGTGCGACAGATGATGAGATCGTAAAGGCCACGGAGAATATTGGAGCGAAGTCCATCTTCGAAAGCCTAGAGCATGGATTCGATACGCAAGTGGGAGAGAGAGGTGCACGACTGTCCGAGGGAGAACGTCAGCTGGTGAGCTTTGCAAGAGCGCTATTGGCTGATCCGAAGATACTCGTGCTTGACGAAGCGACAAGCTCGGTCGACGTCTACGTGGAACACATGATACAGAGAGGTTTGAAAGCTCTTCTCAAGGGCAGAACGTCAATCGTAATTGCGCACCGGCTCTCGACCATCCTGAATGCCGACAGAATACTTGTACTTGATAACGGGAGAATAGTGGAGTCAGGAACACACACCGAACTGATGAGGAACAGAGGCACATACTACTCACTTTACGAACTGCAAATCAGGCCGAGGGCAGCTCCCGTCATAGCGAGGTGACACCACGCTTTCCCACTTGGGAGCTGTCTCGTGCCTTAGGATGGCCTTGTCATGTGTCCTCTGACTCGTCGTCCTGCCCGCAGCAGAAAGATTCGTCCATCATGTGGCCCAGTCCCCTGAGAGCCTTGAAGGACCCGGGCCCACACATCATTTTCACTGCGTTGCCAACCATTGGGCCGATTCTCGCGAAATCGTCTAGGCCCATGATGCCTTCTCCTCCCAGTACCAAGCTCCTTCCGTCCCTGTTTCTGAAAGCTACACCAGACTTGCTGACGGAGACAGTGCGTCCCTCGTCCTCAACGAAGACAGTACTGCCTTGTATGAACACAAGACCGGATGGCTTGACCACGAGCATGACTGGTTTATCTTGCTCTGTTCTCCCTAGGAAGACGGCGTCGCTGTGCTTGTCGAGTTGCACCTTGCGACCACCATTCAGACGGTGTTCAATGCTATCGCCCACGGCACGCAGAAAAGCCGCGGTATCAGTGTAGCCGCAATCGTTGAGAACGTTGTCAGAAGTTGGTCCGGAGACTTTCTCGATATCCGTTTGTCCGATGTAGATTTGGATTCCTTTGAGTGCTCCTGACACAGTACTCCCAACGGCGCCGCCTCTGGTCTCGGTTATTGCATCGACGGTGAATTGCGAGCGGCCGGCGTAAGCGATACCTACCCGTTCTCCGTTATGCAGAAGGTATGTCCAAGTGCACCCGGGCTCGACTCTGACAATGGCTTTCTCATGTGAGATCAAATCCAGGGGTGCCGAGGTGGCCATTACTATCTCGTCGTGCGTGAGGTCGTTCACTTCTGATCATCTCCTTCGGTGTCTTCCTGCTTGCCTTCGTCTTCGAAGGACACACTAACCTTGCCTTCTCCATTCTCACCTGTGCGGGAGCGTTGTGCCTCCACCCTACCCGTCAACCATTGCGCAAGACGATATGCAAGCCTGCCTTCGACTGTGACATAGTAGGTGCCCCGCACTTCACCTTTGATTACGTATCCCGCTTCTAGCAGAGGTACCAAATGGTGCATCAAAGAGCTCCCGGTCTTGCCGGTTAGCGTTTCCAGCTCATTGAAGGATTTGCCGCATTCTTTGAGGATGTCTAGTATCTTCAGACGCTCCTCACTACCCAAGGGGCTAACGGCTCTGGCAACGCGCTCTGGTGGTATGGTCTCAATGCGCCTACGAGCTTCCCTTCCCATCCGCACGATTCTGAACTGGGGAGCCCTTATGCATCCCTCAACGCCGCCCACACTCTTCAAAGAGGTGCGTATTTGTTCGCCGAGCCCTTCCATCATCTCATCGAGACCCTCAGTCACACCACGGAGATCCACAACATGAGGCTCGTGTGGATGTGCGTGCTCTCGATACCTCGTTCTGCCTTCTCTGTCGATCTTCTCTTCTCGGAGCTCTTCCAGTTCTTCTTTGAGACTCTCCTTGAGCCTACGTACTTCTTCGAGCTCCCTTTTGATGTCGTCGATATCGTCACTCGTGTCCATCACCACTTACTTAGACATTGGGCAACAGAGGTTGCCCCCACACTTGAACTGTACACTACTACAGTTGCTTATAACTCTTCGGTTTTTGTACAGTCATCGAATGCGCATTCCGGTCTTGCTGAAGACCCAGATGCCGGCTGCAGCTGTCTACAGAATGTTCTGCAAGAGTCTCCACGCCCTCTCAGGCAACCTCGCAATCGGGACCACTTCTCTCAGCCTTCATACGACCTGAAGTCTCCACCCGGGATGACGCGCACTTTCTGTAGGTCCGGCAGAAAGCCGATTCGCTGAAGGATTATGTCTAAGACAGAAATCAAGAGCACAGATGTACCAAGTACAAGCATGGTAATCTGGTAAGTAGACGATATTGTCGAGCCAGTCACAAGCGGAATCAGGGCGTTCAGCGAAATAAGAATCGCTATTAGAGAGACGAATTGTGCGGCAACCGTGAAACCGCGAGACGGCCTTGTACTCCACACCATCAGCAGGACATCAAGAAGCGCAAGAAGCAGGGGAGCTAATACAAGCATCAAGTCTTGGCCTAAGACGAACATGTAAAACATCCAGAGGACGAAACCCAGTGGGGAGAACCAGACGAATCCGAGACGTAGACTCTGGACAACCACTACGGACGAGTACATGACAACTCGAAACAGGTTCAAGAGGCGTACCGTGCGTATGCGCTTCTTCTTCTTGTCAACTCGCTCGTCACTTTCCATGATTCGCCCTCCTGTGGTGATGCGACGCTTCGTTTGATGCTCCACACAATGTGGAACTGTCCATTGTCGCAAGCAACGAGTTGTATGACAGCGTCATCATATATAGACATTGAACGAGTGCATCGGCGGGCAATTAGTGCTCAGAAGTTGAATGGTCTCGGATATCTTTGCGTGGAAGCGCATGCGGCTTGAACTCAGCATCTCGTAGGGGTTGTGTCAATATGTTCAGGCCTCAAGGGGTACGACCAGTGTTAGCTCTATGAAAACAAAGACTGCCGTGTTGATTCCCCAGGGAATCAATAATGAACGCCACCCGAAGAAGCTAGACGCACGATCTCATCTCTCAAGTTCAGCAAGGCAGTTTGGGCAGTAGCTATCAGGCTTGTCGTCTGTATCATCGAGACAGTTGGAAAAGCGCATTACGCAGAACCTCCTGCAATGGCCTAGACCAAACACGTGGCCCAATTCGTGCAGTGTTTCCTTTGCGACCCGTTGAAAGTAGATTTCAGAGTCTTCAGGTAAACCATAGAATACAGGACTAAGCCGCGGCAGAGCAACAAGAGCATTGCCGCCGAACTGAGCCACTCCAAAGATGAAGTTCAACCGCGAGACAAACAGATCAAGATTGACCAAGGCAAGACCGTGCTCACCACGAGGAGCATTTTGATCCAACAAACTGAGAAAGGGATCGGCGAGGTACTGGCCGCGAGCTGGGAAGAATGCATCTGTCGGCAGGCTGAGTTCAGCAGGTTGAATCTGAATCCGGACGAAGTCTCTTGGCAGTCTAGTGAGGACTGTCTCACACAGTCCGGTTAGCATAGTTTGCGGCGCGTTCGCAAAGCGGCAGAAACGAAGCGTAATCAAGATTCAGCACCTAGCGTATCTCACCACGGATTGAAATCACCTTGGTCAGTACCTTGCTAAAAAGGATTCAACTTTGCCCCAAGCGAACTGCAATCTGGACTTGTCAATTAGTGCTAGGCTTGGTTGACCTGACCGCAGCTTTCACAGGTGTAAGACTCACCAGGCATCAGGACTCTTGGGAAGGGCTTTCCACAGTGTTGACACAGTTGTATAATGGAACCTTCCGAGCGCATCAATGTGGCTGCCTGCACCGCATTTAGAGATATGAACTCGTCCGTTTCAGGGTCGAATCTACCTGTCACGGCGCCAGATCCGACAAGCTCGAAGACAAGCTCTCTAGTATCATCGATCGGTAATCCGGAGTACGGCGTGAGCCTGTCCATACTAATCCTAGTTTGCGATTTCAGCACTCCCAGAACTTTCCTCCTCATGCTGTCTTGAGTATCTTGAGATAGTGCTCTAATGTGTGACTGTGCGGATGCAATCGTCGCGGCCTGAGTCTCCAGAGCGTGTGCGTCAATCCAAGCTATCTGCTTCTTGTACTGTTGCATGGCTGCCACTGATGAGCCCATTAGGGTTTTGTCAGCTTTGAGTCTTACGTGTCGTCCTATCTCGACTTCCTTTAAACTCCTGCAGGTCAACAGAGCGGAAACGTCAAGCTCGGTCAGCGGGTTTCCGGCCAAGAATACCTTCTGAAGAGACATGTGGTTCTTGATGGAGGATAGGTCTAGCCTTGTGAGCATGTTGTCTTTCAGGTCGATTACCTCAAGACGCGTCAAGTCTTTCAATGGCGAGAGATCTACGCTCTGGAGCCTGTTCTTCTTCAGGGCAAGGACTGTCAGCTGTGGGCATGCAGTCAGAGGTGAGAGATCCACGGCGCTTATTTCATTATCATTCAGCAGGAGATGTGTTACGCGACCACACGCTCTAACGGGTGTGAGATTGACTGCGGCAATCCCCTTGCCTGTCATGTCAATTGTGGTGATGGTGTTGTTGACGCGAATAGCCCTTGTCTTGCCGTTGTGTTCTGTGAACGGGATTTCTACGTTGACCACTCTTCACGCGCCTTCTCTGGATATGATTGTCCACGAATCACTCTTTCTGTCTTCCGGTTTATCGAGTGGCATCTGCTCTAAATCGCCTAGATCGTGTTCATATCATTCTGGTTATTCTCGGGCATTCTGGCGCCATGATTAGATGCCACGATTGCCAAAGTGCTCTTTTCAGCGTCCAGCCTTCGAGTCTGCTTCGGAGAATCATCATTCATAAGATTCAAAGGATAATGTGCCCGTCAAGGCTGCACGCCTTCGGGTGGGAGCTGTAGTGATGTGAAATCTAGGAAGATCAGAGCGAACACTCTGCTGTTTTCCGTCTTGCTACTCGTTGGGGGAGTACTAACCTTCAGTGCGATGCTCGCGCCGGAGCAGTCCCGTATTCCGACTCATACCATTTCAATGAGCAAGACCATGAGTTTCAGCTTCGTACTGTCTTCAGGTGACCCTTCGTACACAGTGAGTTTGGATAACTCGACGGATTTGGTCGGAATACTGTCGTTGGAGTCGAACGACACACCAGTGCAAATTGTGGCATGTGGAGCCTCAGGCGTATTCTTCAGGGTGAGCAACCTCAGCAGGTTCGAGGATGTGGTCATCGAGCTGTATTGGAGGGAGTATCAGAGTGATCCGCCAAGATACGTGCACGCACCTTGGAACATCACCTTCAATCGGCAGACTGGAGATGCGAGTGTTTCTGTGTCGATGCTACTATCGTACACAGGGATTGTAGTCAGTTGGGAATTCCTGACTTGGGTGCTGCAAATCGGCCTAGGCCTTGTCGCGCTCGGAGTATCTGTCTACGGGCTATTTGCCTTGAAGAGGCGCTGGAAACAAGACGCTCGTGGGGCAGGGTTCCGGAGCCGCATCGCTTCGGTTGTAGCTTTGATGCTCCTCTCCTCTTTCTTCTTCGTTCCTCTCATAATAGTAGGGGTAGTCTTCAAGGGTAACGTCGGCATGGACGCACAGTGGATTGGCAACTCCTACGAGATGAAAACCGAACTGAACGCTTCTCATCCTGAGGAACAGATGGACATCTATCCCGTTGGCGCTCAACCAGCCTATGTTCACCCATACAATATCAGTGGAGAAACAGTACTGATGAGTTTTGAGACTGAATCAGCGATTGGAGAGTTTGCTATCGAACCTACGCAACACGTGGGCAGCTCGTGGTGGATCAAGTTGCAGAAGCCCACGACTCTCACATTCACAGCGGTCACAGACAATGTCACCTTGGAGCTATGGGTGATGTCGGGATACTGGAGCTTTGGAGGTGGCCCCAACTGGGCCGTGCTGTTGATGTTGGGTTTGTTTGCTGCTGTGGGGCTCATACCACTGGCATGCGGACTAGACGTGGCCAGGAGAATCGATACTCAAAGGGCTCTCTGAAGCCAGTCTTCTATCTGTCTGCCTGCAGCTTCTTGATTTCCTCTATGATTGCGGGCACAATCTCGAACAGGTCACCGACTATTCCAAAGTCTGCAATCTCAAAGATGGGAGCTTCCGGATCCTTGTTTATGGCGACCACCAGATCCGATGAACTCATCCCGGCTAAGCTGTCATCCATCACTTATCGTCGGCCTCCTCCAAAATCACCAGAATTCCGTATTTGCCGCTTATCATAGGTACGCATACACTTTTACTTCCCGTATCCAATCTTATTCTCTTCGAATATGAATTATAAGAAGCAAATGCGGCTTCAATCGCCTAATACAGATGCAGGCTCTCTGTTCAGGCTCCGACAGTAGGATTAAGAATTCTGAGGATTGCTCCACCTTGGACAGTTCGTAACGGAAGGAGACTTAGTGCCGGCCACACCTTTGGAAGTGGATGACAGCGACGAGCCATACAGAGTGAGGAGAAAAGCACGGAAACTTGCTGACAACTCTGAGCACGAGCAACCTGCAAAGGGTTCGGTAGAGGGTGGTGACGTTAGTCATGAGGAATTCGAGCGTATAACGGTGTCAGCACGTCGGCTCTTGGAAGGCAGAGAATGTGATCCGTCTACGGACCGCAGAAGAGAGGCAGTACTCAGCGCGTTCAAATCTGAAGTCGGCCAGATCCATTCGTCCAAGGGACTGCATTCTTCTTGCCACGAAGCGGACGAAGCCAAGGAACCTGAGAGTGTCCATGCGACGGAAACACCCAGGCAAGTGACACGCGAGAGAGCGGAGCTGATTAAGGAAACAGATGGACACCTCTTGCGAATGAAAGCAGCCTCCAATGAAGCAGATGAAGAATCTTTCAGAAGGAGCAGGCAACAGGAACAGCTCGAGAGGACCAAGATTGGAACTTCAGACGACAAGCCAACACACCCCGAAACCTTCCAATCCAAGGAAGTTCAGAGGACTGAGAAGCGTGTTGCGTCTGACGAATCTCAACTGAAAGAGAGAGAAAGGCACGAGCGTGACCTGAAGCGGCTGAGATTATACGAGCCGACCATTCGAGGGCACAAGATTGGCTCATTCGCAGAGTTCAATGAGATTGTTGACCGCGACTTTCCAGGCGCCAGGAATAACGAGTTGTTCAATCGATACACGGGGGATGTGGAGAAGCATTTCCGGCTCCGTGAGCTAGTGGGTACGAACGACACTCTTGAGAAGGGCGACATTGCGCGACTGGCGAGAGAGATAGGAAAAGAATTCACGACAACAAAGGACTGGCTTGTGAAGGGGAAGTGGCCAAAGGACTATGAGTTGCTTCATGGAGCGATTTCGAAGAGCGAGGCCGCCGAGAAAATTGAGCGACTGACAGAGATGAATGGTGGCATCAGGTGCATGGAGGATGTCAGGAGTAGGCTCGCCAATTACTATGCTGCTCCCGAGTATCAGAGCTCGCCCAACTATCAAAGGGACCTGCAGAACGCGGAAAGGTACTTCAGATTTCTCGGTATTGTAAGAGAAGGCGGATTTGTCACAGAGATTGGAAGAACACTGGGTATTTCGGAGGGACAAGCAAGAAGGTGGCTTGAAGGGAAACCTCCTTGGATGATAAAGCTGGCAGCATGTATCCCATACGAAAAGCCGGAAGAGGGTTACGTCTGGCTGCCCATGACAACAGGCCACAAGAACAGCCCGAATGACTTCATACAGGTCCCACTAGATGTCAGGTCATATCGTGATATCGAGACTGTCGTCGGCAAGCTGAAGCCCCTCGAAGGCACTCCTATGAATCAGTTTAGAGAGAGATTCGGACCAACCGACAAGGCTGATTCCTTCATGTACTCGCTTGGAGTATTGCTCTCAGATGGGCATGCACACTGGGCACCTGACTCGAATCTCGCTGGTTCGCAGCTAGTCATGGGTCTAGGCAGGGCATACCGATGGAGTCTAGACTACGGGGATGGCACGAGTTACCATCTTGGAATGATAGGGTTACATGCAAATAGAATCGGTGACCAGGAATACAGACTCGGATCGTCCGCATATCCATCAAAGGGTTCATACAGATGGCAGAGTGAGAACAGTCCGTTTATCACTTGGATGCGAAGGTCCTGCATAGGAATACCTGACGGGAGCAGAAAGACAGACACTGCTGTGGAGGCCAATTGGATTCTCGGCGCACCCGAGAACTGGAGAGCCTCTTTCCTTAGAGGTATCTGCGATGGCGATGGTTGGGCATCGATTCCAAATCAGGAAATCGCCATCGCCACTGCCTGTAACAGCTTCTTTCTGAAACAACTTCTCAGCACATTCGGGATAACCGCACATGAAGCAAAATGGAAGGTCGTCGTGAATGCGAGAGATTCGTTGGACAGAGCTACCGAACTGGGGCTCTTCAAATACGCAGAGGGCAGGAAGAGCAATCTTGAGAAGATGGGCGAGATAAGGAAGACATTCAACAACTCCATCACGATTAACGAAGAGCAGCAACACCTCATAGAGAACCTGAGAGCGAAGGGAATGTCGTGGGGTCGTATCTCGGAGATGATTTACGATAAGTATGGCTACTCTTGGCGGTACGATGTCATAATGCGCAGGATGGGAAAGCTAGAGACAATGAGGAGAAGCAAATGAGAGCGTGATGGGGAAGAACCCCGTGGAAACAACACGGGGTTCATCGTTCTGCCTGCATCTTCTTGATCTCTTCAATAATTGCGGGCACGACCTCGAATAAATCACCGACGATTCCAAAGTCCGCAATGTCAAAGATGGGAGCTTCCGGGTCTTTGTTAATGGCAACTATGATGTCGCTCGTTTGCATACCTATGCGGTGCTGAATGGATCCAGATATCCCGAGCGCGAAATAGAGTTTCGGACACACGGTGCGTCCGGACTGTCCCACCTGCTGTGCTGGTGGAAGCCATCCAGCATCAACCACGGGCCTTGAACCACCGACAGCAGCGTCAAGGAGTTTAGCAAGCTGGGTTGGAAGAGCAAGGTTTGCAGGATCCTTGATTCCTCTGCCGCTGCAGACAATAATGTCTGCTGTGTCGACTGGCTTCATTCCCTCGGCGATCTCTTTGACTTTCTTCATAACCTTGGTACGAACTTGTACAGGGCCAATCTGTATCGGGACCTTCTCAATCTCTCCCTTGCGAGATGTATCGCGCTCGGTTGGTTTGAAGACATTCGGTCTCACAGTGGACATCTGAGGCCTCGTATACGGACACAGAATCTCAGCCATAATGTTGCCACCGAATGCTGGACGCGTCTGCACGAGCTGGCGCTTGTCATCAATATCGAGACCGGTGCAGTCTGCAGTGAGGCCCAGTCCTAGACGCGCAGCCACACGAGGAGCCAAGTCTCTGCCATTTGTCGTGGCACCAAAGAGGACAACTGCAGGCTTTCTGGGCGCAATGAGAGATGTCACGGCTATTGCGAATGCATCTGTTGTGTAATCTGCAAAGACCTTGTCATCAACGACCAATACTTTGTCAGCGCCCTGATGGATCAACGATTGAGCTAGGGATGATATCTCTGACCCGATGAGAACTGCGACTACCCTCTCACCGAGCTTCTTTGCCAAGACACGTGCCTCTGTCACCAGCTCGTAGGCAACACTCTTCAATCTCCCCTCGTAAGTTTCGCAGACCACCCAGACATCCTTGTACTGAGCGATCTTCTCTTTGTCCACAGCTTTCCTTTCGATTTTTATGGCATCAACAGGGCACACTTCAACGCAGGACCCGCAAAGAACACACTTGTTGAAGTCAAACTTGACCTTCTGGCCGTCCTTGGCAATGGCTCCGAAGTTGCAGACCTTTGGGCACAGCATACAGCCTGTGCATTTCTCCCTGTCATAGATTAGTGCCATCTCTAGATTACCCCCTTCTCAGCAAGGAACTCAACCAGCCTCTTGGCTGCTTGTTTGGGATCGGTTCCCTCAATCTTGATGCCACCCTTCTTCTTCTCAGGGGCAAACACTCTCCTGACAGTCGTCGGCGAGCCCTTGAGCCCAATTAGATCTGTCGCAAGCCCCAGAGCTGCCGCATTGACCTCGTCCAAGGGTTTCTTCTTCGCTTTCATTATTCCCATGACGTTTGGCAGTCTCGGTTCGTTCAGACCTTTCGTAGCGGTAAGGAGTGCAGGCATCTTAACAGTGACTTCCTCGTAGCCATCATCGGTGCTCCTATGCAGAATCAGGCGCTTGCCATCCTGATCCACCTCAAGGTGGCGTACATAACAGACCTGAGGAACACCAAGAAGCTCTGCGAGTTCGGGACCTACCTGAGCAGTGTCTCCGTCTATAGCTTGCTTGCCACATATGACCAAGTCATACTCCATTTTCTTGATTTGTTCAGCAAGAGTACGAGCAGTTGCCCATGTATCTGCGCCTGCAAATGCCATATCGGTAAGAAGAACACCTTTGTCGGCACCCATTGCAAGGGCTTTGTAGAGTGCGTCCTTGGCTTGCGGAGGCCCCATTGTTACTACCACGACCTCGCCGCCGAATTTCTCCTTGAGCTGTAACGCTGCCTCAACGGCGAATTCATCGAAGGGATTGAGAATGCTCGGCACCCCATCTCTGATGAGCGTACCAGTCTGAGGATTGATGCGGACCTCGGCGACCTCAGGAACCTGTTTGATAGGCACTATTATCTTCATGAACAAACCACTCCGGGCCGGCTAGCATTGCTTGGCTTGCAAGATTCCCTCATTATAAGCAATGCGCACGAGGAATTGCGGCACTTTGAGCTGTTCATGTGTACTAAGAGGAACCAAGTTCTGACGGAATAGAAACATGAAGCGTGCATGTAGCCAAGTCTTCCAAGATTGCACACCGAATGCATCTTTCGACAGCTTGCCTTACGTAATCCTTTTATTATGGCTGAAAAGGATAACCAGCTAGTGCTTTCAAACCGGAGAAGGTAGTGAACACTAATGGGCAAAGAGAAAGGATATGGCGCTCTGATTCTTATTCTTGCGTTTCTTGTGCTGATTTACTACACTTGGGGTCTGGTCATACTCCAGAACCCGTGGTTCGGAACGGCAGCTACGAATTGGGCCTATGGGTTGTTTCCGCCCGGCATTTTTCGAGATATCTTCGTTCCAGACTGGAAATTCCTTGTCATGCTCCCGATCTGGCTTGCTGTAGTATTGATTGCCGTCATTGGAATGTGGATTGGCTGGACAATGGTCACCACGCCAGCCCCTGAGCCATTAGAGGACTTCGACTTCGAAGAGGAGAAGAAGGCTGAGGCGAAGCCTGCTGAGAAGAAACCTGAAGTGAAGCCTCCCGAAAAGAAGCCCGAGGTAAAGCCTCCTGAGAAGGCCAAGAAATAGACACTGTAACCTGATGGTCACTACCTCTTGAGAGGGACCGAATGAGTCCCTCTCATCTCATTCTACTCGTTCAAGTCCACCTACATGCAGCAGAACGTACTAGGCCAAGCCACGTGTGCGAGTATCATACTCGTGAGACACAAATGGTAGATACTACAATCGGCCGATTGCTTCCTGAATCAGCTTCATTCCCTGCTGACAAAGCTTGTCTGCTGTCTTCTGAGACTTCCCCTCTGCGAAGCATCGCCAGAGGGGCTCAGTTCCGGACGGTCTCATCAGAATCCAACCTTCGCCATAGATCAGCTTGACTCCGTCCAGAGTCACTCTATTCTGGCCTTCTGTCATGCGAAGCAACACATCGAGTATCCGGTCCTTCTTCTCGGCCGGCACCGGGACTTTGGTTTTCGCGCTAGCGTATCTGGGCAACTCCCCAATGAGCTCCGAAAGGCTTTCCCTTCCAGCCGCCAGTATCTCGACAACTTGCGCGGCGGTCATCGCACCATCTCGAACCGGCTGATGTGGCGGATAGAAGACGCCCCCATTCTCCTCGCCACCTAAGTCGGCCCCGATTTCCTTCAGTTTGTGAGAAACCACGACACTACCGACTTCTGTCCATACAATCTTGGCACCGGTCTGCGTGACAATATCCTCGATCAGCCTGCCACTGCTTACCGGCGTAACAAGTGTTGAACCGGGTTTCTTGCCAAGCACACGGGAGGCTATTAGTGCGAAAGACTGGTCGCCCCAGAGAACTTGACCCTTCTCATCTACGAAGGTCGCACGGTCGGCATCACCATCATGAGCAATCCCGATATCTGCACCGACGGATACTGCAGCACGGCTCAATTCTACGAGGTTCTCAGGTATAGGTTCGGGATTCCTACCCGGGAAAGTCCCGTCTAGCTGCGAATTGATTGAGAATATCTTACATCCGAGTTCTCTCATCAGCTGTGGTGTAACAAGGGAACCAACGCTGTTAGCGCAATCGACAACTACTGTGAGCTTTCGTTGTTGCGTTCTTTGGATGTCGATGTGGCGCTTGACACCATCTATGAATTCTCTCACTGCACGATCATAACTTCCGACTGTTCCGATTCTGTTCCATGTGGCAATCCTGAATGTCTTGCCAAAGTATACGTCTTCAATCCGGCCTTCGACTTCGCGAGAGACCTCTATGCCGTCGGGGCCCATGACTTTTATCCCATTGAACTCGGGCGGGTTGTGAGATGCCGTAACCATGATGCCTCCAACACAACCTAGTCTCGGCACCATGAATTGAAGAGTTGGTGTAGGCGCGGGGCCGATGTCAATGACTGAACAACCTGTGGATAACAGTCCTGACGTGACTGCCCGTGAAAGCATCTCGCCGCCCATGCGGGAATCTCGAGCAATAGCAACATTGCCGACGTCTAGGACAGTTCCAGCAGCCCTACTGATATCTAGGGCCATGTCTGTGGTCATGGTTTGGTTTATGATTCCACGCACGCCGTTTGTACCAAATATGCGTCCCACATTTTGCGGTCAGGTAGGCGATGACTTAAGAGTATCGTCGACTTCAGCGCATTCTGATACGGACATGCCAGCATTGGGGCACAAGAAAGACAAGGAGTATGAGCGCGCCGCGATGCTGCTCGCCACCGGAAAGATTGAACAGGCAATAGCCAGATTCAGAGACATAATATCGAAGAATCCGACTCATACCAACGCAATGATCTCATTGGCGGTGGCGCTCATGGAAACACAAGACACACCAGAGAAAGACAATATCTCCACGAAGGAGGCGCTGGAACTGCTGGACAAGGCCGCTTCCACCGCTGCCAATGACCCCGTTCCATTGTTCAACAAGGGTGTCTGCCTTCGGAATATCGGGATGCCTGAGGAAGCACTGACTGCGTTTCAGGCTGCGTTGGATCGAGAGAAGAAGCTGCCTTTGGCCATACTTCACATGGCAGAAATCGACTATGAGCTTGGACGATGGGACAAGGCAGTTGAACTCGCCAGATTAGCTCTTGTCAGGGATCCAGGGCTCGAAGAAGCACTAGGCTGGGTTCCCGATGCTGTGAGCAAGGCGGCCAAGCAGAAAGGCGAACAAGATATGTCTGCATGAAACAGCGCCCGGATGCGCGTTATGCTATGCCCTTTTGCGCTAACAGATTTGATGCCACTAAACAAGACATAGCTTGTTGTGAAAACAGATATCGACCCTGACGAAACGTTTAAGTTACTACCTTGCTGCCTCAGGTCAATTTGAGTGGCAACGACCATCTCTGATGCTATCCTGGTGATTAGATGTCGCAGAAAGGTGTTTCGACCTATCGCGGGCATGAGATTGAAGAGCTTGCTAAGATGAACATGGATGAACTGATCGAACTTCTTCCAAGCCGCAGGAGAAGAACACTGAAGCGAGGTCTCCCTTCAAGACAGAAGAAACTGCTAACGAAGCTCAGAAATGCTAGGAAAGCACAGAAGAAAGGCAAAGACGTGATTATCAAGACTCATTGTCGAGACATGGTCGTCCTTCCTGAGATGATCGACCTCACAGTCGCTGTTCACAATGGCAAGGATTTCACCAAGGTCAAGATCATCCCTCAGATGATTGGACATGTGTTAGGTGAATTCGCGCCCTCAACAAGAAAGGTGAACCATGGCAACCCGGGCATTGGTGCAACCAAGTCGTCTTCATACGTGCCCCTGAAGTAGGCTCAAACTCCCATCTCAGGAAACCTGAGAGGGTTTCTTCACATGCCATCGCCGTCTTCGTCCTCAGGTCATTTCAGGAAACTAACATAAGGGAGAAGGCCTCCTATAGGAGTGGATTGGCAAATGAAGCATGCACTAATCGTCTACGAGAGCAAGTACGGAAATACAAAGCGAATCGCAGAGGCCATAGTTGCAGGTATGAAGCAGGCCGGAGAGATTGACTGTAAACTGATAACGCCAAGCGAAGCTCAGCCAGACGAACTCCCTCGCTATGATGCAATTCTGTTTGGTTGTCCAAATCACATGCAGGAACCGTCACGTGGAGTAATCGGCTTTATCGATCGTGCTGCTGCAGTGGACTTGAGAGGCAGGATCTCTGCGGCGTTTGACACCTACATGGGTGGGAACAAGGGCATAGCAGTTGTCAAGCTCCAGCGAAAGATACGCGAGAAGCTGCCAAGATTGAAGCTGGTTGCCGAGGGTTTCTCTGCAGAAGTTAAGAGTAGAACCGGACCGTTAGTTGACGGTGAAATTGTAAAGGCTCAGGAGTTTGGTGTCAGGGTTGGTCGCACCCTTCTTGGTTAGGAACAGAATCTAGTCAAGCATCTATATCTCGAAGCTATCTCGGGCCATGGACAGCTGTTTGCAGCTCGATTGAGTAATCACATACGTATCTTCAATACCGAGCACCATCTTTCCTGGTACAATGAGTTTTGGTTCGCACGCCAATACATTTCCAGCCACTAACTCCGGTCCCCCGGAATGAAACACGGGCAAATCGTCAAGCTCCAATCCCACTCCATGTCCGATGAAGGGAACCCTGTCAGCTCCATTTCCCATGAAGTGTTCTTGGATTCCAAGTTCATTGACTAGTTCGAACACCTGTCCATAGAGCTGTCCCAGATTCGTACCAGACTTAAGCCCACGACTGATGAATAGCCGCACGTGATTCAAAGCGTCGAGCTGATCGTGAGCTGCCCGGTCAAATCGCCCGCACACGAAAGTCCTAGTCGTATCAGAAATGTATCCTTGGCAGTTGCCGCACGCATCAACCAAGAACGGAGAGGCCCGGCCGATTTTCTTCCTGCTGGGGCCGTAAGGATATTTCAAGGAGAGTCCAATGCTGGAGACGGGTGTGAAATAGGTGTTCAGAGCAGCGGCACCGCTTGAGACTACGTACGAATAGTGTAACATGGCTGAGTTGAAAGCATGCGTTGTGATGAATCCGTCATGACCGCTCTGTAGTAGCCAAGAGTCCAGACGTGATGTTAGTTCGATTTCAGTCATTTCCGGCCGGGCGACCTCTTTGCAGAATTCGAACATCCTGTCAATCAATCTCGCCGCACGCTCGATGAGACCGATTTCAAACTCGGACTTCAGAGCGCGTAGTTGCCTGAAGACCTGACCGCCGTCCACGAGCTGAACGTCTTTTGCTTTCGATTGCAGAAACTCAACGAATGAGAGGGGCAGCAAGTCGCCCTCAACTGCTATCCGTGCGCCGGGTTTGATTCCAAGAGTCTCGAACAGCCTTGATTGCTTTCCGAACTCCTGAACGTGCAATATGACCGAGTGAGCCCGGCCAAATGCTGCATTTCGCTTGATGAGATGAATAGGTTCCCCCTCCACCGGTATAAAGACGGCGCCGTCGATTCCAAGTCCGGAGTAGTAATATGACTCTTGAGGAGAGAACAATAGTGCACCTTCTAGGTGGGCATTCTGCAGTGTTCTCCGGAGGTTCTGGATTCGCAAGAGAATCTCAGAGGAAGGAATCGTATCTGTTTCAGTAGATATCGTGACCACCCAAGCAGCCGAGGCCTGTACCGAGTGAAAAACATGACGAGCAGAATTCAATCCATCACTGGCTGCGCAATCGCGCATTCTCATGCGGAGAACACAGGCCCTCTCGTCATCTGTAGCTGCTGAATCTGATGCGCAGGGATTGAAGAAAACAGGTTGCCGGGTTGATGGGATGGCACCGACGCTAAGAGGCTAGATTGGCCTCCTCGAAAGGGCAAAGCACTAGTCGTCCCGCAAAGGAAATAAAGCAGGTTCTTTAGGGCTTATGTGGACTCCTCTTCTAGGATGCTAGCCAAAAAAAGGATGTGCTAAGTTGTCAGAACCCAAGCAGTATTTCAAAGGTGACGACATGGATAAGGCGGTTGACTGGGTCAAGGAACACTTGAAGACCTCAGACATCGCTGTCGATATTGAAGGGACTCACATAGAGTCGGGTGCGCGTGTATCGGCTTCCGGCCTAGTGATTGAGGCAGAGAGCGGATTTGGCAAACCAGACATACTTGTTGTCCGGCTTGACAAGAAGGCTCGCTGGTCAGATGAACAGATGCTATCAATCGGCAAGCCGAAATCCGATAAGGATGATGCCGACATCGCTGCAGAAGAGATCTTTCTCAAAATCAAGAAGCATAGCGAGACCCACCACGAACACCCCACGAAGAAGTACGCGCGGGACTATGAGCATCATAGGACCCGTCGGCGCACTTACTATGAGCATCGCAATCGTTACGACTGATCGTTCAAGCATCGCTGTTGCTTCATCACAGCGGTGTTGAATAGACGTTGTCGGCGGAACCTGCTTTGGAATCCGCCGCAACGCCAGTTTTGTGTATTTGATTTTCCACAGATTTTCGACTGGCGCGTAAGAGGGTTGCTAACAGCTGCTCAGAAGTTGGACAATCTTGGATATCTCTGGATAGGAGCTTATAAGGACGGGCTCGGGACCATTTCCTGAGGTCAACCTGACACGAAGACTGGCCTCAAGGAGTATGGCCCCAGTGCCGTTTCTGGGAGGACAAGGACTCCTGTGTCCAACTTTGTCCAACTTACAATGAACGGTATGTGACCAGCCGCTTGGGTGATGCAGAGTGGTTTGACGAAGCGATCTCTGGCTCCTCCCTTCTTACAAGCCCGTAGGGCAGTCTGCCGAGCACAAAGGTCGAGCACGAATACACCGTGTTTTGCGCAATCTGAAACTATTAGTACACCGTATCATTATATACACTTGCATAGTATATAATAGTAATCCGGGAGGCCATAGAATGAGTGAAGAGACTCTCTGCACTGCGTTCAACTCGCCATTGCCACTTTGCGGCAAACCAAGCTGCATAACTCTGTACCGTGGTGATAACTGCTACTTCTGTGACATTGCCAGCCAGATGCTTGCAAGTGCTATTACTCAATATGGTGTTTCGACCGATGTACTACGCGAGATTGACATTGACTCACAGGAACAAGGTGAGTCTGATCCGCAGATAGTGGCTCTTCCAACGATAAGGATATGCGATGTGGTTCTGTCAGGTTTACCTGAGGAAGACATCATAAACGATGCAGTCATACGGATACTAATGAAGGACTGCTTCTCGGAGCACTCGGCTGTTCACCAGACGGCGCCCCTATTCAACACTCGCTCGCAGCAAGTTGCTCAGAAGTCCATCTGAATGGTTTCCCACCGAACTCTGCCCGCTTCGACTGCTTCCTTTATTTTCTGCTCAGTTCGATTGAGTTGAGCATCTCCTGTCTTTATGTCAGCGAGGACGATTTGGATTGGTCCTTCGGAGTTCCCATCCTTAACTGCAGAGTATCCGTCGAAGATAAGGTAGTCAATCGGTGCGCCTATGAAGCGTGCATCCGCGAGTTCATATCTGAACTTGTCCTTCAGTAGGGGCACAAATTGCTCTGTTATCTTCCCCTTCAGGACGTACCGGCTCCGATCAGCTGCATCCTTTCTGACGCCTGCTTCTTGTTCAGCCCACCTACGCTTCAGCCTTACATCCATGATGAAATAGACAAGGATTGCGAATACGAGTCCTATTGCGAGTCCTAGCAGAATGTCTTCCAGAGCCATGTCGAATACTGTCGCCTCGCTGAATTTATACCTCAGTAATGCCAGGAGGCACACGATAGCCAGTGAAGTTGGAGAAACATGAGATCCCTTGTCCGCATGGAGAGTCATTCCGAGTTCTATTGCAGGGTATGCAACAGCTGCGTAGAAGTTGGACAATCTTGGACATTTTCGAGTAGGGGCTTAAACAGCTTGGACTGGACTTCTCTTTGAGGTTGGCTCGACACATTGCAGCCTCAAGGAGTGTGACCCCAGTGCCGTTTCTGGGAGGACAAGACTTCTGTGTCCAGCTTTGTCCAACTTACAATGAACGGTTGGCACCACTGATTCGGGAAAAGACTGATTAGTCGGACCCGAGCTGCTTTCTCCCTGACAAGGCTCTTGGCTGGAGTTGATCTCACCCTGAGGACCCGCACCAAGCTTGCAGCTCTTGCTATACTGGCAGTTGTGGCACTGTCGGGTATGGTGATCACAGTGCTCCTTCGCGATGCCGAAGGACCATTCATTTACGAAGTGGATATCCTACCCATTTCGCCCAAGGCCGGCGATACGCTTACAGTCACGGTCTATTGTATTGACACCTCCGGAGTGTCCAGTGCCAAGCTATCAATATCTACCAACGGGTTGCAGTGGGTCGAACAGGACATGGTGTTCTATGCATGTCTGTGCTTAGCAGGAGGAAGATGGGTTGCCAACTTTGGCCCTGTGAACAATAATGAAACTGTGCGTTTCTACGTGACCGCATTTGACAACTCACTTGGTCGCAACCCTGCTGACACACAGACTTTCGAGCTCCATATAGGGCAGTGAACTCTGGTGATACGTATGAGAATCGAAGCAGTTGTCGACTTAGTCATTTTCGTCGTCGGAATCCTGGTGGCAATCGCGCCGTGGACGTTTGCGCCGGTATGTGCTTCTCCGATGCGCTGCTGGTCCACCCGCGACACCGAGACCATCTTGGGTGCAGTTGTCGCAGTCCTTGGGCTGGCGGCGGCATACAAGGCTGTGGGACGCACCTAAATCAAGCGGGAGGCTTCTTGGTGAACGCAGAACAACGCAAGATGCTCGAAGTCGCATTCGTCATAGTCGGATGCTTTGGCATCTATGCGTTCACCAGTACTTTGCAGGTGATCCATTACTGTGACTGGACTGGATTGCGAATTCACGAACGCTTAGGTCACGAGGTTACCTTTGTGTTTGTGAATGGCACACTGAGATACTACTGCTGCGTGAACATTTCGCTCCTAGCCTTCCAGCACTTAATCGATACAGGACAATCGGATCGATTAGAGGGAATACAGGTCAGATGCGCTGTGTGCGGGATGCTCATGGACTGGAACAGCCCAATGGTCATTTGGATTCACCAGTCCGAGTATCTTTGCCCGACCACAGGCACACCGACCATAGTCGCTGTCTGCAAAGACTCTGCGAGTGAAGAACTTTGCGAGAGCCATTTCCTAGAACAGCATGGTGGCGATATCATGTCTAATCCGTATGGCGGACCACTGTAAAGGTGCTTTCCAATGAAACGACGCTTGCTCCTCGTTGTCTTACTGCTCTCTCTGTCGTTCAACATCATCTCAGTAATGGTTATCCAAATGCACGCCCAAGCGTCTTCAAGATGGCCCTT
>Ga0315296_10001150_pt1 | contig 23203 bp, 22 predicted proteins | sample YL17G14_18_MG_FD_203921 | JGI IMG/M metagenome (GOLD analysis project Ga0315296, IMG submission 203921) | Sediment microbial communities from Yellowstone Lake, YNP, Wyoming, USA - YL17G14_18 | ecosystem: Environmental > Aquatic > Freshwater > Lake > Sediment | place: USA: Wyoming | collected... | reverse complement strand
TTTTCCTTTAATTTATTTTCTCTTCCTACAAACTGATTCCTTTCTAATTCTAAAGGTCCTTTCTTGTCCAAAAGTTTTTGGAGCTCTTTTTCTAGTTCGGCTTTTTCTTCTTCTAATTTAATTCCCTCTTCTTCTTTTCTTCTTTCCGCTTCTCTTATTTTCTGCAGCTCCTCTTCTTTCCGTCCTATCTCTTCGAGCTTTCTCTTTTTTTCTGCCACCGCCTTTCTTACCTCGTCTAATTGTCTCTCTTCTTCAAACCTTTTGAGTGCTTCCTCACCTCTTGTGATAGCTTCAGCTCTTTCTTTTTCTTCGTCAATGACTTTCTCTTCTCCCACTACCGCCTCTTCCCTTATCACCCCTTCTCTGGCTTTTCTCATCTCTTCCTCTGCTTTTTTTCTTTCTTCTTCAACCCTTCTTCTTTCTGTCTCCTCTTTCGCCAGCCTTTCTCTTGCCAACCTTTCTTCTTCACCTCTTTCTCTGCCACCAGCTTCCCGAGCCCTGAGGATGTCTTTTTGCATCGTTCTGATTTCAACTCCTTTTAGAGGATCTTTTTCTTCGGCCATAAAGAATAAATTTTAAATTTTTTATTTTTTTTCTAAAGCAAGATTAATCCTACCCTGGTTATCAATACCGATTACTTTTACCGGGACAACTTCTCCCATTTTAATCACATCTTCGACTCTTCTAATTCTCTGATCGGAAAGTTGGGAAATATGAATTAGGCCTTCTTGATTTGGTAGAATTTCAACAAAGGCGCCAAAATCTAAAATTTTCTTTACCTTACCTTGAAAGACCTCTCCTACTTTGACCTCTCGAGTAATATTTTTTATCCAGGATAGTGCTTTTTGAGCACTCTCCTCTTTTTCTGCGGTGATAAAAATAAGGCCAGAAGGCTGGATATCAATAGCGACACCGGTGTCAGCGATAATTTCATTAATAGTTTTTCCGCCGGGCCCAACCACTTCTCTAATTTTTTCTGGATTAATTTGCAGGGTTAAAATCCTTGGTGCATAAGGAGAGAGTTGGGGACGGGGTCTGGCCAGAACTTTTTCTACTTTTTCTAAAATTTGGAGCCGGATTTTTTTCCCCAAAGAAAGAGATTCTTTTAAAATATCTGAATTAATGCCGCTGATTTTAACATCCATTTGGAGAGCGGTTATTCCTTTGCTGGTGCCTGCTATTTTAAAATCCATGTCTCCATGGTGGTCTTCTGGTCCTTGAATATCAGCTAAAATTTTGTAATCGCCCTGACTGAAAGAAGAAATCGGAGCACCCGCTCCTTCTCTTATCATTAATCCGACTGAAATTCCAGCTGCTGCTGACCTGATTGGTACACCGGCATCCATCAGAGCTAAAGACGAAGAAGAGACAGCAGCCATTGAAGTCGAGCCATTAGAAGAAAGAATTTCTGAAACAGCTCTCATTGTGTAGGGGAACTCTTCAAAGGGTGGAATTAAGGGCAATAAAGCTTTTTCGACCAACATTCCATGGCCAATATCTCTTCTGCCAGGACCTCTTAAGGGTCTAATTTCTCCCACTGAATAGGGAGGAAAATTATAATGGTGCATAAAGCGCTTCTTACCGACAGTTTCCATGCCTTCTAATAGTTGCTGGTCGCCAGGAGCACCTAAAGTTAAAATTGATAAACTTTTGGTCTGACCTCGGCAAAAAAGCCCAGAACCATGAGTTCTCGGTAATAGTCCTGCCTCGATATGGATTTCTCTTATTTCATCCAATTTTCTTCCATCCGGTCTTTTTTCATTTTTTAATATATTTTCATGAATTAATCTCTCGATTTCTTTTTCAAAAAAAATCGAAGCATATCTGATTTTATCTGGCGTTACGTATTTTTCTCCGATAAAATTTAGTAACTCACCTTTTAGTTTATTCGTTTCTTCCATCCTGTCTGGTTTCTTTTTTTGATATAAAACTTTTTCCAAATTTTCTCCCAAGAATTTTCTGATTGCGACTTCTAGTTCTGAATCTTTTTCTAACCCCTTGGTTAAAATTTTCTTTTTACCTATTTTTTTTGAAATTTCTGTCTGAAAATCACAAATTTTTCTTAGGAAAGGTTTGGCAAATTCTAATGCTCCAAAGATTAAATCTTCAGAGACTTCTTCAAAGTTTCCCTCCAGCATGTTCACTAAAATTTCATTACCCACTTTCAATCCGGTCAAGACCATATCAAACTGGTTCTTCTCTCTTTGCTGATAAGTCGGATTTAAAATAAATTGGTCTCCATTTCTGGCGATTCGTACTGCTCCAAGCGGTCCCAGCCAGGGGATGTCAGATAGAGAAAGGGCGCAAGAGGCAGCGATTAATCCTAAAATATCAGGATCGTTTTCAGCATCCCAGGAAAGACAGGTCAGAATTACCTGAACGTCACGATTTAAATTTTCAGGAAATCTGGGTCGAATTGAGCGGTCAATTAATCTCGAAACCAGAATAGCTTCGTCAGAGGGTCGGCCTTCTCTTTTGATATAACGGGGTCCTCTAATTTTTCCTGCTGCGTAATATCTTTCTTCATAATCAACGGTCAAAGGGAAAAAACCAGGGTTTTCTTTTTCTTCCCTGGACATTACGCAGGTAGAGAGAATTAAAGTGTCGCCATAGCGAACTAAAACAGAACCATTAGCTTGTTCAGCCAAGTCCCTGACTTCAACAATTAATTCTCGCTCCGCGAATCCAGGAACTCGCTCCGCGAATCCAGGAGCACGTTCACCCAGTTCTAATTTAAATTTCTCCATTTTAAATTACTTCTTCAAAAGGTATTTTTCAGGGTTTTTTTCTAAATCAACAAATTCATCAGCAGTATCTTTCAGTCCACGGCTTGCCGACCTGCCGAAAGCAACAACCTCTACTCTTTTGCCCTGGTTTTTAAGATAATCAACCAGAGCAACAAAATCACCATCACCCGAAGCTAAAACCAAAACATCAATGCTCGGTGCCATTCTAACAGCATCAATTACTATTCCCACGTCCCAATCTGCTTTTTTGAGACCACCATAAAACTCTTGGAGGTCTCTTACTCTGGTTTCGATTCCCAACTTGGTAAGGGCGTCAAAAAAAGGTTTTTCCTCGCCAGTTTTCGTCCGGACAACGTAGCCAAAAACCCTGATTAAATTTCTGCCACTGATAGCTAATTTTAAGATTTCTCGGAAATTTACCCGTGCTTTATACAGATTTTTCGCTGAATGGTAGAGATTCTGGACGTCAATTAAAACTCCCACCCGCTGACCAATATGTTTAATGACCATAAATTTGTTATTTTTTCTCTCCTATTTTCTTCATAATACTGTTATATCTTCTTGTGCTTTTACCCTTCAGATAATTTAAAAATCGCCTTCTCCTGGCAACCATTTTTAAAAGTCCCCTCTTTGAATGAAAATCTTTAGGATGCTTTTTTAAATGCAAAAGCAATGTTTTAATCTCTTCAGTCAGTAAAGCAATCTGAATTTCGCTAGAGCCAGTATCTGTTTCGTGAAGTTTATATTTCTGAACAATGTTTTCTTTTTCCTTTGTTTTTAACATATCTAATTTTATTATACTGCTTTCCAAAATAAAAAAAAGCAGCAACCCAGGATTTCTGTTTTAAAACCGACCGGTTTTGGTGCCCCCACCAGGACTCGGACCTGGAACCTTATCCTTAAGAGGGATCTGCTCTGCCAATTGAGCTATGGGGGCGCTAAAAATGCGGGGCCGCTCTTACTAATTAAGCCATGGGGATTCGGTAGGATGCAGAGCAAATTTACGAATCATCGTTTAAGAGTTGGCCCTTCCTGAATTTAATCAGAGAAGCAAAAGTTAAGGGCATGGGCCAGGGCAACACATTTCAAACCAACCCTTTCTCCATCCCCCAGTAAATCCTGTCCAGTCAGCCGCTCCAATTGCCCAGAAAAAGAGATTGACAAATAACCAGGCGCCATAAATTATTAGCAGGGCAATGGCAGTTGATTTTAGAATGGATTTTGCTTGCCCTAACATATTTGGGTTGCCACCAGCGAGCATGTAATAGGCGCCGGCAATAGCTATCATCAAAATGGCGATGGGAGGAGTGAGTGTAAAAAAAATGAAATCAAGAATATTATTAAGTAAGACAAAAATATGGCAAAGTTGGCAAGGGTCGGTTTCGTTATAAGGGGTATCAGGATCGTCTTCATTTCTACCGCAGGGAACTAAGCCCTGCGCCAAGGAAATTAAAGGAAAAGAAAATAGCGTTATTAAACAAATAATTAAAAATATTTTTTTCATAATTTAATTAAAATGTTTTTTAAACATCTACTTTCGTTCATTATAACACCACCATAAAAAAGGGAAAGAGCAAAGTCGCCTTTGCTCTTTTGTCTAAAAGGAGAGCGACTAGAGAGGTTTTTTCAGAACCTTCTGTCTTGCTTTCCTGGGTTTTGCTTGCGGTTGCTGCTCTCCTGGCTGTCGGTCTTTTTCTCCCGCCGCTTCGTCCCCTTCCTCGAATGCATAAGCAAGGAGGACATAGAGAGAGGCAGTAAGGCCTAGAACCAGCACACCGTCTCCGAAGAGCAGCATAAATGCGCTCCTCGCAGCCGTGTTAGAACAACCGAAGAACGCAAGGCAGGAAACAATGCAGATGCTAGCGCTGAAGAGTACATAGGCAGGCCGTTGCGCAAATAGGATAATCAGACCAGCCCAGAAAGCCGTCCCGCAGATGACAGGGATTAGCATAATGCCAGTATCAACACGCTTACCCTCTGATAGGACAGCGCCGCCTATCAAGCTGGCAATTGTAACGCATAAACCCAATATCTTCCAACCGATTGCCCCTACCTTCCGGGTCGTCATTTCTACCTCCTATATCAAATGGAAAAGAGCTATCTACATATAACATAAAAACAAAAAAATGTCAACTTTTAAAATTGACACTTTTTTTAGCTTAATGCCCTCGCCAGGACTTGAACCCGGACCCCCTGCTCCGAAGGCAGGTATGATATCCATTTCACCACGAGGGCAGAAATCCCCCGACCCCCGCCAAAGACCACTTTCTGGTTTCTTACGTCATTCGCCTCGCTCCTAATTTCGAGCAGAGCGAGAAATCAAGGTTCTGATGAAATCAGGTTCTTATTTTTCCACTACGGGGGATTCAAAAGCCTAAGTTTATTTTATCAAAAAATTGAAAAAAAACAATTTTTGAGATAAGATTAAAATATGAATATTCCTGTTGAGCTAAAGCTTATCATCAATAAATTACAAAAAAATGGTTTTGAGGCCTATATTATTGGCGGCTGTGTTAGGGATTTATTACGAGGAGTTGAACCTGCGGATTGGGATGTAGCAACAAATGCTAAACCGACTGAGATTCAAAAAATATTCCCAAAAAGTTTTTATGAAAACAAATTTTTAACCGTCACTGTTCGAACAGGAAGCCGGAAGCCCAAACTTAAAGAGGTTGAAATTACCACCTACAGGTTAGAAGCAAAATATACTGATAAACGCCATCCAGACGAAATAAAATTTGCCAAAACAATTGAAGAGGACCTTTCGAGAAGAGATTTTGCCATTAATGCCATTGCTTTAAAAATTCTAGAGACAAAACCTTCCACAACCGAAATTGTTGACCCCTTTGAGGGCCGAAAAGATTTAAAAAACAAAACCATTCGGGCAGTCGGAAATGCTAAAGAGAGATTTAGCGAAGACGCCCTCAGAATGTTAAGGGCGGTAAGATTTGCCACCACTCTTGGGTTTGAAATTGAAGAAAAAACAAGAGAAGCCATTAAAAAAAATGCAGTCTGGCTACAGGCAATTTCAAAAGAAAGAATTAGAGATGAATTTTTAAAAATAATTATGGCTGAAAGGGCGGCAGAGGGCCTAGAGCTCCTAAGAAAATTAGGCCTTTTAAAATATATTATGCCGGAATTAGAAGCTGGATATGGCGTCAGCCAGAACAAACATCACATATATGAATGTTACGACCACTATTTAAAATCCCTAGACTTCGCAGCTAAAAAAAATTTTAATAAATATGTTAGGTTGGCAGCCTTGCTCCACGATATTGGAAAACCGAAAGTAAAAAAAGGAGAGGGGCCTGACTCCACTTTTTACGGCCACGAAATATTAGGTGCGAAAATGACTGTCCAAATTCTTAATCGCTTGAAATTTCCCAAAAAAGATATTGAAAAAATCGCCAACCTGGTGAGATACCATCTTTTTTACTATAATGTCGGTGAAGTTTCCGAAAGCTCGGTGAGAAGACTGGTTCTTAAAGTCGGGCTGGAAAACACGGAAGAATTATTACAAGTGAGAATGTCTGACAGAATAGGTTCCGGCGTACCGAAAGCTGAACCCTATAAATTAAGACACCTGAGGTATATAATTGAAAAAATTTCCAGAGATCCAATTTCGGTAAAAATGTTAAAAGCAGGCGGTGCTGACGTAATGAAAATTTTAAAAATTCAGCCAGGACCAAAAATAGGACAAATTTTAGATGTTTTGCTGAGTTATGTTTTAGAGGCGCCGGAGAAAAATAAAAAAGAATTTTTAGAAAAAGAAATTGAAAAATTGGGGGAACTATCAGAGAAGGCACTTAATTCTTTGGCAGTGGGAGCCAGAAAAGAAAGGGAGAAAGTAGAAATGAAACGAGACGAGATGACAAAGAAAAAGTATTGGGTCACATAGTATATTTTCGGGGCATGGTGTAATGGTAACATCCAGGATTCGGGTTCCTGTGACTCTGGGTTCGAATCCCAGTGCCCCGACAAAAATATCTTGACTCTCGGCTTATTTTCCTGATAATATTGTTTAGTTCCTTCGATGGCTAATCGAAAGAGTCCCAAGGAGGTGATACCGGTGACTCTTCCTGAAAAGATTCTCAAAACCTGCCTTGTTCTATCAACCATTGTCTTGAGTGCTGTTTGCGCTGTTTCAGAGATTGTGTTGCTGACCAAGAGGGATGGTCTTTGCCCGGTCTGGGCCAACATCATTCCTTTCTGGTTGTGGTGGTTTGTCTTGCTAATATCGGGCATAATATTGTGTCGTCTGTTTTTGTCAATTCTGGCGGTGTTTTGGAAAGAGCAAAGACCTTATAATTCTCAAGCCCGCCGCCTTGGAGGCAATACCCAGAAGTAGAAGCTGCCAAGAGGCGGTTTTGTTTTGCTTTGGAATATGATAAAATGATAACGATTAAAAGGGCCTGTAGTTCAGTGGTAGAACGCCTCATTCGCATTGAGGAGATCGTGGGTTCAAATCCCACCGGGTCCACAGCAATCCCCCGACCCCCGCTAAAGACACCTTCGGTTTCTAACGCTCGCCTTCGGCTCGCTGTTTTTCCAACACGGGGGATTCTAAATTATGAACTCAAAACAAGTGGGTAGTCTTGGTGAAAAAATTGCCCTAAATTTTCTCAAAAAGCAGGGCTACCAAATTTTAGATAAAAATTACACTCCTAAATTTATTTCCGGGCCACTGCGTGGAGAAATTGATATCGTAGCCAAAAGAGATGATGTAATTTGTTTTGTTGAGGTAAAAGCTTTATCTGGTCTTGGCCAAGCTGAAGGATTTTCGCCAGAAGAAAAAGTTGATTTTTTGAAGCAAAGAAAAATAATAAAAATGGCTGAATCTTGGTTGATGGAAAAGAAGATACCCTTAGACAGTAAATGGCAAATTGATGTTATCGCAATCAAAATAAATTTAGAATCAAGAAAGGCGAAAATAAACCATTTCCCTAATGTCAGCATTGCTTGACATTTTTTATTTTTTGTGCTATAAATAGGGCAGTTCGTAAGACCAATGAAAGGAGGGTACGGTAATGAAGACCGTGCTCATCATGCTGGTAGTACTCCTGGCGTGCACTTCGGTGCTCGCCAGTGAGCAGGCTCCTGCGCCGGCTCCACCGGCAACGACGGTCTCGGTCGACGAGATCTCCGCTCTCAGGGCGGAAATAGCTGAGCTGAGGGCAGCTCTTGCTGCCTTGCAAGCAGCTCAGCCCGGCAAGGCCATTTCGATCGGCGTCATGCCGATCGAGAACGCTGGAAGGATTCCTCAGGTTGGGGAGTCTTTCCGGCAGGTCATCGTTTCGGCTCTCCGTGAAGCTGGAATCTTCGCGGTGGAGTCGATGGATGACGAGACCCTACGCTGGGTCCAGCGCCAGGACCAGCTGGTCCGGGAGCGCTGGATTTCCCCCGTGACAGCTCCTCCCCGTGGGGAGCTGCAGGGCGTCACCCACTACCTCCTCGCTACCGTTACCCGGTATGAGGAGCAGGATGTCGAGGACGAAAAGGTTCTCTTCGGCGTCCTCGTCGTCAAGATGGGAGGTGGCCAGCGAATCAGGACCGGCTCCCTGGTGGTGGACTTCAGGCTGGTGGATGCCACTAGCGGCATCGCTCTCGACTCTTTCCGGACAGAAGCGAACGTCCAGGAGAGAGAGTGGGCCGGCGGCGCTGCTAGCAGAGCCATCGTCGGTCGGCGACGCCACGTCTGGCCGTTGCCAGAGCAGGCGGCGCGGGCAGTAGCCCAGCAGGCAGCTGGCCGAATTGCGGTGTCGGTCAATCCAGAACCGCCGAAGCCAACCCTGCCCGCAGCAAAGTGATGACTACCAGATGTATTGTGAAAGGCCCTTGCCCCGTGCAAGGGCCTATCCATTTGACAGTTTGAATCCCGTTCTGATAAACTTAAAGGGAGAAGTTTTTTTATTTACCCTGTTAAATGCCACTCTGTGGCAATTTCGCCAAGGCGAAATTATTTAACAGGGTAAAAATTATGGCTACTAATTATTCACCATCCGACAAAGAAAAAGGCATAGATTTAAAATCTTTTACTGCCGCCATTTCCCAAATTGCTGAAGAAAAAGAAATTCCGACAGAAAAAATTATCGCGACTATTGAGACTGCTCTCTCGGCTGCCTATAAAAAAGATTATGGTAAAAAAGGACAGGTGATTAAAGCAAAATTAGACCCCCAAACAGGTGAGGCTAAATTTTGGCAGGTTAAATTAGTAGTTGATAAAAAGATGATTTATTCTGACAGCGAGTTGGAAAAATTGAAAGACAAAAAAATTGAGCCAAAAGAAGAGGGAGAAAAGAAGGTCAGGTTTAACCCAGAAAAGCATATTATGATTAACGAGGCCAAAAAAATGAACTCCAAAATTAAAGCCGGAGAAGAACTTGAAATGTCTTTAGAGGCGCAAAAAGATTATGGTCGAATCGCTGCCCAAACGGCAAAACAAGTGGTCTTGCAAAAAATCAGAGAGGCAGAAAGGGAAACCATTTTAGAAGAGTATAAATCAAGGGAGGGAGAAATAGTTTCTGGGATTGTCCAAAGGATGGAAGGGCAAAATATTTTCTTAGACATCGGAAAAACTTTGGGGATATTACCAAAAGAAGAACAGGTGCCTGGAGAATTTTACCGGCTAGGTCAGCGGCTCAAAGTCTATATTTTAAAAGTTGACGAAAGTCCAAAGGGCCCAATAATTTTCTTATCTCGAGCCTATCCTAAATTAGTTTCTAAGCTCTTTGAGCTAGAGGTCCCGGAAATTTCCACTGGTCAGGTTCAAATTAAATCAATTGCCAGAGAAGCTGGCTCTCGCTCGAAAATCGCTGTTTTTTCGGAGGCGGAAGGCATTGACCCCATAGGTTCAGCAGTCGGTCAGAGGGGGTCGAGAGTAACAGCTGTCATTTCGGAATTGGGAGGAGAAAAAATAGACATCATTGAGTATTCCGAAGATCCAGAAAAATTCATTGCCAACGCGCTTTCACCGGCCAAAGTTTTGGAAATTAAAACTCTTCCTAAAAATAAAGCCCTGGCTATTGTTCCGGAAGAACAGCTGTCATTAGCTATCGGCCGGGACGGCCAGAATGTAAGGCTGGCCGCCAAATTAACTGGTTGGAAGATTGATGTTCGCTCTCCCGAAAAAGCCGAAGAAGAAACTCAAGAGGCTGAAGAAACTAAAGAAACAAAAAAATCTAAACAAAAATGATTATACTCTATTTGCCCATTGTTGTTTCTATTTTCACCATTTTTTTCGCCTGTTTCCTAATTCAAAAAATTAAAAAAGCTCCCACTGGTTCCGGTAAAATGGTCGAAATTTCAAATTTTATCCGGGAGGGAGCAATTACTTACTTAAAAAGGCAGTACGGCACTATTTTTATAGTTGCTATTTTTTTATTTTTTATTCTCTGGAAATTTTTAGGGTTCAAAACTGGAATCGGATTTCTCTTGGGGGCAACCTTCTCTGCCGCCTCAGGTTTTATCGGAATGATGATTTCTACCCAAGCGAATGTTAGAGTTGCCGAAGCGAGCAAGTCAGGAATGAAAAGCGCTCTAAATCTGGCTTTTTCAGGAGGAGCAGTAACCGGGCTTTTAGTGGTGGGACTTGGTTTACTTTCTGTTTCTGGATTTTACCTTTTGACCCAAGACTTAAAGGCCTTGGTTGCCCTTGGTTTTGGCGGTTCTTTGATTTCGGTTTTTGCCAGGTTGGGCGGCGGCATCTATACAAAAGCTGCTGATGTTGGAGCAGATTTGGTTGGCAAAATAGAAAAGGGCATTCCCGAAGATGACCCAAGAAACCCAGCTGTGATTGCTGACCAGGTGGGAGATAATGTCGGCGATTGCGCCGGAATGGCAGCTGACCTCTTCGAAACTTATGTTATTACCCTGGTGGCGACCATGATTTTAGGTTCTTTATTATTTTTTAATGAGACTGCTATTTTCTTACCGTTAATTCTAGCTTCAATTGTTATTTTAGCTTCGGTTTTGGCGACTTTTTTAGTCAAACTCAAAAAAACAAATGTTATGCAGGCTCTCTATAAAGGCTTGGCGGGAGCAGCAATAATTTCAGCTTTAGGTTTTTTGCCAGTCATTAACAGGGCCGCCCCCCTTTTAAACGTCTCTTTCTTTAAATTTTACCTTTCGGCTTTGGTCGGTCTTTTGATTGCTGCCGGTATTTTTATAATTACAGATTACTATACCTCTAAAAGATATCGGCCAGTACGCTCCATTGCCCAGGCCTCCCAAGCCAGTCAGGCAAACAACATTATTGCTGGCTTAGCCGTTGGAATGAGAGCAACACTCTTGCCTATAATTTTAATCTGTCTCGGGATTATAATAAGCTTTTGGCTGGGAGGATTTTATGGCTTAGCGTTAGCCTCTCTCTCAATGCTGTCTTTAACTGGTATAGTGGTTGCCTTAGATGCCTTTGGCCCAATTACTGATAATGCCTCGGGCATTGCTGAAATGGCAGGCCTTTCCGAAGAAGTTAGAAAGAACACAGATGCTTTAGATGCGGTCGGCAATACAACAAAAGCAGTCACCAAGGCCTATGCCATAACTTCAGCAGGTTTGGCAGCTTTAGTTTTATTTTCAGTTTACTCTCAAGAGGTTCAGCAATTTGGCAGAAACTTTCAATTTCTTTTGGAAGACCCAAGAATTTTAGTCGGCCTTTTTATTGGCGGAGCGCTACCTTATTTTTTTGCCAGTTTGGCTATGGAAGCAGTTGGCAGAGCGAGCGCAAAAGTGGTTGAAGAAGTAAGAAGGCAATTCCGAGAAATTCAAGGTCTCTGGGAAGGAAAAGCTAAACCAGAATATGGAAAATGCGTCGATATTGTAACAAAGGCAGCAATCAAAGAAATGCTGCTGCCAGCTCTTTTGCCTGTTTTGGTACCAATTTTAGTTGGTTTTTTGTTGGGGCCAGGAGCTTTGGGCGGTCTTTTGATCGGCAGTATAGTCACCGGACTTTTTGTTGCTATTTCAATGACAACTGGCGGAGCTGCCTGGGATAACGCCAAAAAATGGATTGAGGAAGGAAACTTAGGGGGGAAAGGTTCCTTCGCCCATCAAGCAGCTGTGACCGGTGATACAGTTGGTGACCCTTATAAGGATACAGCTGGTCCGGCAATTAATCCAATGATTAAAGTGCTTAATGTCGTTGCTTTACTAATTGTCGGCTTCTTGATATAAGAATCTTGATTCTCGCTTCCCTCGAATTAAGAATCTTGATTCTCGCTTCCCTCGAATTAAGAACCTTGATTTCGGCAAGGAAAAATGTATAATTATATGTAATTTCCGAAATTAAAAAATATGAATTTAATTCCAACGGTCATTGAAAAAAGTCAGTATGGAGAACGGGCCTATGATATTTACTCCCGACTCTTGAAAGAAAGAATTATTTTTTTAGCCGGGCCGATTGCTGATCCACTTGCCAATTCAATTATTGCCCAGCTTCTCTTTTTGGCCAGTCAAAACCCCAACAAGGATATTCGGCTCTATATTAATAGTCCTGGAGGTTCGGTTACAGCCGGATTAGCAATTTATGACACGATGCAATACGTCAAAGCTGATATTTCGACGGTTTGCATAGGCTTAGCTGGCTCGATGGCCGCTACCTTGTTGGCAGCCGGTGAGAAAGGGAAACGCTTTGCTCTGCCCAATTCAGAAATTCTCCTCCACCAGGTAATGGGCGGAGTAACTGGCGAGGCAATTGAAATTGAGATTACCGCCAAACAGATTGTTAAAATAAAAGATAAGTTGAATAGAATATTGGCTAGACACACCGGTCAACCCTTAGACAGAGTGGAAAAAGATACAGACCGCGATTTTTACCTCTCTGCCGCGGAAGCTAAAGATTACGGTCTCATTGACGAAGTGATAAAAACTAAGGGATAGGCAGAAAATGAACTACCCCACCCCTTGGGGTGGGTTATCCCTTCGGGCAAGTTCTTTCGGCGGTTTTCATCCCTGCCGCAAAAAGCTCGGGATTCTCGCCGCCGAAATAAAAATTAAAAAAGTCGGGAGAAGCCCGGCTTTACTTTTTTGAAAATTTTGTTAAAATTGATAAGAAAACAGTTATTAAAACCTTATTAATTTTGGTTTTTTGGTATTCGCATTCTCCAAAATAAAATGTTAGATACCCGAACTCCATTCTTAAAATATGAATCAATTTCTCACGCTTCTGGCGGGCGTGGTTTCCTTAGCCATAGCAGCGGCTTTGGGTTATTATGCCCGTCAATCAATTGCCAAAAGAAACTATGGGACTATCGAAGCCAAGATTCAAAAAAGAATTCAGCAAGCCAGAGAAGAAACCGAAACCATATTAGGGCAAGCTAAAGAAAAAGCCTCTCAGATTTTAGAGGGAGCGAAAAAAGAAGTAGATACCAGGCGTGAAGAACTCTTTAAAATCGAAAGATTGTTATTAAAGAGAGAGAATATTTTAGATGAAAAGTTAGCCAATTTAGAAAACAAAGAAGTTGAATTTCGGCAAAAGGTAGAGAAACTTAAAGGCATAAAAGAAAGTTTAGAAAATTTACAAAAAGAAACTGAAATTCGTTTAGAAAAAATTGCTGGACTCTCTAAAGAAGAAGCGAAAAAAGAGCTGTTAGCCAATTTAGAGAAAGAGTATCAAAGAGACATTTTAGAGAAAATGAGAAAATTGGAACTGGCCGGGTCAGAAGCCTTTGAGAAGAGGGCTAAAGAACTATTGGCTGTTGCTATCCAAAAATACTCTATTCCCCAAGCCCAAGAGATTACTACTACTACCGTAGCTCTGCCCTCGGAAGAAATTAAAGGAAGAATTATTGGTAAAGAAGGCAGAAATATAAGAACATTTGAAAAATTAACTGGCGTGGAAATAATAGTTGATGAAACACCAGAGACAGTAGTAATTTCTGCTTTTGACCCAATAAGAAGGCAGATTGCGAAAGTAGCTCTGGAAAAGTTAATTCGAGATGGCCGGATTCAGCCAGCCAGAATTGAAGAAGTGGTTGCTGTGGCAGAATCAGAAATTGTCTCGCAAGTAAAAGAGGCAGGAGAACAGGCAGTCTATGACGTGGGTGTCGTCGGGCTCGACCCAAAGTTAATTCAATTGTTGGGAAGATTACGCTTTAGAACGAGTTATGGCCAAAATGTTCTTCTCCATTCAATTGAGGTAGCCCACCTGGCCGCAACCTTGGCTTCAGAAGTAGGAGCTGATGTTACAATCGCTAAAAAAGCTGGTTTATTGCACGATATTGGTAAAGCCGTTGACCATCAAATAGAGGGTTCTCACACTGATATCGGCGTTAAGATTTTAGAAAAATTTGGAGTAGAGAAAGAGGTAATTTTAACAATGAAATCCCATCATGAGGAATACCCTTATGAGAACTTGGAAGCCATTTTGGTTCAAACTGCAGACGCTATTTCCGGTGCTAGGCCAGGGGCAAGAAAAGACACAGTAGAAAATTATCTTAAGAGATTGGCTGAATTAGAGGCAATTGCTAATTCTTTTGCCGGCGTGGAAAAAAGCTATGCTATTCAAGCTGGGAGAGAAATTCGAGTTTTTGTTAAGCCAGAAGAAATCGACGATTTGGCAGCTAAAAAATTGGCTAAAGAAATTGCTAAGCGCGTTGAAGAAGAACTCAAATATCCAGGCGAGATTAAGGTCAATGTAATTAGAGAAAACAGAGTAATTGAATACGCTAAATAATTAGAAATTGGCAACTACAAAAAGCGCCATTTTGGCGCTTTTTGAATTTTAGCGGGTGATGGGAATCGAACCCACGTAAATAGCTTGGAAAGCTATCACACTGCCATTGTGTTACACCCGCAGTCGGGGTACTCGGACTCGAACCGAGACTAAATCCTCCCAAAGGACTCGTGCTGCCATTACACTATACCCCGGGAAAAAGTTTTGTCCTGGGAAGTTCTGTAATTTTTCTATATCACTTCGTTTCTTTTTGGTCAACCTATGATATAATGCAATTAGTGAACTTCAAAAAAATTCTCAATCAGCTAAATATCTCTAGCCAATGTCAAAGTTATGGTTTAACACTTTGGCAATGTCCCCAATTTCTCTTTTTGGTAATGGGGATAATTATAATGGGAGCTACTATTGCCACCTACGCTATTGGTACTCGCTATATTGAAGACCCAATAACAGTGGCTCTCATTATTCTTTGCCTGGCCGCGGTTTTATTTATTATCGCTTTTATAATTATTCAGGGATTTGAAAAATTAGCAGAAGCTAACAAGATGAAATCAGAATTTATCAGTGTTGTTTCCCACCAATTGCGTTCCCCCCTTTCTAATTTAAGATGGGCGATTGAGTTATTAATGTCTGGAAAACTTTGTAAAATTAACGAGAAAGAGGTTGAATACTTTAAAATCCTAAAAGAGAACATCAGCCGGATGGGAGAAATGGTCTCAGACTTATTAACCGTTTCTCGGATTGAGCAGAGGAAACTGCCCTTAAAGAAAGAAGAAGTTTCTTTGGGGGATTTAATACGAGACTTAATTTTGGCATTCAAGCCCTGGACTACAGCCTCCAACATTGAGGTGAATTTTCAGACAGAAAAAAAATTACCAAAAGTTTTAGCCGATCCTTCCCAAATTAGATTAGTTGTTGAGAACCTGCTGGATAACGCCATTCGCTATATAAAAGACAGGGGAGAAGTTAAAATTCGTCTTTTAAATAATGGAAAAAATCTTTACTTTGAGATTGAAGATAATGGTGTCGGCATTCCAAAAGAGGATCAAAAATATATTTTTCAAAAGTTTTTTCGTTCAGGAAATGTAGCAAGGTACCAAACCCAAGGCTCCGGGCTCGGTCTTTATATTGCCAAAGCTATTACTGAAAAATCAGGAGGAAAAATTGGCTTTCACTCTGAAGAAGGCAAAGGGTCGACTTTTTGGTTCACTCTCCCGATTTCTCTCAAAGAATCGGAAGGATAAACCTAATAATTTAAAAAATATGGCAAAACAAATTTTATTTGTAGAGGATGAATCCGCCCTTCAAAAAACTTTCGGAGAAATCCTCCGCCAGGAGGGGTATGAGATAATCCCAGCCTTAGATGGTGAAGTAGGACTTCGGTTAGCCAAAGAGAAAAAACCTGACTTAATCTTACTGGATTTAGTTCTGCCCGGAATCCATGGCTTTGAGGTTTTAAAACAGTTGAAGACAGATCAAGAAACAAAAGCAATTCCCATCATTGTTTTAACAAATCTTGAAGGAGTGGGCGACGTTGAACGGGCAATTGCATTGGGTGCGACAACCTATTTGGTTAAAGCCCAGTATTCTTTAGAGGAAGTGGTCGGCAAAATTAAAAAAGCCCTCGGCGAATAAGCCTGTAGGTCTTTTTATTTCTCCTCATTTTTTATGCGCGTAGAACCAGGACAACTTAAAGCTTTCTTGTTAGACGCTAGTTTGGTTACAAAAGATCAATTTGAAAAAGTTTCAAAGAAAGCAAAAAATAGTGGCCAGAAAATCAGTGATATTTTGGTTTCCGAAGGTTTAATTTCCCAAGAAGAATTAAGTAAGTTAGAAGCTTACATTTTAGGGATTCCTTTTGTCAATCTGGAAAAAGAAATGATTCCAGCCACGGTTTTAAAACTTATCCCAGAACCAATTGCCAGGTCTCATAATATCGTAGCTTTCAGGAAGAGAGGAAATAATTTAGAGGTGGCGATGTTAGACCCCGAAGACTTAAGGACAATCGAATTTATCAAAAAGACGGCTGATTTAAAAATCCTGCCACGGCTTACCACCCCAGAAAGCATCAAAAATGTTTTGCAGCAATACCAGAAAACCTTAGAGGCCGAGTTTGGCGACATTATTAAAAAGGAGGCCGGCGTTATTAAACCAATAAAAGAAGAAGAAATAGTCGGCGAAAAAGAGGACCTTTTAAAAGTAGCAGAAGAATTACCAATTATCCGAATTGTCGACACCCTCTTAAAGCACGCCATTTTGCAAAGAGCTTCTGACATTCACATTGAACCGTCAGAAAAAGAAGTGGTGGTGCGTTACCGAATTGACGGCATTCTCCACGACGCCATGGTTCTTCCGAAACAAGTTGACCAAGGAATTGTCGCCAGAATAAAAGTTTTATCTAATTTAAAACTAGACGAACATCGGCTTCCCCAAGATGGTAGATTTAAAGTGGAAACCGAAGACTATCGATATTCAATGAGGGTTTCAATTCTGCCAATTTTTGGCGGCGAAAAGATTGTAATGCGGCTTTTGCCAGAAACCACAAAGGCAATATCTCTCGAGGGCCTGGGTTTAAGCGGTGATGGCTTAGAAAAAGTTCAAGATAATTTAAGGCGGCCAGTCGGAATGATGTTAGTGACCGGGCCGACTGGTTCTGGAAAAACAACTACCCTCTATTCGATGATGGAAATTCTTAATAACCCAGGGGTAAATATTTCAACCGTTGAAGACCCGATAGAATATCGCATGCCAAGAATAAATCAAACCCAGGTTAATCCCAAAATTGGTTTAACTTTTGCCAATGGTCTCCGATCCCTAGTCAGACAAGACCCAGATATTCTTATGGTTGGAGAGATTCGTGATAATGAAACTGCTAGTTTAGCTATTAACGCAGCTCTTACTGGCCACTTGGTTTTGTCCACCTTACATACCACTAATGCTGCTGGAGCTCTTCCCCGTTTGGTTGATATGAAAGTTGAGCCATTTTTAATTGCCTCAACCCTAAATTTAATTTTAGCCCAAAGATTGGTAAGGAGGCTTCATGAAGAAAGAGAAAAATACACCTTAAAAGATTCAGAATTAGAAGACATTGCCAAATACTGCGATTTGGATAAAATTTTAGAAATTTTAAAAGAAGAAAAAATTATTAAACCCAAAACAGCTTGGAAAGAAGTTGTTTTTTACCGACCAAAATCAACGAAAGAATGCCCGGAAGGATACCAGGGCAGAATTGGAATTTTCGAAATTTTGCCAGTTACCGAAACAATAAAAGAACTGATTGTTAAGCAGGCCACTTCTGATCAAATACAGGAGCAGGCCAAAAAAGAAGGGATGAGGACAATGGTCGAAGACGGTTTTATTAAGGCTGCCCAAGGAGTTACCTCAATTGAAGAAGTATTAAGAGTAATAATTGAGTAAGTTATTTGTTATATAATGTGCCTGATAAAAAACGCCTCATTATTATTGACGGAAATGCCTTAGCCCATCGGGCTTATCATGCTCTCCCGTCCCTAAGAACTAAGGGCGGAGAATTAATTAACGCAGTATATGGTTTTTTATCAGTTTTTTTAAAAATAATTAGAGAATTACAGCCAGACTATATCGTCGCTACCTTTGATACGCCCCAGCCGACTTTCCGGCATAAAGAGTTTAAGGAATATAAAATAAAAAGGCCGGCTGTACCCGAAGACCTGTCTCAGCAATTTCCAAAAATCAAAGAAATTTTAGAAAATTTTGGCATTCCGATTTTCGAGAAAGAAGGATTTGAGGCAGACGACCTTATTGGTACGATTGCGAAATTAGCGCCAAAAAAGCAAATAATGCCAGAAATTGAAACGATTATTTTAAGTGGAGATCTTGATGTTCTTCAGTTAATTGATAAAAATACCAAGGTTTATACTTTTAAAAAAGGATTAAAAGATACCGTTTTATATGATGCGAAAGAAGTGATGAAAAGATACGGTATTGTCCCTCACCAGCTCATTGATTTTAAATCTTTAAGGGGTGACCCATCTGATAATATTCCTGGGGTTACTGGTATTGGAGAAAAAACAGCTATTCAGCTGATAAAAGACTTTGGTTCCCTGGAAAATCTTTACCAAAATATTGAAGAAAAAACTGACCATTCAGAAAAAATAAAGCCAGCAACTAAAGAGAAATTAATAAAATACAAAGACCAGGCTTTCTTTAGTAAAACATTATCAGAGATTAAAAGGGACGTACCAGTCGATTTTAATTTAGAAAAATGCGACTTTAAGGAATATAACAAAGAAAGAATGACCCAGGTTTTTAAAAATTTAGAATTCTATTCTCTTATCGAGAGGCTGCCCTAAATGACCTCAAGGGGAAATTTTTAGTCTATGCTTTTTTCAGAAATTAATCAAATCCTCACCTTGGTTATGGATACAATGAAAGAAGAAAGCGATTTAATCTACGCTATTGTTTTTTTCCTGATTTTCATTAGCGGTAGTGTACTAATTGCAAGAGAGGAGAAGCGGAAAAATTTTCTAAAGAAGATTATCAAAGGCATTGAAGAGGTTGGCAAGGGCAATTTTGATTATGAAATAAAAATAGATTCTAGGGGAGGTTTGGGGAAAGTGGTCCTACTTTTTAACGAGATGGCGCGGCAATTAAAACAAACTAAAACAGCTTCTGAAGAAACAAAAGCGGCTCTGGAGATAAAATTATTAGCCAGAACTGAAGAGTTAGAAGAGTTAGCTGAAAGCCGAGAAGACATCATCGAAAAAAGGACGAAAGAGTTACTGGAGAGGCTTGAGGAGCTGGAAAAATTTCATCGCTTGGCAGTAGGCAGGGAATTAAAAATGATAGAACTCAAAAAAGAACTTAAAGAACTGGAAGCCCGAGTTAAAAAACAAAAATTATGGAAGAAAAAGTAATCTCATTAAAAGAAGAAGCGGTAAGGCTCATGCAAATTAGCGGAAACGTTAGGGGAGAGGTTTTCCGGGCTAATGCAGCTTATATTAAATATCGGGAAGGAGAGGAAGGCCTTTTGATACTTGAAGAAAAATTAGAAGAGCTAGGTTATCCTTTAAAATTCCAAGGGTTCAAGTCTTTCAATTGGTATCCTGAATCCCTTTCAGTTTTGGTTATCCTTATTGCCAAAGAGATTTTTCATTGGTCAGAGCAAGACGTTTTTGAAATGGGAAATTCTGCCCCCAAATATTCTTTTATTGTTCAACTCTTAATGAGGCATTTTCTCTCTCCCAGGAAATGTTTCGCAGAAAGCCCCAAATATTGGCAGGCCCATTTTGATTTTGGCGAGATAGAAACTTTTGAATTTAATGAAAAAGAAAAATATTTAATTTTCCAGGTAAAAGGATACAAATTCCACCCTTTGATTTGCATCTACCATTCTGGTTATTTTTTGAGAATTGCCCAATTGGTAATCAAAAGCCAAAAAATAAAAATTAAAGAGACAAAGTGCGTTTACAAAGGCGATCCTTATGATGAATATTTGATAAGTTGGCAATAAATATGGCTTCTGACAAATCACCAGAAATAGAACTTCAAAGATTCAGAGAGGACCTAGAATTTTTAGAAGGATATATTAAAGAATTTTCTGAATTCCTGCCTTTGCCTGTTTGTATGGTTAATCCATTAAATATAATTCTTGGTATCAATCAGGCTTTTCGGGATTTGACCGGTTTTAATGAAACAGAAATATGTGGAAAAGAAATCAACAGTTTATTTTTAGAGAGAAGAGAAGCGGAAATTTTAACCAAAGAGATTGCTCAAAAGAATAATCGAATCGTTAAGGAAATGACCGTCCTGACCAAAAAGGAAGAAAAAATTCCAGTGAGCGTTGTTGGAATGTCGCGCAAAGATGAAGAAGGAAATTTTATTGGCTATTTTTTGGCCCTTTCTGATATTTCAGGGCTCAAGAGGTTCCAGGGAGAACTTGAAAATATGGTAAAAGAAAAAACTAAAGAATTGGAGAAAAAAACAAAAGACCTCCAAGCCTCAAGGAGAGCCCTAATGAATATTTTAGAGGATGTTGACGAGGCGAGACAAAGAACTGAAGAAGAAAAGAATAAAACCCTGGCAGTAATTACCAATTTTGCCGACGGCCTCTTCATTTTTGATGAGAGAAAAACCCTTTCTTTGGTTAATCCGCAAGCAGAAACTTTTTTTAGGATAAAGTCAGAAGAGGTGATAGGTAAAGCGATTTCAGAATTGGGTGGTCTCCCCTCTCTCAAATCTTTAGTGGAATTAATCGGGTTAGAAATTCAAGAAGTTTTCAGGAGAGAAATCCAAATCAAAGAAAATCTCGTCTTGGAAGTTACAACCACACCCATTATTAGAGAAAAAGAGGAAATAGGGACTATTGTTATCGTCCACGATATTAGTAGAGAAAAGATGAGCGAAAGAATGAAGACCGAATTTGTTTCTTTAGCTGCCCACCAGTTAAGGACTCCCCTTTCTGCGATTAAGTGGACACTCCGGATGTTATTAGATGGAGACCTCGGCGAAATAACGGAAGAACAGAAGAATTTTATAGAAAAAACCTACAACTCAAACGAAAGAATGATTTCTCTAATTAACGACCTTTTAAATGTAACCAGAATTGAAGAAGGAAGGTATCTTTATAAGACCGCTTTGACCGATATTGAATCAGTAATTGAGTCTGTGATAAACTATTATAAGGAAGAAGCTGAAAACAAAGAGCTTAAGGTAGAGTTTAAAAAACCGAAAGAAAAATTGCCTCCAATTATGGTCGATGTTGAAAAGATAAAGCTAGCTTTTCAGAATATTTTTGACAATGCCGTAAGATATAATCGACTTGGGGGCAAGGTGACAGTTTCTTTAAATTGTGATAAAAAGGAAATAGAAGTGATAGTCAAAGATACTGGATTGGGCATACCCAACGACCAAAAAGAAAGGGTTTTTGGCAGATTCTTTCGGGCAGCCAATGTTATGAGAATGGAGACTGAGGGTACGGGGCTAGGTTTATTTATCGCCAAAAATATCGTCGAAGCTCACGGCGGAAAAATCTGGTTTGAATCAGAAGAAAACAAGGGCTCAGCTTTCCATTTTACCCTGCCAATTAAATAGATTTTATATGGGAGAGAAAATTTTAATAGTTGAAGACGAAGAAATTCTGCTCAACCTCTTAGAGAAAAAGTTAATCAACGAAGGTTACAAGGTTTTTCTGGCCAGAGACGGTGAGGAAGGACTGAAGCTGATAAGAGAGGTAAAACCTGATCTCATCTTGCTAGACATTGTTATGCCAAAAAGAGGAGGATTTGAAGTTATGACCGAAATGGCCGGAGACCCCGACTTGAAGAATATTCCAGTAATTGTTATTTCTAATTCCGGCCAGCCGGTTGAAATCGATCGAGCTCAAGAATTAGGCGCTAAAGACTGGCTCGTTAAAGCCGAGTTCGACCCCCAAGAAGTAATTGACAAAGTGGAAAAACAATTAGGTAAATAATTTCATGTAACGTATAGCATGAAACCTTCTAAAAATCACTGTTTCATGTTGTATGTTCATGCTTCAAGAAAAATATGGAAAAAAACATTCTAATAGTCGAGGACGATAAGTTCCTGAGAGAACTCATCAGTCAAAAATTGCTCAAAGAGGGTTATAAAGTCTCTGAAGCGGTTGATGGCGAAGAGGGGATAAAGAAGGTCAAAGAAGAGAAGCCAGATTTGGTTTTGCTCGACCTGATTTTGCCAGGTATCGATGGTTTTGAAGTTCTCTCCAAAATGAAAGAAGACACCGCCCTCGCCCAAATTCCAGTCATTATTCTTTCTAATCTCGGCCAGAAAGATGATGTCGAAAGAGGATTGAAATTGGGAGCAGTTGATTATTTAATTAAAGCCCATTTCACCCCAGGTGAAATTATAGACAAGATTAAAAATGCTTTAAAATAGCAGATAATGCCCGAGCTTCCTGAAGTAGAAACTATTGTTAGAGATTTAAATAACCGAGCACATAAAATTTTATGTGCTCGGTTTCTTGATGTCTGGACAGATTTTAGAAAAATCTTGAAAAAACCCACCTTTGAGCAGTTCAAAAAAGAAATCAAGGGCAAAAAAATTCAGAAAATCTGGCGGCGAGCTAAAAATATTCTTTTCGAGCTTTCAGGAAACAAAACCTTATTAATTCACCAAAAATTAACCGGCCATTTACTTTTGGGAAAATGGCGACTTGAGACAGGGAAGTGGATTTCGCTGATAAAGGGCCCCCTCTCAGAAGACCCGAGGAATAGATTTTTACATTTAATTTTTTGGTTAGATAATGGTAAACAGCTCGCCTTATCTGATTTAAGAAAATTTGCCAAGGTTGAACTATGGGATAGTAATAATCTGAAAGAATCAAAAGAGTTTCAAAACTTGGGGCCAGAACCACTGGAAAAAAGTTTTAATTTTGAAAAATTTAAAGTCCGGCTCAAAAATAAAAGAGCCGCCCAGGGCGAGCCTCGCCAAAGGCGGGGCAAAATTAAACAGGTGTTAATGGATCAAGAGGTCATTGCTGGTATTGGCAATATTTATTCTGACGAGATTTTATGGCGAGCCAAGATTCACCCTTTTAAAGATGTCTCAAACTTGACCGAAGGTGACTTGAAAAAGATTTATCAGGTAATGAAGGAAATTTTGCCAAAGGCAATTAGGCTCGGCGGTGAAAGCTTCTCTGATTTTCGAAGACTTTCCGGAGAGAAAGGCTTTTTTGATAGAGAAAGAAAAGTTTACCAGAGAGAAGGAGAAAAATGCTCCCGTTGCCAATCCATAATCAAAAGAGTAAAATTAGCTGGAAGATCAGCCC
>Ga0315296_10001149_pt1 | contig 23210 bp, 28 predicted proteins | sample YL17G14_18_MG_FD_203921 | JGI IMG/M metagenome (GOLD analysis project Ga0315296, IMG submission 203921) | Sediment microbial communities from Yellowstone Lake, YNP, Wyoming, USA - YL17G14_18 | ecosystem: Environmental > Aquatic > Freshwater > Lake > Sediment | place: USA: Wyoming | collected... | reverse complement strand
CGGCTCAGCGAGAACTCCGGGGCGTAAGGAACCGGTTTATTGTTGCCGCTATCCTCGCTGCATCAATTATGGTTTTAATGTGGGCGCCTACATTTGCCGGGAAGCCATATCTACTCTGGGCACTAGCCACGCCGGTACAATTTTGGGCGGGGTGGCGGTTCTATCGGGGGGCTTGGGGGGCGCTAAGGCACAAAACCACTGACATGAATACCCTGATTGCCACCGGCACCTCAGCCGCCTATTTTTATAGTATGGTAGCCGTTCTCCTGCCTGCCCTTTTTGCTGGTGCTGAGGTAGAGCTTGGGCTTTATTTTGACACCTCAGCGGCGATTATTGCTCTTGTACTGCTGGGGCGTTTTCTTGAGGCAAGGGCTAAGGGACAGACCTCAGAGGCAATAAAGAAGCTTATTGGTCTTAAACCCAAGACCGCCCTGGTTATCCGTGACGGTGAAGAAAGAGAAATTCTCGTTGAAGATGTTCAGGTTGGTGACCTTATTCTGGTGCGCCCCGGGGAGCGAGTGCCCGTGGACGGCGTAGTTCGCTATGGGTATTCCAGCATTGATGAATCGATGATTACCGGGGAGAGTATTCCCGTGGAGAAAAGGGTAGGGGATGAGGTCATTGGCGCCACGATTAATAAGACCGGCAGCTTTCAATTTGAGGCAACCAAGGTAGGCAAGGATACCACCTTAGCTCAGATTATCCGGCTGGTAGAGGAGGCTCAGGGGAGCAAGGCGCCGATTCAGCGTCTGGCTGATGTCATCGCCAGCTATTTCGTGCCGATAGTAATTGGCATCGCTATCATTACCTTTGCCATCTGGTACTTCATCGGACCAGCTCCTTCTCTCACCTATGCCTTCCTTAATTTTATCGCCGTGCTCATTATTGCCTGCCCCTGTGCTCTGGGGCTGGCAACGCCAACGGCGATTATGGTTGGCACCGGCAGGGGAGCTGAGCAGGGCGTTCTTATCCGGAGCGCCGGGGCACTGGAAAGGTCTCAACAGATAAGCACTGTGCTTCTAGATAAGACGGGCACCCTGACCCAGGGTCAGCCCAAGGTAACCGATATTATTGTTTTGCCTTCTTGGTCAAAAGAGGAGGTTTTGCGGCTTGCTGCCTCGGCGGAACATAGCTCCGAGCACCCCCTTGGCGAGGCGATAGTCAAGGCTGCTTTAGAAAAGAAGCTGGAATTGTCTCCTATCTCAGATTTTAAGGCTATCCCGGGACAGGGCGTTGAGGCTTTGGTTGAAGATAAAAAGCTTCTGCTGGGTAATCTTAGATTGATAGAGGACAGGGGTCTTCCCTTGAACGGGCTGGGGGATGAAGCCGAACGCCTCAGGGAGAAAGGCAAGACAGTGATGTTTCTGGGTATAGATGGTGAGGTGGTGGGAATCATCGCCTTGGCTGACACCCTTAAGCCCAACGCCAAAGAGGCTTTACGTGAGCTACACAAAATGGGTGCTGAGGTGGTGATGCTCACTGGGGATAACCGGCGCACCGCCGAGGCTATCGCTCAAGAGGTGGGCATTGACCGGGTGCTTGCCGAGGTGCTCCCCGAAAATAAGGCTAAGGAGGTCAAAAGGCTACAGGATGAAGGGAGGGTGGTAGCAATGGTGGGTGACGGGATAAATGATGCCCCCGCCCTGGCTCAGGCTGACGTCGGTATTGCCATTGGCACTGGCACCGATGTCGCTATGGAAACCGGAGACATTACCCTCATTAGTGGTGATTTAATGGGAATTGTTACTGCCATATCACTGAGCAAGCGCACCATGAGGACGATTAAGCAAAATCTCTTCTGGGCTTTCGCCTACAATACTGCCCTTATCCCGGTAGCCGCCGGGGTGCTCTACCTTGCCTTCGGGAATGGTGGTGTCCCCTCAGGGCTTCACTTTATTCTGGGCAACTATGGTTTCTTAAATCCAATTCTAGCTGCCGCCGCCATGGCAGCGAGCTCCATTACTGTGGTGCTCAACTCACTACGGCTAAGGCAGTTTCAGCCAGCCAGGCTGGAAAATTAGTCAAGGAGGTGTTCTGATGGCGATTGACCCGGTGTGCAAGATGGCAGTGGATGAAAAAAAGGCAAAAGCTACCTCTGAGTACAAGGGGAAGAAGTACTACTTCTGCGCTCTGGGCTGTAAGCGGGCTTTTGACCAGAACCCGGAGAAATATCTAGTTAAGGGAAAGAAGTAGGTTTGGTATTAGCGCCAGAATAGGCTAGTTGCCCTGTTACTAAATAGGTTATAATATAGTCACTAAAGCTGGGAAGGAGACAGGACATGCTAGATGCATTTTTCTCACTTGGGGGGCTTATAACCGGCATCATTGCTATTGCTGCCGGAGTCGTTGTCCTCATTTGGCCCAAGGTGCTTACCTATGTCGTTGGTATCGGTCTTATCATCATTGGCTTAGTTACAGTAATAATGGCATTGCAGCAGCTTTAGGTCGCTCTTAATACTATGCCTTGGGCGCTGAAGGTGGCGGTGAGCCTGAAGCGCAGCTTTGGCTCTTACCCATCCGCTCAGACAGTAAGAGTGGATAGGTTGCTAGGCAATCTTGACAGGTCTACTTGACAATTCCATTAAATACTGTATAATCAATTTAAGAATAAAAATTACGATGGATTAAAAAAGGAAATACTTTTCGATGTAAGTATTTCCTCGTTGTTTTTATTCGACTAAAAAATTAAAAAGAGGAGGAAAAAACAAGGTGAAAACATCGTCGTCAGTCACCAAAAACAACTCTCCAGGTATGGTTGGAGCCGAAGCTCTCGGTGAAGGCATCAAAAGCAGTGATGCTGAAGATGAACCGCCGAGCTGGTCTATAGAAGAACCTCCCAGTAAAAGCGCCACCGCCAGAGACAGGTTTTTCGCCCATATCCCGGAGAAAGAATGGAACGACTGGAGGTGGCATTTTCGCAATAGAATCACCACAATTGACGAACTGACCAAGTTCATCCCCTTATCATCTGAAGAACAGGCGCAACTCAAGTTAGTAACCATTCAATATCCCTTATCGGTAACCCCTTATTATCTCTCTCTAATCAATCCCGATGACCCGGATGACCCCGTCAGAAAACAGGCGCTACCGTCCTTTGACGAGATAACCTTTGGTGGTATGAACCCCGAAGACCCCCTCGCCGAAGAAAGGGACTCCGTTGTTCCCGGACTGGTTCACCGCTATCCAGATAGGGTACTAATGGTGCTTACTGATATTTGCCCTATGTTCTGTCGTCACTGTACTCGTAAGAGAGAGTGGCGAAACGGGGGATGGGTACGCAGCCAAAGTGAGATTGACGCCATGCTGGAATACATACGCCAGCACAAGGTTATTAGAGATGTCGTTATCTCTGGTGGTGACCCGTTGACACTTTCCACACGCCGCTTGGAGGAAGTCATCTCAGGAATCAGAGGCATAGAGCATGTCGAGATTATCCGTATCGGTACCAGATTCCCCGTAGTGCTGCCACAGCGTATAGATGATGAGTTATGCGCCATGTTATCCCGGTATGGACCGATATGGCTCAATACTCACTTCAACCACTACCGTGAGATAACTCCGGAAGCGGCGGCGGCCTGCGATCGGCTGCTAAGGAGTGGGGTTCCAGTGAATAACCAGTCCGTACTTCTGCGTGGGGTAAATGACAGCGTGGAGGTACAGACGAAGCTTTGTCACGGGCTGCTTAAAATCAAGGTGCGTCCTTACTATCTATTCCAGTGTGACGAAGTGCGGGGGACGGAGCACCTGCGCACACCGGTAGAGGTTGGCGTAAAGATAATGGAAGGGTTGCGTGGTCATACCTCCGGTCTGGCAGTGCCTACCTTCGTGGTAGACCTTCCCCAGGGCGGCGGTAAAGTTCCTCTCCAGCCAAACTATGTGATATCGCAGACTGAGAGCGGGCTGATGTTGAGGAATTACCAGGACCGCCTGTTTCACTACCGGAACCCGAAGAGCGCCAGTCCGCTTAGAAGTAATCGGCGAAATGGTAAGCCGGTAAGTGCTCCCATTGTCAGCCTGTTTACCGAGGCGGACTTCCAACCTCAGAGAGAAGTGGCTAGAGACGAAGATAGGGCTGTCGTCCGAGTTAGAAATAACCGACGAAATGGTAAGCCGGTAAGCGTTCCCACTGCCCGCCTGTTTACCGACGCTGACTATCAGCCTTAGGTAGAGGTAACCGGAAATGAAGATAGGGCTGTCATACGACCTTAAAGAAGAAGTATGCTTGGAACAGGCCGGTGCCGAGGACGCTCTTGAGGAATACGACTACCCGCAGACGGTAGAACTTATCGCGGCCGCTCTTGAGGCGGGGGGAAACGTGGTAGTCAGACTGGGTGGGGGCAGGGAGTTCCTCAACAATGTTCTCCGTGAGGATGTTGATATCGTCTTCAACATTGCTGAGGGGCGGGGCACCTATCGCAGCCGAGAAGCGCAGGTGCCTTCGGTCCTGGAGATGCTGAATATACCTTATACCGGTTCCGACCCTCAGTGTCTGGCAGTCTGCCTTGATAAACCCCTGACCAAAGGGATAGTGGCCGGTGCCGGTGTCCTTACCCCAAATTGGCGGGTAATAACTGATAAGAAAGGACTCGACGAAATATCCTGGGACGAATCCTCCTTCCCCGCCATCATCAAACCGGCATATGAGGGTTCGAGCAAGGGCATCCGTCTCGGTTCGCTGGTGCATAGCCGGCAACAGATGGTTGAGGTGGTGTCGGGGCTGCTGGAGCGTTACCAGCAGCCGGTAATGGTAGAGGAGTTTATTGCCGGTGACGAGGTTACCGTGGGCATAATCGGCAATCTTCCCCCCAAGGTGTTAGGCATGATGCGTGTCATCCCTAAGAAAAAAGAGGATTACTTTGTCTATTCTCTTGAAGTAAAGCGAGAATGGAAGACCCTGGTTGACTACGAATATCCCGCCCGGTTGGAAAAGAATACCCTGGGCAAAATTACCCAATCCAGCCTCCGCGCCTTCCAGGTTCTGGGGTGCCGGGACTTCGCCCGGCTGGACTTCAGGGTGAACTCTAAGGGCATACCCTACTTTCTTGAGATAAACCCCTTACCCGGGCTTGGTGACTATAGCGACCTGGTTATTATGGCGCTCAAGCGGGGCTGGAGCTATGAGGCACTGATAGGGGCGATACTTAACGCGGCTCGGGAAAGGTATCTGCTGTGTGTGCAAAGGTAGCCATTGTCTACAATGAGCCAGTTTCCAGCCGCTATGACCTTACCCAGGAGGGAAAAGCGGTTCTCAGCGTTCTTGACTCTGTGGAAGCAGTGCATCCGGCTCTCGTTGAATTAGGCTATGATGTGGTCCGAGTTCCTCTTGTGCTGCCCCTTGAGCAAGCCAGAAAGGAGCTTAAAAGCCTTGCCGTAGACTTGGTGTTCAATCTTTTTGAAGGTTTTGGTGGTTATCCGGAGACCGAAGCCCTGGTGCCAGAGGTGGCAACGGAAATGGGCATACCTTACACTGGCTGTTCCAGTGCCGCAATAACCCTAGCTCTGGACAAGGCTAAGACTAAGGCGGTTCTGGAAAAATCGGGTATTGCCACTCCCAGGTATCAGGTACTAAGTCCGGAAACCTTGTCCCGGTTCCACCTGAGTTATCCCTGCATTGTCAAACCCGGTAGTGAAGATGCCAGTCATGGACTATCAGAGGAAAGTGTGGTCCATGATTTTACCTCGCTGGAAAAGCAGGTGAGAGTGGTAAGCAACCTTTACGGTGGGGAGGTGTTGGTGGAGGAGTTCCTTGACGGACAAGAATTTAGCGCTACTGTTTTGGGGAATTCAGAGTGCATCGTTCTTCCCGTGTCGGAGATGACCTATTCGTTGCCTCCGGGCAAGCCGAGGATTCTAACCTTTGCCGCCAAATGGGAGCCAGATAGCTTGTATTTCCAGGGCACCAAGGTAATCTGCCCGGCTCAAATCTCAAACGGCGAACGAGAGCGCATTGCTAAGACGGCGCTGGCGGTTTTCCAACTGCTCTGCTGTCAGGGCTACGCCCGGGTGGACATGCGGTTAGACCGGGAGGGACGGGTTAATGTTATGGAGGTGAACCCCAACCCGGATATATCTCCTGGCACAGGTGCCACCCGCCAGGCTGAAGCTGCCGGGATGAGCTATACCGAGTTTGTCGCCAAGATTGTGTCGCTCGCTCTGGAGAGGAACCAACGATGATAACCAGCATTCGCCCGATGACGAAAAGAGATAAGCCGGCGATAATGAAGATATTAAGGGACACGCCGGAATTCAAGCCGGCTGAGGTGACAATAGCCGAGGAGCTCATTGATAGCTACCTGCAGGATTCGCATCAGTCAGGTTACTACGTCTTGGTGGCCGAGGTTGACCGGCTGGCAGTTGGCTATATTTGCTACGGGCCTACGCCTTTAACTGAAGGAACGTGGGACATATACTGGATAGCAGTTGCTCAGGGAGAGCAAAGCCAGGGCGTTGGCGGTGCCCTGATAGCGTTGGCCGAAGATGAGATAAAGAAGGCTCAGGGAAGGCTGGCTATTATTGAGACGTCATCAAAGCCAGAATATGAGAAGACAAGGCGTTTCCATAATCGCCAGGGCTATGAACTAATCGGTCGTATTCCTGACTTCTACGCTCCTGGGGATGATAAACTAATTCTGCAGAAGCGGCTGAGATGAAATCACCTAAGGAAGTAACTATATGCACGACTGGCTACAATCTTTCATATTGACCTTTGTCCCGCTATTCATTGTTATTGATGCCCTGGGGACTTTGCCCTTTGTTGTTTCATTGAGCGAAGGTATGTCTACACATGAGCGGCGCAAGATAGTCCATCTGGCTACGGTAACCGCGGCTATTGTCGGCCTTGCCTTTCTGTTCTTTGGTCAATTTATTCTAAAGGTTATGGGCATTTCTGTCGGCTCCTTTGCCATCGCTGGCGGGCTCATCCTGCTGGTGCTTTCCATTAAATATATGACCACAGGCCGAATGGTAGAGGTAATCAAGGAAGAAATGGTCGCCGTTGTCCCTATTGGCACGCCTCTAACCGTGGGGCCAGCGACGATAACTACTTTACTGCTACTGGCGACTCAATATAAAGGGCAATTGTATATCGTTCTCATCTCCTTTGCCCTAAATCTAGTGATAGCCTGGGTTATCTTCCTGGCGAGCAACCAGATTGTTAGATTTATGGGGCAAGGCGGGCTTAAGGCATGGTCTAGGGTATTCAGCCTGTTACTTGCCGCTATTGCCGTCAGCATGATTATTCGGGGACTGAATCTAGTTGGCATACTCAACGTTGCCGGTTAAAAGGGGGGATTTTGCCAATGAAAAATAGGGGGAAAGCCAAAACGATTATCCGGCAGATGGAGATAGACGATATTAGCTCCGTTTATCGCCTGGGCGAGAAGCTCTTTAACAGCGAGGAGTTCCCAATTCTCTACCGTACTTGGGACCCCTATGAGGTAACCGAGTATTTTAGCTCAGACCCGGATTACTGCCTGGTGGCTGAGACCGGGGCAAAGGGAAAAATTGTCGGCTTCATACTGGCAACTACTATTGAGAAGGAAGGCACCGCCTGGAAGAAATACGGATACCTGAGCTGGATAGGGGTGGAGGAGGCTTTCCAGAGAACCAAGCTGGGTCTCCGCCTATATCGGGAGCTGGAGAAGAGGTTGCTGAAAGACGGGGTGAGGATGGTTATCGCCGATACTGAGGCGGAAAATGAGGAGGCAATTGCCTTCTTTAATACGATGGGCTTCTCTCTCAGCGGTCAGCATGCTTGGCTGGCTAAGACCCTGCGCCGACCACAGCCAAAATCTGGGCGTGATAGGGGCTAAGGTCAAGGTATAGCCCTTGCTTAACTATCTCGTCAGCATCTCGAGTGTAGGTTAGACCGGTCAGCTCATCACGGAGCAAAATTTCCCCTGTGGTTTTCAGAGGTAACGGCAGCTTCAACCAGCCTTGCGCTGGGTTGGGTGAGTAGTTTACCACGGCGATTTTATACTGCTCGGCGTAATACCAAGACCAGGCTAAAAGGCTATGATGGCTTTTATTACTCTCCCCAGCCGGGCTTATTTCTATCAACCTCCACTCGCCCTCGTGGAAGGCTGATTGGTTAATCACTTTCAGTAGCCGGTCGTAGAACTGCCTAACCTCGGTATCAATAGCCTCTTTTGGCTCACGCACTAGTTGGACGGGCAGGCGGATACGCCGGCCTTCAAGCTGGCCATCGTGGAACAGGCGGAGACCAGGGACGGTAGCCACGATTACGGCAGCGGCGAGTGAACGCTCGCGACCGAAGGCAGTAACGGCGCGGGGCTCATCATGATTCTCAATAAAGCGCGCGGAACGCTCTTGGCATACGCCATTTGACATAATGTAGCTCCGAATTTCATCAGGGCTGGAGGAAAGCAATCGGTTGTAGAGGGGCTTATCGTAGGTGAAGTCAAAGCCCATCTGTTGCAACCTCGGCTCAACACCCCAATAGGCCTCAGCCAGAAAGAGAAAGTCGGGGCGGCGTTGTCTTACCTGCCCGATAGCCTCAGCCCAGAACTCGGTCTCGGGGCGGGGATAATCCTTTACCATCGCTCCCCATACCTCGCCAAACACATCATTGAGCGCCAGCATCGCCACGTCACAGCGCACCCCGTCGGCTACCTCAGCGATTCGCCGTAACTCATTGATAAGAGCCTGCCGCAGCTCAGATGAATAGAAGTTGACCTGAACCGTATCAGTCCAGGGTGGGAAGTTGGGGTCTCTACCGTGGGCAAAATAGATGTTTCCATCTGGTGAAAAAAACCGGTTGGGATGGGTGAGGACATCAGCTTTGCTTCCCGGAACGAACCGCTCGGGATGAGAAATTGTCCATGGGTGGTCGCGTGCGAGGTGGTTGGAGACGAAGTCAAGCACGAGGCCAAGTCCCTGCTGGTTAAGCCTGGACTTTAGTTGGGCGAGCCCTGTTGCCTCGCCCAGTGAGGGGTCCAGGCTATAGGCGCGGACAGCATACGGAGAGCCAGCGACGTCATCATCGGTCCAGTCGGGCAAGGCCTGAGTATACTGCTGGCGCAGAGCCGGGGTGAGCAGCGCCTGCTGGCGTGCCGCCGGGCTACGCTGCCATACTCCCATCAGCCAGACTACGTCAAAACCACAGCGGGTAAGGAGCTGCCATTCTTCCTCGGGAACCGTGGCTAGGGTTACAGCGCAATGGTACTTCTCCGACATTCGCCGTATAAATAGGCGAGTATTTATTTCATAGAGCAGGGGATAACGACGCATATTTGGCATTATACCAGATTGTCTCAGATAGAACATGTCCTTTATTAAAGATTGTTTAGTAACCTATCCCCCTGGCCCCCTTCCCTTGGTAAGGGAAGGGGGCAATATTTAATTAAGAGAGGCGAAGCCTCTCTTAAACTTGCTTTCCTTTGGGGGGCGTCTGAGAGGGGCGAAGCCCCTCTCTAAAAACTCTTATCCCCCTCTCCAAGAATGGAGAGGGGGATTAAGGGGGTGAGGTTGATAAACAACCTCCATTATTGATGTTTTTGCCTATACTGGGTAATATTGTAGCAACGACTAAGGGACGAGAAAATGAATTACCAGGCGGCGTTGGATTACATTTTAAGCTTTGCTGATTATGAGCGAGACTCACGGTCAGCGCTCATCTTTGATTTAAGACGTATGGAGATGCTGCTGGGGGAATTGGGTAACCCCGAAGGAGGGGCAATACCAATTCAAGTGGCGGGCACCAAGGGTAAGGGAAGCACTGCGGCCATGATTGCCTCTATCCTGACCAGCGCTGGCTACAAAACAGGGCTTTACACCTCTCCCCATCTCCTCTCTTTCACCGAGAGGATACAGGTGAATGGGAAGCCCATCGCTGAGGATGAGTTTGCCCGGTTGGTGGCGGTTCTGAAACCGAAGGTTGAAGTAGTAAACAAGTTCGGTGCCTTTGGTCAGCTCACCACCTTTGAATTACTGACGGCGTTAGCCTTCGCCTATTTCAAGAAAATGGGGGTGGATTTCCAGGTACTGGAAACAGGGCTGGGGGGGCGTCTTGATGCGACGAATATGGTCAAGCCAGGGGTTAGCGTCATCACCTCTATAAGTTTTGACCATATGGAGGTTCTGGGTAATACTCTTACTCTGATAGCCACGGAGAAGGCGGGCATTATCAAGCCAGGGAGCATTGTGGTCTGCTCTCCCCAGTTTCCGGAGGCAATGGCAGTGATAGAAAAGGTATCCCGGGAGAGGGGGGCAAGACTAGTTAGGGTAGGCAGCGATGTCACCTGGTGGGGTAAAGCCTTTAGCAGTGAGGGACAGTCGTTTCAACTAAAAGGGATAACACGCCAGTATAACCTCAGTCTTCCTTTACTTGGTGACTACCAGCTGGAAAATGCGGCTACGGCGGTGGCGGCGGTGGAGGTTTTAGCTGAGCGGGGAGTGGTGGTATCAGCTGAGAGCATTGCTTCCGGGCTGGCGCAAGTGCAGTGGCCGGGGCGACTTCAGATTCTAAAACGGCAACCGTGGTTTATTGTTGATGGCGCCCATAATGCTTACTCAGCCAAGAGGCTGGCTGAGGCGCTTAAGCAATATTTTGATTTTGACCGGATGGTTCTTATTCTCGGGACTTCCTTGGATAAAGATGTTGCCGGGATAGTTGCGGAACTGGCGCCTCTCACTGGTACCGCAATTGCTACCCGTTCTAAAAATCCCCGCGCCCTGGAACCGGTCCGGCTTGTCGCTGAATTCTCAAGGTGGGGGATAACCCCCGAGGTAACCGAAAATGTTGCTTCAGCGGTAGACCGGGCATTAGCCAGAGCAAAACCTGACGACCTTATCTGTGCTACCGGCTCACTCTTTGTTGTTTCTGAGGTGCTAGAGTACCTGGGGAAGCTTACCTAGCCGAGCCCCGCTTCAGCAATTCGTCAAAAGCATCAAACCACTTGAGCTTGATTTCGTCAGACCAGGTCGGGTCAAAAGTTGGGAATTTTGTCAATAGCATTTTGTCCCAGGGCATTTGTTCTGGAATTTTCTCCGCCTCTTGTGGAACTATCAAATGCCGATTTGTCCTAACGCCTGTTTTTTTAGTGGTTGTTCTAGTCCCAGTGCTGCCTTGTGTTAATCTAAACCGTTTGGTGATGAATGGGGACAGGGGTATTTCAGCATCAGAAGCTAATCCAATAAAGAACTTAATGCACTTGCGGCTGACGTCGCCGGTTATCTGAAAGGTATAATGAAAGACCTCCTGCAGCTGGGAAAAGGTAGCAGTCTGGAGGTCAAATGAACTCAGTTGCAGGAAGCCGAAGGCTTCGGAGGTTACTTCTCTCAGAAGCTCTGCCCTTTTATCCCCCTTGGCCGAAACTAGCTGCTTTAGTCGGTCGGTTGGTATACCGTTGGCATCTACGAGTCCCAAAAAGCGTAGCGCTGCCATAAGCTGGATGCCAGTACTGCCTGATAATCTATCGCCCCAGTAGCTACGGTCAATACGGGCTGGTATCCCTTGCTGTAATCCATCAATAAAATTCTGGAAGGTGCGGTAGGAGATGTAAGGCGGTAGACGCTTTCGGCTTCTCTCATTGACCATAGTGCCCACTCCATCAATTTTATTCCACTATACTATAGTGGAATGGAAATTTCAAGAGGTAAGCTCGTTTTTATTCCAGGACTTGGAATTTTTAGTTATAGGACTAACACTGGATAAAATGGAATTAGAAAGGACAAAAATTGACGCGTACCTTTGGCACGCAATAGGATATACATATATTTATTATGAAAGGAGGAATTTTACATGGGCACGTCAATAGAGTATCAAAAACTGATGACTGAGATAGTCTATGTCAACTTGCCCGGACCAGACGAGCCCACTCTGGGAATGACGGGCGGAGAACTGCTCCATGGGTTTTTGGCTGAACTTTATCGACCAACGAACCCCGAAATAAGGAGCTGCGTCAATGCTCTATGTAACAAGTGGAACGTCCGCTACCGAGAGCAGAGAGGGTAACTGGTGACTCTGGGACCAAACAAATAAGGAGGGATTAATATAATGAAAAGGAGTAAGATTGCATCGATAGATGTTGGCACGACTAAGGTGTGTACGGTCATGGCCGACACCGATGGGAATTCCGCACCTCGTATCCTGGGCGTAGGCGTAGCCGCAACCCAAGGGCTGCAAAATGGCTTGGTGGTAAATTTCAATGAAGCTAAACAGTCAATCCTGGATTCAGTAAGAAGAGCGGAGCAGAGCGCTGGCTGTAGACTAGAATCAGCCTTTGTCGGCGTTACTGGCCGGCATATCAACTCGATGAACAATCGGGGGGTAATTGCCATTACCCGGAACGACAGGATGGTGCATCCTAGAGACTTAGACCGCGTGCTTGAGGTTGCTCGCAGTGTTAAAGTCCCCAGCGACCGAGAGTTGCTTCATGTCATTCCTCGCACTTATATCGTCGATGGCCAGCAGGGGGTTAGTAACCCGGTTGGCATGCACGGCTTCCGCTTGGATGTTGAAGCCCACATCATTACGGCTGCGGTAAGCTCCATCCATAACCTGACCAAGTGCATCCGCAGCCTTGGTATCGAGATTGAGGATGTGGTTCTGGAACCGCTGGCTAGCGCTGAGGCTGTCCTCACCGAAGAGGAAAAACTAAATGGTATCCTGCTCGCTGATATTGGTGGTGGCACCACCGACATTGCTGTCTTCAAGGACAATAGCATCTACTATACCTCTGTTCTGCCGGTAGCCGGGTATCAAATCACTCGGGATATTTCTATTGGTCTGGGGGTCCCCTTTGAGCTTGCCGAGGATATGAAGAAGAGGTATGGCGATGTGACACCTACCCGTGAGAGGAATAGAGGTGAGCCCGATAAAATCATCAGCGAAAACGGGCATAACATTTCCTACTCTGACCTTTCTGAAATTATTCGCATCCGTGTTGAGGAGCTTCTCCGGCTTGTAATTCTACAGATGCAGCAGAGCGAGCCTTCCAAGTTCATGCCCTCAGGGATGGTAATTACCGGTGGCACCGCTAATCTACCTGGGATTGCCGAGCTGGGGAGCATGGCAACCAGGCTTCCAGTAAGGGTCGGTATTCCTGTCGACCTATATGGTGTCTCTGATATCCTGCACGACCCAGCCTATGCCACCAGCGTTGGTCTTCTTCTCTGGAAGAGGAGGAAGGGGAGCATGCAAAGCTGGCGACCTAAGAGCGGTCTTAACCGCGTTGGTTCTCAAATTTCCCGGTTCTTTAGCTAGAAACTTATATAATAAGGAGAAAGAAAAAATGGCAAAAACAAGTTATGTCCCCAGTGGAGCGAACATTAAGGTTATTGGTCTGGGTGGGGCTGGCTGTAATGCGATTACCCGAATGGTTCGGGAACAGATCCGTGGTGTTGAATTTATTGCGATGAATACCGATGCCCAAGCTCTAGCCATTACCGAGGCGGCGGTACGCATCCAACTTGGTGAGCGGAGCACCCGCGGTCTGGGTGCCGGTGGCGACCATATACTAGGGCTGAAGGCTGCCGAGGAGAGCCACGATGAGATTAGGCAGGCTGTTGCCGGGGCAGATATGGCGTTTATCACCGCCGGTATGGGCGGCGGCACTGGCACCGGGTCAGCACCAATAGTAGCTCAAATTGTCAGGCAAAGCGGCGCACTCACTATTGCTGTGGTCACTAAGCCCTTCAACTTTGAGGGAGTTCACCGCAGCGAGGTTGCTGAGCAGGGGATTATGGACCTGGTTGATAAAGTGGATACCCTGATTATTATCCCTAACGACCGCTTGTTTGACCTTTGCGACCAGAAGGTGGGTGTTGACAGTGCCTTCAGGCTGGCTGATGACATACTCTGCCACGGGGTGCAGGCAATTGCTGAGGTAGTCACCGTCCCTGGACTCATTAACCTGGACTTTGCCGACATCCGAACGGTGATGAAAGATGCTGGTCCGGCATGGATGTCCATTGGCCATGGTTCCGGGCAGAACCGAGCAAAGGATGCTGCCAAGGACGCCTTGGTTAGCCCGTTGCTAGATGTGTCCATGGAAGGGGCAAAGGGGGTGTTATTCAACGTTGCCGGTGGCAGCAGCCTTTCACTGTATGAGGTCAATGAGGCTGCTGAGATTATCCGGCAGGCTGTTGACCCAGAGGCAAACGTAATCTTTGGCGTTGTCCTTGATCCAAACATGGGTAATGATGTCCGGCTGACACTCATCGCTACTGGCTTTGCTACCAAGGATGGCCTTGCTGGTGCAGCTTGGGAGAGGGAAATGACGAGACTGCTTAAGGGGGTTAAGAACGAAGCGGAGCTTGAGATTCCCTCCTTTATGCGGTACCGCCGTGTTCTCCACGGACAACGAGCTCCCATGATGGACTTTGACCGCGCCCGAATGCGCTAGCCTTTAGCTCGGCGAAACAGATAAATAAGTCTTCTCCAAGGCTCATTAGCCTGGTTGAAGACTATGGATGGGCAAGGAGGTTAATAATGTGACTATTTCCCAAATTGCCATCAAGGGGAAATTGCATGAACTGATTAGGGAGTATGCTGAGGACCAGTATTGCCAGGAAATACTTTTCTTCTTGGGGCGGCATCCTCGTACGCGGTTCAGTCACCTTACAGTTATTTGTGTCTTGAATGGCTCTCGATGGTGTACAGAGCAAGCTCTCAAGCGACTCACCAACGCTGGGTTGGTTAAGAGATATGTTGAGAACGACGTTACTTTATACTCGCTAGGTGTAGATGAATGACCCAATAGGCAAGGCTAAGTTTTTGAAGAGTTTGCCGTCCTGAGGCTGAATTTGGAGAATAACTCCTGAGGAGAGTCTATGCCGGAATTGGAAGGTGCTATTACCTGGGTCTGGATAATAGTCGGTGCGGTAGCAGCGATGGTGCTCGGTGATTATCTGGGCTATAAGATAGGCCGCTGGCGGGTGGCAATTATTGCCGGTGGCATCGCTCTAGCGGCTATTTTCGCCTTTGCTATTTATGCTACCGTTGTGCTTGCCTAGTCAAGCAATCTGAGCAGCCAGCGCTTAAGCGCCGTCAAACACGCTAAGCCGGCTCGCTGTCTACCGCATCATGGCAATCAATCTGGGCACACCTCCCAATTTTGTTATGGTCAGCAGGAGGACAGGGGTTAGAATGAAGGCTCAAGTTTTGAGAAAGGCCTCTCCCATTGAGAATCGCCCTTTAGAATTAGTTGAGCTGCCAGTTCCTAAGCCGAAAGCAAAAGAAATTCTAGTGAAAATCTCCGCCTGTGGAGTTTGTCATACTGAACTAGACGAGATTGAAGGGAGACTTCAGCCCAAGCTACCTGTAGTTTTGGGCCATGAAATTGTTGGCCGGGTAGAAGGTTTGGGTTCGGAGGCGACCAAATTCAGCCTTGGAGACCGGGTGGGAATTGCCTGGATCCACTCTGCCTGTGGGAAATGCTATTTCTGCCGGAGAGGCAATGAAAATCTATGCTCTGAGTTTCAAGGTACGGGATGTCAGGCTGATGGTGGTTACGCTCAATATACCGTGGTCGCAGAGGATTTTGCCTATTTGATTCCTGACCGGTTCACTGATTCCCAAGCAGCTCCACTCTTGTGTGCCGGAGCCATTGGCTACCGAGCATTAAAGCTAAGCAACCTTGGAGATGGGCAGATTCTGGGTCTATTTGGTTTCGGGGCTTCAGCCCATATTGTTATCCAGGTGGCTAAATATAAGTATCCCAATGGCAAGGTTTTTGTCTTCACCCGACCGGGGCAAAAAGAGCACCAGGACCTGGCCAAAAAATTGGGTGCTGATTGGACCGGAGCCACCGGAGAGACGCCACCAGCTAGGCTCAATTGTGCCATTGATTTTACCCCGGCGTGGGAGCCAATAGTTGAAGCGTTAAGGGTTTTAGAAAAAGGGGGGAGAATAGTCATAAATGCCATTCGCAAGGAAGAAATAGATAAAGATTCTCTCTTAGAATTAAATTATTCAAACCATCTCTGGCAGGAAAAGGAAATAAAAAGTGTGGCCAATATCACCAGAAAGGATGCCCAGGATTTTCTTCCTCTGGCGGCTGAAATTCCGATTATCCCCGAGGTTCAAGAATTCAAATTGGAAGAGGCAAATGAAGCCCTGATTTTGCTAAAGCGGGGGAAGATTCAAGGAGCGGCAGTTTTGAGAATATCCTAGCCAGCTAGAAGAAATAGAGTCTTCTCCTCCGGAAGAAGTAGCCTAAAGCCAGACCAAGAGCCAGCCCGCCAAGATGAGCCTGCCAGGCGACACCAGGGATAAAAGACCAGAGAACAAAAAAGATGAGAACCACAACCCATAGCGGCATCGGGATGATAAAGTATATCAGGACTCTCAGATTAGGCATCATCACCGCCAGTGCGCCCGCCACGGCGTAAATGGCTCCTGAAGCGCCGATAGCTATGGAATAGGGCGATGGCGCTAGAATGAGATAAAGAATATTTCCCAGTATGCCTCCACCAAAGTAAGTGATAAGGAAGTTTCTCACCCCAATCAAGCGGCACAAGTAGCCGCCAAAGAAATAGAGGGTTATCATGTTGGCTAAGATATGCCAAATATTGGGAAGGGGAGCGTGGACAAAGAGATTGGTCACCAGGGTCCACGGTCTATCTAAAAAGCCTGACGGCTGGAGTCCAAGAAGCCGGATAAGGTCTCTGTCAATAGAGATAGCGATAAACAGTAGTAGGTTTACGCCGATTAAAAGCCAGACCACACTTAAACTGAAGCCTCTATATCTCATATTTACAGGTTTATCACCTCTCCCTTAACTTCTTTGCCCACGGTTAAGATGCCGAAGGAATTTCTTGCCTGACCGGGATTAAAGAAAAGGACGCTCTTCTTTGTCTCATTCTGGGAATAGTGGGAGTGACCATAAACAATAATATCAATGTCCTCAAACATCCCCCGTACCCTATCGTCTATGCCGTAGGGACTACCTGAGCCATGGACAATCCCGATTCTTTTCCCTTCAATCAAGAGTAGCTCCTTTTCCGGGAGAATTTGCTTGAGCTCTGCCGAATCCATATTACCCCGTACCGCTTTCACCTCCCCCAGCCGTTTTAATCCATCAAGCACATCTTTGGTAACAAAATCTCCAGTATGGATTATCAGGTCTACCTCAGCCAAGGCGAGCAATATCCGGTCAGGAAGCTGGGCAAATGAAGTCAGGTGAGTATCAGAGACCACTCCTATCCTCATATCACCTCCTCGAGGGCAGAGGAGTAAGTTTTATATGTTCTGGAGTCAAAGAGCACAAATACTACCTCCTTAAGTGAGGTGACCTGCTCCGTGAGGAATGAAACTGTGACTTTAATCGCCACCTGTGCTGCCTCAGCCACCGGATAGCCATAAGCCCCGGTGCTTATTGAAGGGAAGGAAATGCTGGTTAGATTGTGCTCTGCGGCTAGTTTCAGGCTCTCTCTATAGGCACTTTCTAGTAGTGCCGCTTCACCCTTGTTTCCACCCTGCCAGATAGGACCGACGGTGTGAATCACATGTCTTGCCTTCAAATTCCCGCCGCTGGTGATGACCGCCTTACCTGTAGGCAAACGTCCTTGACTGGCCACAATCTGCTTGCATTCCTCCAGGATAGCCGGACCTCCAGCGCGATGGATGGCGCCGTCAACACCGCCCCCACCCATCAGCCCCGGGTTGGCCGCATTAACGATAGCCTCTGTAGCCTGCTTGGTAATATCTCCCTGGATTATGGATAACCTTGCTCGGTTAATCATAACCTCTCTGGTTTGTTTCTCCATCCCTTCACCCCTCTATTTCAATTATTATATAGGGGATATGGGGGGAGAGTCTAGCTCTAGGCCAAGTTGCACAAGGACTTTGGATTTGCTAAACTAGCCTAGATTTAATGGGCCGTTAGCTCAGTTGGCAGAGCACCTGACTTTTAATCAGGTGGTCGCAGGTTCGAGACCTGCACGGCCTACCATTTTTTGAGGCTAAAAAGCCCCTACATCTTTCATAAAGAGTTGGGCCTTTTCTATTTTAGCTAACGGATAGCTAACGCAGGATTTCTCTTGCCTCTTTTTCTGAATCGTCCTTATTCTTAGGTAGGACTATATCATCAAAGCGGTTAGCGGCGGCTTGTTGTAGACCTGGAGCAATGTGGCTGTAAGTATCAAGGGTAATCTGTATGCTTGCATGGCCTAGCCTCTCCTGCACTATCTTGGGGTGTATGCCTTGCTTTAGCATTAATGAGGCGTGGGTATGCCGGGCATCATGCAGACGAATACCTTTTAACCCGGCACGGTTTGTTAACTTAGTCCAAGCGTGGCTTACTGTGTTTGGCAGTAGTGGCTTACCGTCTACATGGCAGAATGCCAGGTTATCTTCGGTAAGCGTTAAGCCAAGAGCCTGCCTCATTTTCTCTTGCTGCTCTCGATGTTCTTCCAATATGATGGTGGTTGATGGTGAGAGGGATATTAACCGGCGTCCTTTGGCAGTCTTGGGCTGCGTGAATATCCGGCTGCCGTCCTGGAGCTGGTGGAGTGCCCGTGCAACGGATAACTGGCATAATATTAGGTCTACATCGGACCATCTGAGGGCTAGTAATTCGGAACGCCTCATGCCAGTAAATAATGCCAGGTAGAACAGGGCATAATAGGGGGTAGACTTGGCGAACTCCAAGAAGATATGGATGTCGGACTCATTCATTGTGTGCATCTCATGGCGCTGAACTTTTGGGGGTTCTACAGCATCCGCCGGATTACGAACTATCATACCTAGCTTTACCGCATTTTGAAGGGACTTATGCAGGGTAGTATGAATATACCGAATGGTTCTATGACTTAATCCGGCTGCTAACTTCTCTGAATATACATGTTGTAAATGCTCCGGCTTTAGTTGAGTCAAGTGAATTTGACCCAGAGACGGTATCAAATGATGGCGTACAATATGCTCATAGCCTTCAGCCGTCCTGGGCGCAAGGTTAGCCCAGCAGTAGTCTTTTAACCATTGTTTAAGGTAATCTGCCAAAGTAGTTTTACCCGGCTTCATAAAAGTACCGTTGTCGAGTTGGTGTAGAAGTTCGGCAAGCCTCTTTTCAGCCTCTTTTTTAGTGCCTTTAACGGTAATCCACTGCTGCTTACGCTTGCCAGTAGCCGGGTCCACACCCAAATTAAGCACAATAGTATAACTATCCTTATACCTCTTTACGATGTGACCCCTCATCGATTTCCTCCATTACCTGCCTGCATACAGGGCAGTTTGCGTTTTCCACCTCGACCTTTCTCCACACCGGAGTGCTCAGTAAATTACTACGATTCTGCACCTTGAAAACTATTGTCGATTCTGCGTTGCTTGACTCTGCCATCGCCCCACTCCTTTCGGACAGCATTGTATAAAGTGCGGCTTGCGATAGTAATATTAGCCCTATCGGAAGCGGACAGTTCCCAAAAAAGCTCGGTAATAAAAAATTTTTCATCGTACTCAGTAGTGTCTTGGTATTCTATTCCAATAATCTCGCTCATCTTTTGCTTTTGTGCATACATGGCGGAAATTACATGAACCATCCATAGGTACTCCTTGTTAACCGGCTTTTTGAATTCATCCAAGTCTACCGAATACTTCCGAACATAGATTTCTGTTACTAGAGGATATAAACGGGCTATCCACTGAGCTTGCCTAATTGTTAAACGTTCCTTTGCAGCTTCATACTCACTTTGCATTTGAAGTTTCTGTACTTCAATGAGTACTGGAATAATATCTGGGGAAAAATCGTACCTGATCGAGGAACCAATACTCCAGGGATTATCAAGGGGATTGGGTTCATGATTCCGAGTTCGAGATATCATTTTCATAATTGTGTCTTCACTCGGCGGTGTTAGCCCCATACGTTCAATCTCGTCCACTAAATGGATTGCTACAGCATCCCTCGGTATTCGTGGCTCATCCAACGCACGGAGAATTATTAGTTCTCGAATTTTTGGTGATATTTTAGGACCTCTTTTTGGCATTTGATAATTGTTCCTTTCTGTTCCTTAAATTATTACTATATGTTCCGTGACAAGTTACAGAATGTTCCTTTACAATTGAGTATATGGTAACACGGGATAAGCTTGATGTCAATAGAGGAGGAACGACAAAAATGAAAAAGGTCAGATTAACCCTCACTGTCTCTGAAACTGCAAAAATATTGGGACTTGGAAGAAATTCCGCCTATGAGGCCGTAGCTAGGGGTGAAATCCCCGTAGTTAAAGTCGGGAAGCGGTTACTCGTCCCTAAAGCCGCTCTTGAGAAAATGCTTCGGGACCCGAAAGCCCTCAACCCAGACCAACGGCACAACCGGATAAAGCATGAAAGCATATCTTGAACTTGACGAGATAAAGTTGTTGGAAACTGCTACAACCAACCTGCGTGACAAACTACTGGTGCGCCTTCTATTCCATCTCGGCTGTCGTGTTTCTGAAGCACTGGCCTTGACGGTTGAAGACATAGACTTTGACAATGCCACAATTTGCATATTACACCTCAAGGTTCGCCTAAAGCTGTCCTGCACCGAGTGTGGACAAGGACTCGGCAGAAGCCACACCTTTTGCCCTAAGTGCGGCAGCAAGGTCGAGAAGAGTCAAGCCGAGGAGCAACAACACCGTCGGCAGCGGGTGCTTCCCGTTGATAAAGACACACTGGACATGTTGAAAGAATACATTCGCCGTGGCGGTCCAGTTCTTCGAAACGGCAAAAGACTTGTTTTCGCAATAAATCGGCACCGGGCATGGCAAATAGTCAGGGATTGCGCCCGGCGGGCTAGCCTGCCAGACCTGATAAATCCAGAAACCGGGAGAATGAGAGGTATTAGCCCTCATCGTCTGCGGGACGCCTTCAGTGTCCATGCGATGAAAGTAGACGACTCCGGCGATGGCCTCAGACTGCTTCAGGAACACCTGGGCCACGTAAGTTTTAATACCACGGCGAAATATCGGAAGATAGCTGGTGAAGAACACCGCCACTGGTACAACAAATTATGGCAATAACGAACTCTATTAATTTCCAGGCATAAGAAGTTGATTGCTGATTAAGAAGTCGAAATGACGTCTATGATGAATATGATGAATATGACGTATATGACGAGTATGAAGTATATGAAGTGGACAGAAAAAGTTCATGCGCATATAGGGGTAAACTACCATGGAAATTGTTTACATCTTCATACACTACATCATCATGATTTCGGTTTCATGCACTCCGAGGAGTGACCAAGATGACTGTAAGATTATCGCCACATAAAGTATCCAAAATTTTAAGAGACTACTTCAGTGGTATTCCGCAAACAAGAATAGCGAAAGGGGCAGCGATTGATCAGAGCAGTGTTTCCCACTACGCCTCCAGATTCAGTAAAAGGGCAGCCATAATCGGTATATTGGCTGCTGGAAAGGAGTTTGGTGTGTTCAATGAAGTCGATGAGTTGAGGAGCTTGTCAGCCGAGCTTTATAAGTCTGGCCTAACGGTGTCTGAAGCAAGAAGGGGGGTTAACATCATAAAAGCTTTCCTGCAGCTGGGGATTAGCCCGGAGCAGCACACTGTATTGATAAAGGTGTGTAAGGAGGTTGGTGACCCCGGCTTCATTCACGCGGCAATGAAGTTAAGCAAAATTGAGCAGGATAACCATATAAGTTACAAGGACGCGGTGTCAAGATTCGAGAAAATAACCTCGCAGTTACCTGCAGTGGAAAAGCAATTGGAGATAGTACAGGCAGAGCTAAAGTCGGCCAGCAGCACTCTGGCTGAAAAGAAGCACGAGCTAGCGGCTACAGAAGCAGAGCTTATGGCGTTGCAGAAGCAAGCAAAAGCTAAGGAGAAGGAGCTAGAGCAGCAGGTCGACGCCAAGATGAAGACAGCGGGTATACAATACAAAGAGATTGATGAAATAGCCAAGCTCAAGAAGGAGCTGGCAAACTATGGGTTGGATATAGCTACACTGATAAAACTGGCAAAGGAGTTTAGCCATGGCAGCGGCAAGTATTAACGGAGTTAAGCTTAAACAGGCCATCGCAGAGTTTGGCTCACTGGAAAAGGCTGTTCAGAACCTTAAGGATCAAGGGGATACTCTAAACAAACAAAAGAATAAGCTGACACATGAAAACGAAGAATTGGCCCTCGCCAAAAAGAAGCTCCTAGCTGACATCAATGGGCTGAACAGCCAGTTCAATGAGCAGAAAGCCAAGCTACAATCACTAGCAGAGAGTCTCGGCAAATGGGAACGGCAATATAATCTATTTCAAGGTTTTATGGCAATGTTAGTTGGCTCCCCTTCAGTGGATTCTTCGCTTAGAAGCCTGGTTTCACTACTGCAGGAATTAGCTATCTCAGGGTGGATGGTTACAAAAAATGCTGATGACCTCAGGAGTCACTTCGTGCGTACAGTGATGGGAGATTATCTCAAGTGCTTCCATTGCAAAGTTTGTGGGGCTAAGTTCATGGTTAATAAGGAGCCTCACTATAAAAGCACGAGTAACTACTATGAGTGTCCGTCTTGTCATACTTCCCATGGGGTAGAACCGGACGATTCCTTCCTGAGAGCTATGGTCTCGGAGGAGCAGATGGCAAATATTGTTCTTGTGGAGAAGACGTTAAAGGAGAACCAAGCGATGGAACCACTGAAGGTGTTCCTGAATCTACCGTGTGAAATATGCGGTCAACCCATGACTGAGTGGAGTGAGCAAGATGTAAGGAGAGGGGTTATGGGAAGCGGTTGGGGGCACACGCAATGCTGGAATACGACCAAAGGGCAAGCTAGACAATTCGCCAAACTTGTCAAGGAGGAACTGGAGAAACGAATGCGAAATCCCTCTAAATAGCCAGATTTGCTGCCTGTCTTACCGTTCGGACAGGGGGTGGAACTTTATCAACCGCTGTAATGCTAACACTAAAGGTGGGTTATGAAAGTTGAGCAACCAGCACTATTCCAGTTCCAGTATTCCTCAGAATACAGACGTTAGATATAGTAGACCGGTGCCTATTCTTGTCCCAATGTCACATTTCAAGCAAAAGTGACCTCGATAGTGAATACGGCGAATAACATGCTTGCCTAGAATCTGTGATTGACTATTGACATTGCAGGTAGGAATGCTTTATTGTTCATACTCAAAAGGGAGGTGAACCAATGCAAGCATACTGTATGAAATGTCGAACCAAGAGAGAAATGAGGAATGCCAAGGCCATAACCATGAAGAATGGCAAGCCGGCAACCCAAGGTATGTGCCCTGTATGTGGCACTAAGATGTTC
>Ga0315296_10001148_pt1 | contig 23232 bp, 16 predicted proteins | sample YL17G14_18_MG_FD_203921 | JGI IMG/M metagenome (GOLD analysis project Ga0315296, IMG submission 203921) | Sediment microbial communities from Yellowstone Lake, YNP, Wyoming, USA - YL17G14_18 | ecosystem: Environmental > Aquatic > Freshwater > Lake > Sediment | place: USA: Wyoming | collected... | reverse complement strand
TAAAAAGCTTTATAAAACCAAGTCAGGCGGCGGAACCTGTTCCATCAGTGGCTGATCGCCGCGAATTTTAGCGGATTCCTCACATTCTTTCGGAATGACATGCCCGAGAATTTTCCCAAATTGGTATTTTTTGCCTTTAGGATTCGGGTGAAACTAAATTTCCGGTGTTACTAGAAAAAAATCAAGCAAGAGTAAAGACTTTTGGCCCAGTAAAATCCCAGGTCATTTTGTCTCATTGTTGCTGAAGACTTACAGTCTCCAAAATGACTCCAGAGATGCTAAATTTGATGAGTGGTGGAAGCATTAAACATCAAATTCTTGCCTTAAAACAAAAACATCACGACAACCAAGATTTTATTATTTGACTTTGAACTCTTCATAGGTGACCGATGATCTTATATCAGAGAGAAGCATAACCAGTATTATCCCAATCTCAGCTGATTCCAGAAGTGATACTTACAGGCCTGTTATTAAGTATATATTTGTTAGAAGGTAGGTATAATATGCTTCAAAAATCCCGGCAATTTTTTATTGACGAGAAGGCGGCTAATATGGTATAAAAACAAGGATGTAGTTTTACGCCTGCGTAGGAGGATATCTGTGGATCTTCGTCTTCAAGCGGGCGAAATTCCTGCATCTTTGTTAAGAGTTCTTCGAAAGACATAGAATAAGGCAGGACCGGTGGAATAGTATGCTCCGCAGTTTCAATTTTTAACTTACTAATCGATGCTTTTTGAAGGAAGGAGGTTTTAAAAGGTTAAGAAGACAATATCCTGGGCAGATATATGTTATCATGTAGTGAGGATAAAAAATCGTTATCGGTTATTTTGACTTTCACTTTTGTGATTAGGAGGGTTGTCATGTATAAGAAATTTATTTATTTAACTTGTCTTGGTTTAGTGCTTGGTCTTGTTCAGACGAATGCAGCCAACGCAGCAGACCCAAATCTTGTCGGCTGGTGGAAGTTCGATGACGGATCCGGCACTACCGCGGTTGATTCGTCCGGCAATGGCAACGACGCCACCGTCTATGGTGACCCCCAATGGGTGGCCGGTTGGATTGACGGGGCTCTGGAACTCGACGGCGATGGTGACTACATCGATTTGCCCATTGGCCCACTCATCCCTACACTGGAAGAGACTACCTTCACTATATGGGTGAACTGGTCGGGTGAGGGCGGTGCCTGGCAGCGGATTATTGATTTCGGCACAGGGACATCGAACTATATATACGTTACTCCCATTGCTGGAGCCTTTGGTGACGCGTTGCATGTGGCCATTACGAATGGCAATAGTATATGGGATGAGTTCAGTTCGAGCGAGGGCACACTGGCCATCGGCTGGCATCATATAGCGGTGACTGTCAGTGTCAGTTCCGGGACTATGGTCATGTACCTCGATGGTGAGGTTGTCGGATCAATGGAAGATATGACAAACTCCATCAGTGGCCTGGGCGAAACCACCCAAAACTGGCTCGGCAGGTCGCAATACGTTGCTGATGGATACTTTAACGGCTCTTTGGATGATTTCCGCATCTACAACCATGTGCTGTCGGAGATTGACCTTCACGCCATCGCTGTTGTGAATTTCAGACAGGCTTGGAAGCCCGGACCGGCTGATGGTGAGGTGGATGTGCTCCTCAATCAAAAGCTTATCTGGAATCCGGGGATTCTTAGCGATGAGACATTCGAACTGTACAACGAACACAACGTTTATTTCGGGACCGACTTCAACGACGTGAACTCAGCAACAGTGCCGACGGCAACCGTGACTGATGCGAACGAATATTCAGCCTCTCTTGATTACGATACGACGTATTACTGGCGCATTGACGAGGTTAGTAGCCTTGATCCAAATAGCCCGGCGAAAGGCGAGGTATGGAGCTTTACAACCTCCAACTTTATTGTCATAGACGATTTTGAGGACTACAACGACTACGAGCCCTACACTGCATATTTAACGTGGATAGATGGATGGGACGACCCAAAAAATGGCTCCACGGCAGGTTATCCTAATCCGATTTTTGGTATCGGACAGCATTATATGGAGACTACAATTGTTCACGGCGGCGAGCAGTCCATGCCCGTGTTCTACGACAACAGTGCAGGGCTCTCCGAGGTGACCAGGACGTTGAATGCTGACTGGACAAAGGATGACGTTTTGACATTGACGCTGTTCTACTACGGCGATGCTGGTAATGCAATTGAACCGATGTATGTTGCTCTCAACGGCAGCGCGGTGGTCACTAACGATAATCCGAAAGCAGTGTTGGCCACCGAGTGGACTCGATGGGATATCCCCCTGCAGGAATTTGCGGACCAGGGCGTGAACCTTGCCAATGTCAATACGTTGTCCATCGGTATGGGCAACAAGGCCAATCCTCAAGCTGGCGGCGGTACCGGCCATGTGTTCTTCGACGATGTTCGTCTGTATCGGTCGCTACCGGAAGAGCCCGAGCCTGGGCTGGAACCGGTTGACCCCGGCACCGATAATCTGGTGGCTTATTACGCTTTTGAGAATAATACTCAGGACGGTTCCGGCCACGGTTACAACGCTACTACATCCGGCAATCCACAGTATGTCTCAGGGCCGACCGGCTACGGAATGGCGCTGGAGTTTGACGGCACTGGTGACTATGTCAGATTGCCGGTCGGTTCGGCCATTGCTGCGATGAACGACATCACTGTGTCGACATGGGCCAATTTCTCCAATCTTGGTGGTGCCTGGCAGCGTCTCTGGGACTTCGGTAACAGCGATCAGGTCTATATGTTCGTTACACCCCGCATGGGTACCGCTGGAGAATTTCGATTTGCCATCACGGCAGCCGGTAATGCAACGGAGACGAATATCACTGCACCTGCAACACTTCCATCCGGCTGGCACCATGTAGCCGCTATGATAGACAGCGCAAGCATGACCATGAAGCTTTACCAGGATGGTAAGCTCGTTGCAGAAGGCCCAACGCCGCTGCTGCCATTGGACCTTGGAGAGACTACTGAGAACTATCTGGGCAGGTCACAATTTGCTGCAGACGCCTACTATGTTGGCTCTCTGGATGAATTCCGCATCTACAATCGGGCATTGTCTGAAAGTGAGGTTCTTTACCTTGCGGGTAAGTAACATCGCCGTTCTCGATTTAAGGAGACTTGAATCAGGGCAGCACTGTTGTTATAAAGGGCTACGCTCCGCCTGCCGGATTGCAGGACAGTTTTCCTCAAGAATAGTGTACCTGGAGATCCTGCGGGGGTCGCTGCCCTAAATGCAGCTACAGTGAAATGGAAGAATTCAGAAAGAGAAACTTAGGTAGCGGATAGCAAGCTGGCTAAACTAATATCTTTTAAAGAGAACCTTACTGAATCGGAATTCATGGCAAGGGCAAAGGAAATGAAATACAAGGAAGTAATGAAACAGTTTTTCAAAATTGTAGACACTAAAGGAGAAGATAGCAATCAAGGACAATACTCAATAAGCAGGAGCATATCTAACGTTAACAACACAAAAACATTTGCTGTTATCTGTACCGCCATACTGCTCGCGACTCTTGCAGTTGTGGAATCCTGTCGCAGTACGACAGTCCAATCAGAACCGCAAGTTCTTGAGCTTGAGGGTGATTTGAGAGTACATGACCCGGTCATCATAAGAGAGGGAGATACCTACTACGTGTTCTCGACCGGCGGCGGGGGGCGATCTGGTATTATACCCATCCGCTGCTCGAAAGACCTGTACAACTGGACTCTCTGCGGTCATGTATTTGACAAGCTCCCTGAGTGGACTACGAAAGAGATTCCAGGGGCAAGGGGAGCATGGGCTCCCGATATCTCCTTCTACAACGGCGAGTACCATCTCTACTACTCCGTTTCCACCTTTGGCAGGAATAATTCCGCCATTGGGCTAGTCACCAACCAAACACTCGATCCGAATAGCCCCGATTACAAGTGGGTCGATCACGGTCTCGTCGTCAGGTCGTATGAGGGCAAAGATGACTGGAATGCCATAGACGCCAATCTCATCATCCAGGACAACCGCAACGTGTGGCTTTGCTGGGGAAGTTTCTGGGGCGGAATTAAGATGAGGCAAATTGACCCGGAGACAGGTAAGCTTTCCAACACAGATACAACGCTTTACTCTCTGGCAAGCCGTCCGCGAGGTGGCTCTCATGAAACTCCACCGGCAGAGGGTGCCATCGAAGCACCGTTCATCATCCGGCACGATGGTTATTGGCACCTATTTGTATCCTTCGATTTCTGCTGTCGAGGGGCCAAAAGCACGTATAACGTTGTGGTCGGTCGCTCCCGCAGCATCACAGGCCCGTATGTGGACAAGACAGGCAAGCCGATGACAGAGGGCGGCGGGACCCTGGTAATTGAAGCAACAACTCCGAACTGGCGAGGGCCTGGACATCAGGCTGTGCTCCAGGAGCCCAGTGGAGACTACTTGTTGTTCCATGCTTACCACGGCGAAACCGGCAGATCTTATTTACAGATCTCCACCATGGTGTGGGATAAAGGCTGGCCACGAGTCGGAGCGTTACCGTAGTTTGCCGCCAAGATACACCGTGCAAAGGCCGGTGGCCACGTCCGGCTTGTTGTGCCCCAGGAAAATCAGCGAACTGTTAAAAAGAAAAATTCACAATCAAGAAAAGGAGAATTAGCTATGGAAACAAAAAGAATGATAGGTTTAGCACTCACAATGCTAAGCGTGTTTGGTGGGAGTCTCATGGCCCAATCGCTTTCGCGTGATGTTCGGGCCACTAATGCAAAGGCCCGGATAAAAATCGATATAGATCGGACAATCGATGAAATCGATAAAAACATATACGGGAATTTCGCCGAGCACCTGGGACGGTGCGTTTATGGCGGAATTTTTGAACCTGATTCGGAACAGGCCGATGAGAAAGGTTTTCGTAAGGACGTAATGGAGGCGGTAAAAGACCTAAGTGTTTCTATTACCCGTTATCCGGGAGGTAATTTTGTCTCCAACTATCACTGGCTGGATGGAGTAGGCCCTCAAAGGACACCGAGAATGGAGCTTGCCTGGGCCAGGTTGGAAACGAACGAATTCGGAACAAACGAATTCATGGAATTTGCCAAAAAGATTGGGACCGAACCATATTTTACGGTGAACATGGGCACCGGCACTATCGAAGAAGCACAACGCTGGGTGGAATACTGCAACATAAAGGAAGGGCCATACTTTGCTGAACTCCGACGCGAGCACGGATATCCTGAACCACATAATATTAAGTACTGGAGTCTTGGAAATGAAATGGACGGATTCTGGCAGATGGGTCACCTGAATGCCGAAGACTACAGTAAGAAGGCCCGTGAAGCGGCAAAACTAATGAGGCTTACCTCGCCAGGCATCAAATTGGTCGCCGCAGGGTCGTCAAACTATCGCCCCAACGCCGATCCTGATGCATGGAACGCCACAATATTACATGAATTAAGGGACGTGGTGGACTATATAGCTCTTCATATCTACGTGGGTAATCCTGAGAATAACTACTACAACTTCCTGTCGACCCCCCTTGTCTGTGAAGAACGCACCAAGGTAGTGAAGGGCATGATCTATGAAGAAATGCTCAAGGCAAATCGCGGCGACCGTGACCCTATATACATTGCTTGGGACGAGTATAACGTATGGTATCGCGCCAGAAGCGGAGATACCATGAGAGGAACGCGCGCTTTGGAGGAGCATTACAATCTGGAGGATGCCTTGGTAATTGCAGGATTTTTAAATGCATTTATTCGGAACGCTGACATTGTGAAAATGGCAAATATGGCCCAACTGGTTAACGTAATAGCCCCCATTTTCACAAATGAAAAAACGCTTTTCAAACAGACTATCTATTATCCTCTGCAACTCTTCTCCCAGAATGTTTGTGGTACATCACTGGATGTGTTTGTAGATTGCGACACCTATGACACTGAGAGATTCTTTCTTGGATTAGGGGAGACAACAACCATTCAGAAGAATGTACCCTACCTTGATGTATCAGCCGCCTACTATAACGGCCAGCTCGTGATTTGCGTTGTCAATCGGAATAAGGATAAAGCCATTACAACGGAAATAATCTCTCAGGAAGGGCGATTTGTAGGAAAATTTAAAGTTTACGAAGTCAATGGGCCGGATATTAAAGCCATGAATGACTTCGGTAAAGAGACAGTTAAAACCATACAAAAATCTGACGTAGATGCTTCAGGAGAAAGTTTTGAATATTCATTCCCGCCGCATTCCTTCACCCTCATGAAAGGCTCAATCAGGCAGTAATCGGGAAAGAAAGATAATTCTTCCCCTAATGACAAATGGCAATTAGTTTCAAAATATTTCATTGCCGCGGTGAGTGTAACAACAAGACATATAGTATCATGGGCCGGAACGTCTATGGTCAATATAAAGTATCTCCACGCTACAATGGCATAAAAAGCGCTATATCTGGCTTCAACTTTGGCAAATAGATGCAACATATCTGAATATAGTTTAGGGGGCTGGTAATATCTGAGAATGGTAATGGATGATTTTGGCCGAAGGATATTAGCATGGTAGTTATCTACAGAGAAACAAGCCTTAGAGACTCGTATTTGACTACGAACAGCGCTAAGGGACAATGAAACATCAGCCACCGATTTCCGGGATTAGGTGAACGTTGAGAAAACTTCTTCGAAAATATTGACTGTTTTTCTTGACGGCAAGGTGTCTATTTGGTATAAATATTATCATAAATACAAGTATGGACAATTGTACCTGCAAAGGCACTCATCTATAGATTTTCGTTTTCACGCAGGCAAATTTCCCACGTGTATTAATAAGTTTTTCAAAGACATAGAAAAGCACACAAAGCTTATATCTTCGGAGTAGTAATATTTTACTTTTCTATTGATGGTTGGTTTTGAGGAAACGAGGTGGTATCAGGTTAAAAACATTATTCTGGAGAGATGTACGATATTGTATAGGGAAGCTCAAAATTATTTTAAGCGGTTTTTATTTTAACTAAATTTTGAAGGAGGACTATTATGTGTAGAAAATTGATTTATCTAATTTCTTTTATTTTGGTATTGGGCCCAACTTTGACGAGTACGGCCAGTGCTGAACTTGTCGGCTGGTGGAAGTTCGACGACGGATCCGGCACTACCGCGGTTGATTCGTCCGGCAATGGCAACGACGCCACCGTCTATGGTGACCCTCAATGGGTGGCTGGCTGGATCAATGGGGCGCTGGAATTCGACGGCGTCGATGACTATGTAGATTTGCCCATAGGTTCAATGATTGGTTCGCTGACCAACTGCACCTTTTTAATATGGGCGGACTTTTCCAATACCGGTGGTGCCTGGCAGCGAATATGGGATTTTGGCAGTGGGGAACAGATCAACATGTTTCTTACGCCCCGCATTGGGACGGCCGGCCAGATGCGTTTCGCCATTACAGTTACCAGTTGGGCGGACGAGGATCAGACGACCGCACCGGCCACTTTGGCCAGCGGGTGGCATCATGTGGCTGTGATAATTGACATAGATAACAACGTCCACAGGTTGTACCTCGACGGGGAACTCATCGCTGAAAATACTGATGCCAGATACTCCCCAAGCACTCTCGGCGAAACCACCCAAAACTGGCTCGGCAGGTCGCAATACGTTGCTGATGGATACTTTAACGGCTCTTTGGATGATTTCCAAATCTACAACCACGCCATGTCGGCAAATGAGATTCGCACCATCACTATTGAGAATTTCCATCAGGCCTGGGAGCCCAGACCGATTGTTGGTGAAGTGGATGTGCTCCTCGACCGAAAGCTTATCTGGAATCCGGGAATTGTTAGCAAGGAGGCAATCGAGCTGTACAATGAACACAACATATACTTAGGGACCGACTTCAACGACGTGAACTCAGCAACAGTGCCGATGGCAACCATGACGGATGCGAACGAATATTCAGCCTCTCTTGATTACGATACGACGTATTACTGGCGCATTGACGAGGTTAGTAGCCTTGATCCAAATAGCCCGGCGAAAGGCGAGGTATGGAGCTTTACAACCTCCAACTTTATTGTCATAGACGATTTTGAGGACTACAACGACTACGAGCCCTACACTGCATATTTAACGTGGATAGATGGATGGGACGACCCAAAAAATGGCTCCACGGCAGGTTATCCTAATCCGATTTTTGGTATCGGACAGCATTATATGGAGACTACAATTGTTCACGGCGGCGAGCAGTCCATGCCCGTGTTCTACGACAACAGTGCAGGGCTCTCCGAGGTGACCAGGACGTTGAATGCTGACTGGACAAAGGATGACGTTTTGACATTGACGCTGTTCTACTACGGCGATGCTGGTAATGCAATTGAACCGATGTATGTTGCTCTCAACGGCAGCGCGGTGGTCACTAACGATAATCCGAAAGCAGTGTTGGCCACCGAGTGGACTCGATGGGATATCCCCCTGCAGGAATTTGCGGACCAGGGCGTGAACCTTGCCAATGTCAATACGTTGTCCATCGGTATGGGCAACAAGGCCAATCCTCAAGCTGGCGGCGGTACCGGCCATGTGTTCTTCGACGATGTTCGTCTGTATCGGTCGCTACCGGAAGAGCCCGAGCCTGGGCTGGAACCGGTTGACCCCGGCACCGATAATCTGGTGGCTTATTACGCTTTTGAGAATAATACTCAGGACGGTTCCGGCCACGGTTACAACGCTACTACATCCGGCAATCCACAGTATGTCTCAGGGCCGACCGGCTACGGAATGGCGCTGGAGTTTGACGGCACTGGTGACTATGTCAGATTGCCGGTCGGTTCGGCCATTGCTGCGATGAACGACATCACTGTGTCGACATGGGCCAATTTCTCCAATCTTGGTGGTGCCTGGCAGCGTCTCTGGGACTTCGGTAACAGCGATCAGGTCTATATGTTCGTTACACCCCGCATGGGTACCGCTGGAGAATTTCGATTTGCCATCACGGCAGCCGGTAATGCAACGGAGACGAATATCACTGCACCTGCAACACTTCCATCCGGCTGGCACCATGTAGCCGCTATGATAGACAGCGCAAGCATGACCATGAAGCTTTACCAGGATGGTAAGCTCGTTGCAGAAGGCCCAACGCCGCTGCTGCCATTGGACCTTGGAGAGACTACTGAGAACTATCTGGGCAGGTCACAATTTGCTGCAGACGCCTACTATGTTGGCTCTCTGGATGAATTCCGCATCTACAATCGGGCATTGTCTGAAAGTGAGGTTCTTTACCTTGCGGGTAAGTAAACGCCGTTCTCGATTTAAGGAGACTTGAATCAGAACGGCACGGTTGATCTGAAGGACTATATTTAAGTCAATCAGTGGCGTGATGAGATACCATGGCTACGGTCGTAGTCAGCCTCAGATCGCTAATGATTTTGCACCAGTAGTTTTTCGTATTGCTTTGAGCGTGTTGATCGCTTAACACGTGCAGCAGTGACTTTATGAACTGGATAATGTTAAGAATCAGTGAAAAACTTGATATTCTGGCCGTCATTTCAGTTGAGGTACGTCATAAAATCGGTAATCAGCCACCAAATTCGTATTTCTGCGATCATTCTGCCTGAAAGATCTTTGAGAAGCGGACAGAATGCTTGATTTTTCAAAGCAGACTTCGTATTCTATTGTAAATGAGGCTCGGTCATGTAGCTAAGCAGGTTATATAGGAAAATCCCAATGAAACGAAATCCCCTACAGATAAGGTCCTGAAAAACGAAATGTGATGAATGGTTTTTATTGACATGCGACAGAGGAGTGTATAAAATTGGTGTATTGTGTATCAAAGCCCTTTTTGAATAAACGTTGGGGTGTAATCATGAACAAAAGACAAGGTTTCACGCTAATAGAACTTTTGGTAGTGATTTCCATTATTGCGTTGCTGATGGGCATTCTGATGCCGGCACTGGGAAGAGTCAGAGAACAAAGCAGACGACAATCATGCGCGTCGCGTATTCGTCAGCAATTGCTTGCCCTTATTATGTATGCAGGTGAAAACGATTCGAAGCTGCCATTGCCTGTGACAGGTGGAAACTGGCTGCAGGATGTTGCGGTCAATACGGTGCATTTTATGCTCAAGAGCGGCATGACACGAGAGATGTTCTACTGTCCGTCGAACGCGAACCACCAGAAGTTCAATGACTTGTTCTGGACCTATGCCAATAAAACATGGAATCCACAGTTAAATAGATTCGAGAATGAGAGTAACTTTATTGTGTCTGGGTATTGCTTCATATTGCAGACTACTGGGGGAGACCGGCCGGATATTGTACGCTATAAAAATGACGGCACGCGAAAGATCTGGTTAAAGACAACCCAGGAGAAGCAATCAGGCTCTCGAGAGTTATGTATTGATTCGATAATGGGCGTATCTCGAAGCAACACTAAGTATGGGCGTAATTTCGGCCAGGTTCCGGGTGGTATCTGGGGTGAATCTCAAGTGTACGATCGAACGAGCCATTTGAAGAGCGACGAAGAACCTGCCGGTGGAAACATTGGCTTTTTGGACGGTCATATGGAGTGGAGGGCGTTCGAGCCGGACATAGAAAATGGTGTCGCAATACCTCGCTTTGGGAATACTCCAGGTTTCTTCTGGTAGGATTGTTCTGTTGAGTGCTATTGGACCCCAGCCAATCCTGCTCCGGATAGGCTGCTTTTTCCCATAGAAGAAAGGATATCTAAAACTTACGAATCTTATTCCAACGGCATTATCATTGGTGATGTTGGACCAAATCTGAAGATATTCTGATAATTTTACCTTATGAACCTATGAGCAGCCGAGCGACAGGAGCAAGGCCGTACACATCAGCTGTTGGCATAGCGGGCTGTTGCTGACTGCAACCTGGTCGGCGGAACCGGACGTGTTCCGACTGCGAAAAGGATGAATTCTAACAACACATTCGATGAGCCCAATACATTAACACCAGCGACTTTGAGGGGGCTTGAAATAGAAAATGGTAAGGTTATAGCTAAACTTCCGGTTAAATCAATCGTGATTTTAGCAATTAAGTGGACATTGAAGCAGGGAAGGGAGAACCTGACTATAAGATACGAATCGGCATTTCAGGATTTTTTTTATCTGCTAAGTAAGAAGGCCGGTCGTAGTGAGCTGAAATAGAATTCTGCGGTTGTTGCCGAGTGAAATTTTTTGAGAACGAAGAGAAAGTGAAAGGACAGAAAAGATGAAACTCACAATGTTCAGGAAATGGTTGTTTGAGGAGATCACTGTTGTTGCCGTAGTACTGCTTGTTGGTTGCGGACTGGCATATGCTGCAGATGCTGCCGTGCAGGAGGATTCGGGGGTAAATAGAATGATTATTTACACCGATAAAGGCACAGAGCGGATCAGCAGGAACATTTACGGTCATTTCTCCGAGCACCTGGGCAGTTGTATTTACGGCGGTTTTTGGGTTGGCGAGGATTCGCCGATTCCGAACACCCGTGGTATCCGCAACGATGTGGTCGAGGCGTTAAGGAAGATCAAGATACCTGTTCTTCGCTGGCCCGGCGGGTGCTTTGCCGATGAGTATCACTGGAAAGACGGTATCGGCCCGCGCGAAGAACGTCCCAGTATGGTCAACACGCACTGGGGCATGGTCAGAGAAACCAATGCCTTCGGCACCCATGAGTTTCTGGATTTGTGTGAGCAGCTTGGATGTGAGGCGTACGTTGCAGGTAACGTTGGTTCCGGTACTGTCGAAGAGATGCAGGACTGGGTCGAGTACATGACGTTCGACGGGGACAGTGAGATGGCCGACCTTCGCCGGATGAATGGTCGTGACAGGCCCTGGCAGGTAAAGTACTTCGGCGTGGGCAACGAGAACTGGGGCTGTGGCGGGAATATGTCGCCTGAATCTTACGCCGACCTCTACAATCGCTTCCAAACCTATGTGCGCAGCTACTCCGGCAACCGTATTGTCAAAGTTGCGTGCGGGCCCGGCAGCGAGAATTACCCATGGATGAAAACCGTTTTGGAACGTGCTCATCGAAGAATGGATGTAATTAGTCTTCATCACTATGTCCGAGGGACGGGCGACTGGAATAAAAAGGGCAGCGCAACGCAGTTCGAAGAGGCCGAATGGTTTGCACTGATGAAAAACACGCTCACCATCTATGAGCTGCTGAAGAATAATATCGATATCATGGATCAGGTTGACCCGCATAGACGTATCGGTTTGTTTGTGGACGAGTGGGGTACGTGGTGGGACGTCGAACCAGGCACCAACCCAAGTTTTCTGTACCAGCAAAACACCATCCGGGATGCAGTCTCAGCCGGCATATTCCTCAACGCTTTCAACGAGCACTGTTATCGTGTCCGGATGGCAAACATCGCTCAGACTATCAATGTTTTGCAAGCGATGATTCTGACTAAAGACGAAAAGATGATTCTGACGCCAACCTATCACGTATTCGAGATGTATAAGGTACATCACGACGCTACGCTGCTTCCTATTGAGCTGCAGTGCCGTGATTATCAATTCGGGGGTGAAACAATTCCGGCACTCAATGTCTCGGCATCGAAGGACAAGTCAGGCAATATTCACATATCACTTTGCAATCTTGACCCCAAAAACTCAGCACGGCTTGTTTGCGAGCTTCAAGGGACCGAGGCTAAGAAAATCTCCGGTCGTGTATTAACCGCTGATGCTATGACCGCTCATAATACCTTTGAGAATCCTCAGGTCGTAAAGCCCGCGACTTTTAACAACTTCAAACTCGAAGGCAACATCTTGACAGCGACGCTTCCAACAAAGTCGGTAGTGGTTTTAGAAATTGAGTAGACATAAAGAGCGGGTAGTATGTGGGAACTCACATGCGTGCGAATGCGAATAATGGTGAAGTGTCCAAGTATTAGTACGAGCCCGCGAAAACGCTACGGCGCCAGCCGTTTTGTCCAGCTATTTTTTCAACAATCATTACTCAGACTCCCATTGCCTGGGTTTGTCTAACCCTATTGCCCTAAAACAAGGGGCCTATACCAAATCGACCAGTATAGGCCCCGAAAAGGTGCAAATTCATTTAGCTCAACTGTAATTCAGGAGAGCTAAGTCCGTAATCAAGAACGGCGATGTTACTTACCAGCAAGGAAAAGAATCTCTTGGGCAGACAAGGCTCGGTTGTAAATACGGGCCTCATCGATGGTGCCGGTGAAATACTGCGCTGCTGTTGTATGCCTTCCGAGTTTCAGGGTCCCCGACTCAGCATCTGGAGGACCGGACGGAACATCATTAGTCGTGATCAAGACGCCATCTCTGTATGCTTTTAGCTCTTCTCCATCATACGTCGCAGCAAGGTGATACCATGTATTGGCCTCCAACGGCTCGTATTTCGCAGCATACCAGGTTCCTCCAACCCGTAAGGCCGCCGCTGCCCGGAAAGTCTCGTTGCTGTGGTTCCAGTTAAACTGATAGTTCTTCTCGCGATGAACCGGCCCGCTCGGTGCGTCTCCCGATGGTGCGGCAGGGCTCATCACCCAGGCAGACACTGTCCAAACAGCCAAGTCTTCCGTGTAATCGGTATCCACGTAGTCATCAACGCCGTCAAATTCCAGCGCCATGACAACAACACCTTCGACAAAGGTTGGATCGCCGAACAGAGTACCGTCAAGATCGTTCTCGGAGCTGTCTTGAGTAACACCGCGTGAAGCGGTGTCTAAGGGCAAGTGCAGCATCAGGCCTTCTGTGCCAGGATCTACCGGTGCCGGACCTACCTTTTGAGGACCCGCCGCGTAGTTGGCCTTAACCTCGGCCAGAGAGAGGGCACGGTTGTAGATACTTAACTCCTCAACCGAACCGGTCCACAACGGATCGACAGGATAGACGCCCTTGCCAAGATAGGCAACGGCCTGACCGATGCCAGCAATCTCATTGCCAGCGGCCAGAGGTTCACTGCCAATCAGTGCGCCGTCGATGTAGAAGGTGATGTCCGTGGCATTGACTGTGGCAACGAAATGATGCTCAAGACCGTCATCATGTTCGACGGTGGCACTGACACCAGTTTCTTCGTCCCAGGGACTATCATCCATCGAACTGGTTTGGATCGCAGCACGACTGACATCATCACCTCGGGCAGGCGTGATAAATAAGTATTTGTAACCCGCCCAATCAGCAGCTCCCGTGCCTTCTTCACCAAAGGCGGCCAGCATGTGGAATCCTGTGTTTCCACCGGCTACCGATGTAAACCACGTTTCGATTGTAACCTCTGAGTAAGTGTTCATCGCAATCACTTCGCCGGGCATCGACATCCAGTCACCATCACCGTCAAGAACGAGTGATCCATCGATAACGGTCGCATCACCAACCAATGTGCCATGGGCCGAGCCAACACTATCGTTGGCCGTCCCGTCCTCAAACGTGTACCGGTGAACAAGCGGCTTGACGGGACCCGCCGCGTAGTTGGCCTTAACCTCGGCCAGAGAGAGGGCACGGTTGTAGATATTGAACTCATTAATCGAACCGGTCCACAACGGATCGACAGGATAGACGCCCTTGCCAAGATAGGCAACGGCCTGGCCGATGCCGCTGATTTTATTGCCGGCAGCCAAAGCTGCACTACCAATAAGTTCGCCGTCAATATAGAATGTGATATTAGTGGAATCTACTGTGGCGACGAAGTGATGTTCAAGACCGTCATCATGTTCGACGGTGGCACTGACACCAGTTTCTTCGTCCCAGGGACTATCATCCATCGAACTGGTTTGGATCGCAGCACGACTGACGTTATCGCCTCGGGCAGGCGTGATGAATAAGTATTTGTAACCCGCCCAATCAGCGGCCCCTGTGCCTTCTTCACCAAAAGCGGCCAGCATGTGGAACCCTGTGTTTCCACCGGCTACCGATGTAAACCACGTTTCGATTGTAACCTCTGAGTAAGTGTTCATCGCAATCACTTCGCCGGGCATCGACATCCAGTCACCATCACCGTCAAGTACGAGCGAACCGCCGGTAACGGTCGCGTCACCAACCAATGTGCCATGGGCGGAGCCGACACTATCGTTGGCCGTCCCGTCCTCGAATGTGTACTGGTGAACGGGATTAGCCAACTTCGGCGCGGGAATGGCTGTCAACATGGCCGTACCCCACTGAGAGGCATCATTCCAGGCGCTGCCATCGGTGGCAAATGTGAAAATCTGAACTTCACGCGAATCACCGCCGTCGTCGTCGTCATTGTAGAAGCAGTCAATACCGATCAAGTCACCAGCTTGGGGCACTGTGTCCTGCAACGACAGCCAGGGCAGCTTTATCTCGATACGCCAGCCGGTGGGGGTGTTTACCTGAGCGTGTTCCACACCTTCGGTTTGGGCGTTGGTTCCCTGTACCTCGTCCGTTGTCCACCCAAACGTATACTGGCGGTTGTCTCCGGACAGCGGGGGGCCATCCTTGGTGTTGCCACCGTCGAAGTATAACTCCACACTGTCGTCCTGCCAGGACGAGGCCGTATCATTCATCAGGCTGTCGTCGTTGATGTCCACGATCACATAGAGATTCACAGAATCATACAACGCCTTCCAGCTACCGGAGGTATTGGCCGGATCACCCTGAGGGACGATATACTGCGTTGATGCGCCCGCCCAGATTCCATCGACATCCCCGTCAATCACAGGGGGCTGCGTGACAAAGCCGATTTCCATATCGACCTGTTGCGCCGCCACCGGGCCGATCAAGCCCACAACCATAAAGGCAGAAACCAAATAAATCAATTTCTTACACATAATAATCCTCCTTTAAAAAGTTACTTTAATAACTCACTATGCTTTGGCCACACACCAAAGCACTTGTTGTTTTCGAAAAGCAAATAAACAAAGATTACACGCTTGGTTGTACCAGTCTCGAACAACATTGCACAGGCAAGGAAGAACCTTCACCACATCCTGTGCTTGTAAAAAATGACTTCATTGTATGAGATGGCTTTTCAGCCGCCTCCGTGAGGAAGCTATCTTTGAGCTGTAAGTTGAAATAAAGATACTCTGCCTCCAAGTTATCAACCTCACTCCAACTCTGTCCAACACTTAAAATTCTTTAGGTATTTGCCCAAGAGCTATGGATATTTGATACGCCAGAAATTCAAAAACTACAACTTCCAACATTACATTTTATAACACATTAGCCGACTTTTCGTCAAGGAAAATTTTTAGATTATGTTTTTTTAGGTGTTCTTGAGAAAATTGTTGAGAAGCGTGGAAAAACACGGGAACAGTTGATGGTCGAGTAGACGTGATATGGCTCTCGCATTTAGGCATACTTTGTATTCCGCCGATGTCGTAGACGGGCCCGCTATCTTGATGGTACCAACGAGGTCCCATCAACTGCTTCAATGAGGGCGCCATACCTGCCTGCCGCAGCCTCAGAGCACGCCCAGCTACCGAGCTCTTATAGAGAACACGTGAAAACGCGGTAATATGGCTCACCTCCAATACCCAAAAGCAACATTTAAGAAATAGAAAAAGCCACTACTGTCCCATTAACTTGTAAGTAAATTGCTTTAAGTCACATAAATATAATAGGTTGTGAGAAAAAATGATTGGGTTCGACTTGAAATCTCCCATAAACTTTGGCCATAACACTTTCACTGATTCATTGAAAGGACCGGCCAATGTATACAGGACGAATAGTTTTCTCGCAACTGTTAGACTTTCTTCCCAGAAGACAATTCGACAGATGCGTTCGGCGATACCGTGGCAACCATCGGATAAAAACTTTTTCCTGCTTCGACCAATACTTGTGTATGGCTTTTGCTCAGATAACTTACCGGCAAAGTCTTCGCGACGTCGAGACCTGTTTGAGAGCGATGCAATCAAAACTTTATCACTGTGGCATTCATGGAAACATTTCACGAAACACTTTAGCAAAAGCAAACGAGCATCGAGACTGGAGAATATATGCAGACTTCGCTCAGGTATTGATAAGAAAAGCTCGAACACTTTACGCCAACGAAGACTTCGGCATCCGACTGAGCCGAGAGGTCTATGCTCTGGATTCAACAACCATCGATTTATGTCTTTCACTGTTCCCATGGGCGAAATTTCGCAAACACAAAGCAGCAGCCAAGGTACACACACTGATGGACTTAAGGGGCTCTACACCCTGTTTTATCCGCATTACGGACGGAAAAGTCCACGATGTAAACATCCTCGACGTCCTGATTTTAGAGCCTGGTGCAATTTACATCATGGATCGCGGTTACCTCGACTTTGCCCGTCTTTACAGATTCACTCGAAACCTTTCAACTTTTATTACAAGAGCCAAAAGCAACTTCGATTATCGCCGTCTTTACTATCGCAAGGTCGACAAAACAACTGGCCTTCGATGCGACCAGACGATAAGGCTCAATGGCTTTTATGCATCACAGGATTATCCTGCTATTCTTCGCCGTATCAGTTACTTCGATATAGAAACGAAGAAAAGATTCGTTTTTTTAACCAACAATTTTGCTCTGCCGGCTTTGACAATTGCTCAGCTTTACAAGTGCCGATGGCGGATAGAAATCTTTTTCAAATGGATCAAGCAATACCTGCGAATCAAAACATTTTTTGGCACTACCGAGAACGCTGTGAAAACTCAAATCTGGACTGCCATCAGCGTTTACGTTCTGGTAGCGATTGTCAAGAAGGAACTGCAAATCGAGCTAAGTTTGGGCGAAATCCTGCAAATTCTCAGCATTGTCCTTTTCGAGAAAGTTCCTATTACACAAGTACTTACGAAAAATCTTTTGCAAAACGTAAATTCTCAATTTCATAACCAATTGTTATTCGACTTATAATGGGACAGTAGTGAGAAAAAGCAGCTCCCTAAACTCTGAAGCCGCTTGAAAAAACTGACCAACCTCACATCACCATCTCCTCCTCAACAGCCCAAAGTCCATAAGTAATCCTTTGGAAACGTTTTGATGGTAAACCCTGGGCTGCTTTGCCGCTCCTATGCAACCGTGGTCGTAGGTTCATAGCGGGGGGGCGTTTCGAACATACGACCTATCAATCAAAGAGGGGAGCTCGGGTCCTTGGCGGGGGTTCCGGGAGTGGCCCTGGTTTGGCGCTCCCCTCAAATCAAACCCTCGAAGGTCGGCGATCGCAGATGGCCCATTTCCGTAAGCCCGAAATAGCGAACTCTTCACCGCCAGCCTGGCAATCGGCATATAGACCCGATAGAAAAGCCCCTGCGGTGCGGAGGGAGAGGAAAAGCGAGATAATCCCGCAGGGGCTTGATGACGACATTTTTACACTTCCTCACCGAAATCTGAAAAACGCACACAACGTTCAGCTCGTTGGAAGCTTCACTATCGGGAACGATATGGCTATCCCAAGTTCCGTTGTGAACCGTAGAATGACCCGCCATGGCCTCCGACCCCGGCACGCCACTGACACACTCGCCGTTACCGCGTGTAGCAATACTGGCTTCAGAGTTCAGAAACTCTTGGCCCAATGCAACAGGACAAATTTCGGGGCTCAACACCTTCACTTGCGTTATGGCTGACCATACAGCGTCGACGCAGCGGTCTTTGTCCGCAAACAGAAAGACTATGGAAACCATCTCATAAGGCCTGATGAAATTGTCGATATTAAAGAGAGTTGCAAAATCTATTGTTAAATCCACAAAACGCCCCACATCTTGCATAGGTTCCCCCGATTTATATCGGACATAGCGAAAGCTGTTAATTTAGACCATTCGTCGATTTGCTCAGAATGTAATTAGTAACTATATTTTATATGTGTTTGATTTTATAACAATCCTGCCTTGTTGGTAGTCGAAGGAAGGAAATTGCAACAGAAGAAAGGGAAATCCCATGTTTACGAGAAAAGAAATTTTATTACGAAAGTTACGGTTTGTAGTGCTGATAGTGATTTCATCCTGTATTTACACACAGGCTTTTGCAGAACAACAAGATTCTAACAAAGAGTACTATTCAGAAATGTCTATCGAGAAGCTGATTAATCTTGATTCCGCTAAAGTTTCCTGGAAAGAATACACCCTTTTTGAGACATCTGCTTCGATCACCGTATTAATACAAGAAGATATTCGAGAATCCAGACATCAATCAATTCCTGAATTTCTTCAGATGGTGCCTGAAGTCAACGTTGCCAAAATCGATTCGAATAAGTTGGCTATCAAAACAGGCAGTTTCAATAGTCTGTATGCTGAAAAATTAGGTGAGCGGGCGGTTTATGTTACTTTGTCTTCAGATGCTTACATGAATGTTTTTGATGTAACACTTGAAGATATTGAGCAAATAGAAGCTATACGAGGCCCAGAAGAAACGCTGTGGATTGCAAATTTTATTACAGGGCTTCTCTGGCAAGTTAACAAAAACATAGACATTTCGATTGTTGGACAGAATCTCTTAGACAGGCTACGACCTGAATTCGGGAATGATAATGTAATGATTACTGAGCCGAAACATGCCATATTCGTGAAATTAACCTGGCGATTCTAACAGGCCGAGGATATGGAAGTTGGGGATGAATGAGAATTAAAACTTATATACAAATCGGTTACCTCGCTGGCTAAGAGGGCGCAGAGCGTTATAAGAGTATGATCAGAATGTAAATTTGTTAAGGGCTGTGAGCATCCACTTGCAGCCCTTTTTTCATTACATATCTAATGCTTCAACCTGCCTGTTTCTGGCAGTTTTATTAGTCTTGGTGTGTAAGGCCTGCCGCCCTTGACCCAGGCAAAGACGCTAAACTGTCCATCTGCCGGATTCAGGATGAATGGGGTGATAAGACGGTCATCGACCCCGTCCAACTGAAGTGCACCGCCCACCTTACCATCTTCAGGCTGCCAGAGAGGCTCTCCGTAAAGCGTTCCGTCGTACTCGCCGACACTATCGTAGGCTATGCTGCCCTCTGTCTCGTCCAGCTTCCAGTACGCAACCAATTCAGGCGGCAGAATTTCCTGCTGCCAGTAGCGCATCAGGACCTCCAAGTCCGCAGCGTCCACGGTGCCATCCCCCCAGGGCATCGGGCCGATATCACAGAGAGGCTCGGCCACATCTCCATCGCCGACCTGCTGCGTAGGCACGGTGCCAAGGAATGGCCGAACCGCCGGCCTCAGCCACGGCTCCTCACGTTGATCAGTCCGAAGCCGTAGCCTCGGCCACGGGTCCGTCGCTGGTCTCGGCGGGCTCTGACTCCATTGCGTTGGCCACCCCTCCATCGCCGATCTGCTGCGTAAGGATGGTGCGAAGGAGTAGGCGAATCCCCCCAACCTCGGCCACGGTTCCCCATCGCTTAGGTTCCGAATCCCCAGCCCCGGCCATGCCCCGGTCGCTCGTCACGGGCAGGTCTCACCCTACATTTCCCATCCGAACGTTGGACAGACCGAACATATCCAAGATCTCTGCCAGCACCATCATCACGCAAATGTATGGGGCTGCTCCAGGTTTTCGCATTATCGCTGCTTATCTGTGCGCGAATTCCATATGGTTCAGGGTCAGCTCACCTGAAGAAAGCAGACCCGCCTTAGTCTTCGTCTTGGCCTTAATTACTTCAAGCAATGAATCCTGGTAGCGGTCCTTGAATAATAGCGGGTCAAATGGTGCAGTCTTGTTTTTCAGCAGCTGCTCGGCCAGCTGCAGCTGGTCTTTCGGCACCTGACCATCGGTGATATCCTCAAAGCAGGCTTTAGGGTTCCGCAGCTCGTTGAATTAATCTGGTGTGGTTGTAAGTGCACCACCAAATTCCCTCATTGCAATCCCGGCAAGGCTGTGGTATCATCGTGCAATGATAAAGCTTGTCTGCGTTGCAAATCCCGGCTAGTAGAGGTATCTCGTCAAACTGAAACTCAAGTTATGTGGAGTCTAAAAATGAAACTTACATCATGGTTCTTCTCAATAGCGGTATGTTTCTACTTGATTGCATCAGAAGGCTCAGAGATATGGGCGCGTGAGATTCATGTTGCAAAAAGGGGCAGCGATTCGGCTTCCGGCAGTTACACTCATCCATATCTCACCATCAACAAGGCCGCATCCGTTGCACAGCCTGGAGATACCATGATTGTGCACGCTGGAACGTATCGCGAATGGGTCAAACCCGTCCGTGGCGGAGCCGGTGAGAGCGAACGAATCACCTACCGCGCAGCACCAGGCGAGGAAGTCGTCATTAAAGGCTCCGAGCGTATCACCTCTTGGACGCGCGAGGCCGGTGGCGTTTGGAAAGTCCAATTACCGAACTCATTCTTCGGCGAATACAATCCCTGCGCCCTGAAGGTTTCCGGCGGTTGGCTGAACTACGGCAAGTGGCATCATCGCGGTGACGTCTATCTAAATGGTGAGGCCTTCTACGAGAAAGAGACGGCACAGGAGGTTGCGGAGGCCGAGCACACCTGGCATTGCCAGGTGGATGACAAGTTCACGATCATCTGGGCGAACTTCGGCAAGGCAAATCCCGATACGGAACTGGCCGAGATTAACGTTCGCGAGAGTCTATTCATGCCTGAAATCACCGGCCTGAAATACATCACTGTCGACGGCTTTCATTTCATGCATGCAGCTGCAAACTGGGCCCCACCGGGCTTGGATCTGCAAACGGGCGCTATCGGCCCACGGATGGGAAAGTACTGGATCATCGAAAATTGCACGATCACCAACGCCCGTTGCGTTGGCGTTATTTTGGGACATGCGCCGGGCGTTGATTACAGCGATATAGACGCATTTGGAGACCATATCATCCGCAATAACGTCATCCGGCGGTGCGGACAAGCGGGAATCGCCGGCCAGAAAGGCGCCACCCGCTCACTCATCTCCGGCAACTTCATCGAGGACACCAATTACCGCAGGGAGTTTGGCGGTTGGGAAACTGCGGCCATCAAGTTTCACAATAGCGTCGATACCGTTATTAGCGGAAATCTAATTCGGGGGGTTTACCGACAGGAGCAGGGTGCTTTTGGGATTTGGATTGACTTTGGCAACCAAGGCATCCGGATTACCCGCAATATCATCTACAACACCGAAGCCGCTACCGTTTTCCTCGAGATGAATCATGGTCCAATTCTTGTCGATAACAACATACTCATCGGAAAACCAATCAGTAGTAATTCCGAGGCTATCGTATTTGCGCACAATCTGTTTGTCGATTGCGGATACGAGTACAGGCCCGACATAAAACGCCGATCCCAGTATTACAAGCCGCATACGATAAAAGTGGCCGGACACAAAACCGGCACCGCCCAGGATGACAAGTGGTTTAATAATATCTTTATCCGAGAAGGACTAGACCAAGTGAAAACGGCCCCAGGCTATGCATCAGATTACAACATTTTTCTGGAGGGGGCAAAGAAGAGCTTCTTCGGTGATAAGAACAGCGTGATCGATCCCTATGTCACGGAATTGACCATCAAAGATCATCCTCGAGGAGCCACGACCACATTCTCCATGGATGACACGCCGTTCCGTGTGAAAGGACCATGGGTCGATGCCGAGTTGGTTAGTATTTTCCCCACCGTCGGACAAACTATCGAGGACCGTTACGGCCACCCCATCAAAGTCGATACCGACATTAACGGCAGAAAGCTGACACAGCCAATCATCGGCCCCCTCACAGACCTCAAGCAAGGAATCAACACAATCACCTGGCCAGTCAAGAAGTAACCACAAGGTGTGCACCGCGCAGCAATCCTTATGTAGGTGGCGACTTGCCTCACCGATGTATGTCATGTTGTCCATGACGACGCGATGTGGTTCGCGTTGGTCTTCATTGGAAATATGGGATTAAAATATACCTGTATACATTTTTCTACCAAAAAAAGCTGATTCCAATCCTGATTCTCCATCACGGACAAACTCTACCCCCAGAGTTTAAGCGTCAACGAACTACAACATGACCCAAGAGTAAGGCTTGAGTGGAACTATTGGAAAGTCGATGTTCCACTCGAAATTTACTCTGCACTTAAAGTTTACCGCAGTACCAATGCGTTACTCTGATGGCCATAGGTAATGGGAACATTGAGGGCTTCGGCGTGACACTGCTCACAAGCTCCAAAGGTTCCATCGGAATTCTACTGTGCCCATAAACTCCGCACACCGCATTAAACGAGGGTGTACTATATGCGGAGTTTACACGTTCTTGTATATTATATTATGTAGGTATATCACTACATTTCTTTTCAACTGCACTTTCCAAAAAAATAACGGTTAATACGCTCTTTGACAAACGATAATTCAAATAAAAAGGCTCATCCTTCCGATGTGTTTATCAGAACAAAACATATTAGGAAAGGAGAGCCTATGTTTGA
>Ga0315296_10001147_pt1 | contig 23249 bp, 29 predicted proteins | sample YL17G14_18_MG_FD_203921 | JGI IMG/M metagenome (GOLD analysis project Ga0315296, IMG submission 203921) | Sediment microbial communities from Yellowstone Lake, YNP, Wyoming, USA - YL17G14_18 | ecosystem: Environmental > Aquatic > Freshwater > Lake > Sediment | place: USA: Wyoming | collected... | reverse complement strand
AGGTGATGACCCTCCAGACCGGCGACGTCATCAGCACCGGCTGCCCTGAGGCCATCCCCGTGGAGCCGGGCGACGTGGTTGAGGCCGAGGTGGACGGCATCGGCGTCCTGAGGAACCGGTTCGTCGAGGAAGCGGGCTGAGCCCCCTCCCCTTCCGGACGGCGTTTATCGTCATCGAAGGCTTCAATAATGAGATATTGCCGTGGCGCCGATCCTATTCCGACCTGAATGTCTGACGTTATCGCGGTTAAGGGAGGCACGCTGATCGACTGCACCGGCGCGCCTCCCCTGAAGGAGGGCGTGGTCCTCGTCCAGGGCTCAAGGATACTGGATGTGGGGAGCGCCAAGGATGTCGACGTCCCGGAGGGGGTTGAGATAATCGACGCCAAGGGGAAGACGGTGATGCCGGGGCTGATGGACCTCCACATACATATCCTAGAGTTAAAATTGTTATGTTAATGGGTATTTTAGTCCTAGCTTTACCTTATCCTCCCTAAACCGTAGAAATTACTAGGAGTAAATAGACGTCGAAAGAAGCCCTCTTGACCAAGAGGAGATCGATGGTCCTCTTGCCGAGAATCTCGGCGCCGAGGTCGGCACCGAGTTCCTTGCAACTTTGCAAGAAATTTATCCTCGTGAGGATGATAAATCTAGTAGAATTAGCATTGACCATATTACCGTGATACACTTATTAATTTGGCTGTAAATGTAGGCGAAGATGGGCAGAGGAGCAAGCCGTGGTCAAGAAAGCTGAGGCACGTATGAAGGCGGGGAAACCCTCGTCCAATTTGGACGAGGGTCTAGGTCTGTCCGCTTCCCTCAAGATTTTCGGGTGAATCCTCATCGCGTGTATTGATAGGTTCGAGGAGCCGATTCGGAACCACTCCAGCCCTCTGGCCAGTCAGCGCATCCTGTATTTGGTTTATTTCGTCGAGGAAAGCCTTCAGTATCTTCTCAGCTTCACTGAGGTGAGATATAGCTACGTGAGGCGACGCTTAAGCGTCTCGTAATCGTACTCTTTTCTGGGTATACTCATCCCTGTTTCTCCTCCTTTTTAACCTCTGAAGCTGATTCTGATGGATGAGATTCGGGGCAAAGACGGCAGAAATCGTCGATATGCTTGTCTAAGCCCCCAGAACACTTGATAATGTTCCCCCTTCCTCTAAAGGCGCATGAGATCTTGGTTCCTTCCTTCCACTCTCTGACTTCGAGAACTCTACCGCACCGGCCCTTAAGCAGCACCACCTTCACTCACCTCTCCATAGGCTTCTCCAATTCAGGATGAAGAACAGGGCAATCTTCAGGCTTCCTATCATGTGGGCTCCCAGATCCCCCCTCACACCATGTAAAAATATTTAAATATAAAATTCGATTCGAGTCCTATGATGATGAAAGGAAAGATAGAGTACGACACCGCCGAATCCGGCCTACGAGCCGTCCTCAAGGACTACCAAGAGATAGCCCTCAGGGTGATCTGGGAGAGCCCCGAAGGCATCGGCTCCAAGCAGGTCTGGGACCGCATAAACGAGAGGCTCAAGGACAAGACGATCTCCCGAGCCAGCGTAATAAACTTCCTCGAGGACATGAGGGAGATGGGGGTCCTCAAGGGAGATGAGAAGACGGGGAAGGGAGGACACCGATGGATATACAGCCCAGCCATGAACGAATCCGAGTTCAAACAGTTCATCGCTGAAACAATACTCAAAAACCTGATGAGGAACTTCCCAGACGAAACAAGGCAAGTGATAAAAAAGCTGGATTAATTCTTTTTATTAAAATCCATTTTCACTCTTCGGCCCTTTCAAAAGCTGAGCGCGCGCGGCCTCTGCGTGAGCCCATGGATCAACCGAGGACTTGACAGAGCCGGACTCAATAAGAGTTATAAGCTATGCTTTTTTTCTTATCATAGCCTTCCTCAGAGTGGTTCTTTGGCAGCCAGCCTACATACTAAAATGATTTGCAGCGAGTGCGGAAGCTCAAGCCTGCTACGAGACTACGACACAGGCGAACTCGTCTGTCAGAGCTGTGGCTACGTCATCAGCTCCACGATCATCGACCAGGGCCCGGAGTGGAGGGCGTTCGACCAGGAGCAGATGGATAAGCTACCCAGAGTGGGCGCACCGGTGACCTGGACGATCCACGACAAGGGGCTTAGCACCATAATCGGCTGGCAGGACAGGGGCGCGTCAGGGCGCATGCTCAGCCCCGAGGAGCGGGCGAAATTCTACAGGCTCAGGAAGTGGCATAGGAGGAGCAAGGTCAGCGACTCAAACCAGCGCAGCCTAGCCTACGCCCTGAGCGAGATGAGTAAGATCGCTTACAAGCTAAACCTGCCCAGGAACGTCACAGAGACCGCGAGCATGATCTACCGGCGCGCCCTCCAGAAGCGGCTCGTCAGGGGACGCCCCATCCAGAACGTAGCCGTCGCCAGCATATACATGGCGTGCAGGCAGTGCAACGTGATCCGTACCCTCGAGGACGTCGCCCTCGCCGCGACGATAACGAAGAAGGAGGCGGCCTGTAACTACAGGTTCCTGCTCCGTGAGCTCAACCCTGAGGTGCCGCAGGTCAACCCGCAGGGCTACATAAGCAAGATAGTGAACAAGCTCAGCCTCATGGGCGAGACGGAGATGCTGGCTATCTCGATCCTTAGCACGGCTTCTAAACTAAGGCTTACCAGCGGTAGGGGGCCACCGGGAATGGCGGCCGCTTGTGTCTACATCTCGAGTCAGATAATGAATGAGCATCGGACCCAGGGCGAGATAGCGAAGGAGGCTCAGGTGACCGAGGTCACCATCAGGAACCGCTACAAGGAGCTAGCCCAGAGGCTCAGCTTCACTGTAAATATCTAACCCTTTTTCTCCACCGTTTAAAAGGGCGGGAAGCGTCTTCTTCAGCTGATCACTGCTATGGCCGATGAGTATCTCGTCTTTACCGGGAGGTTAACTACTTAAGTTGAAGCATTTTAGTTAACTGGTTAGGATTGGGTTTAAAACTGTGCTATTCCAAATATCTCACCTGAGGTAGGATGACTGAAATCGAAGAGTGGAAGCGAAAAAGGGTAACGGGTGTTGTCCTAGAATACATGAGAGGAAGAAAGCCGAGAGCGGATCTCAATTGGTGTATTGGGTGCTTAACAAAGTCCTTCGGTCTGAGCCTTTCGGAGATTAATCTTCTTATTGAGAGCATAGAGAAAGACCCCACAGTGATAAGGACGACTGAAAGGGATGAAAGACTCAGGCTTCTAAAGGAGAAGCTAAAGGAGATTTAGGACATTCGTGGGTTACCGATGTGCCGAGGGGCCATCCCATGGGTGAGCCGCGAGCGTCTACCTCTCGTCTCTGGACTTGAGGTCCTCTATCCCCCTCTTCCTCAGGTACTTCTGCATATCGGACTCCTCCATGGAGAGAGGGTCTAGGTCTCTCTTCATCTCCTCCGTACGGATCTCGAACTCCAGTTTCTTCCTTCGCTCCTGAAGTTTGAGGAGTCTTTCAAACAATGGGGACTTCTTCAATCCCTCTTCCAATTGAATCGTCTCTTCACCATAGAATGGGGCACATCACAGCTTAAGGGTTTATGAGAAACATTCATTTCTACGAAAAACTTATTTTATCTCAATGGGGTATAGGAGCATCTTAGGCCGGTTGCTTCAGATCTTTTAAGGGCGATTCGATAGATATGTTGACCTTAACCTCGACGCCCAGCTCCTCGGGATCCCCCTGACCTCCTCGCAACGTCCTGACCCGGCCTCTGAGGGCGTCTGGTCCCCATAGCCACAGACCTGTCTCAGGTATGGATTCCTAAACACATACACATCAATCATTCTAAGAAAGTACATAAAAATCACGTTCAAATTGATGATGACAAGACGAATCGAAACTGATTGTCAAAAAAGCTGAAATTCTGCCGTTTAAGCCGAAGAGCTTAAAACCTATTCTTCCAAGTATTTCTCTTTCTGGATTTGTTGTACAGCGTCGGGATCGTTAATATAATCTATCAGCTCTGACAGCACAATGGCCCAGAAGCGGGTTTGGCCTGTAGTAGAATCTCTTATTATATGCGTGATTCCATGTATTTCCCTGTGATGAAGATTGGAGAAGTGAAGAAGAGGGGTTACCATATACCTCCTCTTCCACTTATCGCCCATATCCCAGCAGACTACCAATTTTATTGCAGACTCATCCTTGTCACCCTTCTCAATCTCCTCGAGTAGGGCATCGAAATTATACTTATACTCTAATACATATGGAGCTGATGTATAAATACCTGCACCTTTTAGTGTTTGCACCCCCAACGGGTTGCTGCTCTTATCATATAAATAATGGACCAATGGCTCTTTCATATAGGCCTTCCATAAACCATCATATTGCTTGTATTGACTTGCAGACATCAATTTGATTCCCCGTATCACTCCTCCAGCTAAGAGCTGATTAAATAAAACAATTACATCTTGCTCGAGAAGGGGAGTAGCTGTTAAAGATATCTCATTGGTAGGAAGAAAAACATCCTTCCTTCTGATAAGGATTGGGTTATTTTGTTCATGATCCTCTGTCTCTCTCATCCAGTCATGAATCTCCTTGTCTTGAAGAATCTGTCGCGGGGAACCTGTAGGTGTTTTGAGATGCATTCTCCAACTTGTGAATAGACCAACGATTGATACAGCTATTTTCTCTGCTAACGCTTGAAGTTCAGGTTGGAATCCCTTTCTACCAAGATCCGGTTCGGCTAGGTTAAAGTGTGCCACTACATGAGAGGTTTGCTGATAGCCGATGTTCGCCGTGAGCGGTATCATGATCAATTGACCTTGGGGCATACTATTCACAGCTAATTGCAGTCCGCCTTTGAGTATTCGCCCACCTCTTCTTAATTTGACGATCTCGTCATTAAATTCGTCCCAAATATCAGTGGAATATGTGAAGAACCCGTATATGGAGGGTTTGTGCTTCTCGAGGAGTTCTTTTTCTTCTTCTTCCAGTCTGGGACGCAACATGCCTTTCCCTGACGTAATATCTCTATAGTTCCAGTAGGAGTATATTCCATTAAGCTGGTAGAAACGATCTGGCAGCTTGGAGATGCTCTTTCCTCTCTGAGCCAACTCTTGTTGCTTATCTATCATATCTTTCAAATTAACACAAGTAGGAATCACTTCATGAGGGAAGAGATATGAACAGCTCCGTATCTCTTTTTCTTGCTTCTGCCCTTCCTGATCTATTACGCAAAGACTACAAGTTGTTCTTGGGATTTCCCTGTCGAGATAGATTCCTCCTAGAGGGGTTTTGATTCTTAGAATGGTTTCCCATTGGTCAGGTGTAGTAGCCCCAAACCAAGCCAAGCTGCTGGGTCTGATAAATGTTCCAACAAATTTTAAACAGAAAGTGGCACCCTGATCTACTTCTTTAAATATTTCATGAAGGGGCTCAGCCTTCTGGACTACGGGTCTCACAATAATATTTTTCTCGTCCTCGACCCACTCTCTTCCTCCCTCAAGATTGCCTACCCAACTGAAACTCTTTGTCTTGGTACCGATCTGAAGGAAATTAAAGCCATAAGCCAAATATGTTGTTCCAACCCCTTTATCCCCTCTAGTCCCGCCTCCCTTGAAGGAAACATTTGGTCGAAGGAACGTCCTGAATTCTTCTTCCTTGAAGCCTATTCCGTTATCAGTTACACACACATAATTTTCGTTGAGATTAATTTCTACCCATATCTTAGGTGAATATCCCTTTTCATTTTGCCTCCTCATGTCAACAGCGTCGAGTGCATTCTGAATCAATTCAGATAGCGGATCAAACCAACCCGTGTAGGATTTTATTATATTCTTGATCTGACGTTTTAACGTTGCACCGTATATTTCAGCAGACAAAGGAATATCGGTTGACAAAGGATCCCATTGATCAAATTGCGTCTGGTTTCCTAGCATATCCTCGCCACGCAATTACCTATTCTAATTCTGAAAAAAAAAACTTGTGATTCAAAGTCAAATTGAACGCAGGTGTATAATGGGGCTTGAAAGCTCGCTTATTGGGACGATTGAAAATTGCCTGTTTTGTAAACTATTAAAAAACTGGTTAGGGAATTTTTCACCAATCGTAAAAATCAAAGAAAGAGGATTATCGCAAGTCCATCATCTGAAATTGTATGGAATAAATGAAAAGGAAAAAACATATGTATTTAGCTCATGTTTACCAATAACTTAGAAACAGGCTTAAAACGTGAAAAGGAGACCTTTTTTGGCTCGGATTACGCGTTCAATGAGGATAGGGAAAGCTCCCAGATTCAAGCTTATTTCAATGAAAGAGCACCAAATATGGGAGAATCAATTTCATAAGCTAAATACATACGCTTTTTTCATTTCTTAAGTAGTTTGATCAAGCTGTAAATGCGTATAATTAATTGACATTCTAACATTTAAATGCCTTTACATAGAATTTGCAGACTGAAGTTAAAGGGCAAAGATCATGCAGAGGTTTAGTTTTACAGAGGTTTCGAGTCAGATCTAAGATTGCATAGTTAAAGTCTTTGAAATCTTCTGTGGGCGTTATTTCGTCTGCAAGATCTACAAACCACCTCTTTCTTCTGGTCTCTGGGTCTGTTTCAAATCCAAACACCCGCCCCCACAATCTTACAACATTGCTGTCGATGATTGACATTCTTACACCCGCATGAAGCGAAAGGTATGCAGATGCAACATAGGATCCGACTCCTGGAAGGCACATAAGTTGTTTCATGTCTTGTGGGATATTGTTCCCTGTATGGCATAGCGTTTTGATAAGTTCCAAAATTTTCTCTGATCTCCATCGCAAACCAAGAGGTCTTAAAAGTTCTCTGATTTTCTCAGGATCATCATTCATGGCATCGCGTGGGGTAGAATAGAGAGAACAGAATTTCTGGTAGACATCCTCAACCTGTTCAGCCCGTGTTCTCTGTAGCATGACTTCAGCAATAAGGACATGAAATTGGTTGCATGTTGTTCTCCAAGCGAATTCTTCCCAATTCTTACGCCCCCATTTAATCAGGGCAACTTGGATTTCTTCAATTACTGATAATTTATTAATCGTGACTTTATGTCTATTTTCTTTTTTTTGAATAGGCATTATCTAATCGCACCAGTTATCTTTTCTACTATACTCAGAACGGAGACCGATTACCTCATTAGAGTAAGGGCATCTCAACGACATCATTATTATAAAGAGGTGAACCACACTTAATTAAAATGACTATGGTCTGTAGGCCTCATGGACTCCAAAATTAAGCCGTCGGTTTTGGATCTATTCGCGGCTCCAGGTGGAATGAGCTATGGTTTCAAGGAAGCGGGATACCAAATTCTGGGTGCCGTGGACAATGACCGATGGGGCTGTGAAACCCTTCAGTACAATTTGGGTACAGATGGCACAAACGTATTCTCTGGGAACATTGAAACCCTCGAGGTAAAGGGGGAAGTCGATGTCGTAATTGGTGGTCCTCCTTGCCAAAGCTTCTCTCGCGTTGGTCTCCCGAAGATCCAGCATCTAACTAAGCATAACAATCGGGAACGACTTATAGATGATAAGAGAAACAGTCTTTACCGTCATTTCGTTCGTATTGTCTCCCATTTAAAACCACAATTCATTGTTATGGAAAATGTTCTTGGAATGCTATCATTCCAGAATGGCAACATTAAGAGTCAGGTTATTGAAGGCTTTCACAGCATTGGATACAAGTCGGATATGCAGATTTTGAATGCGGCGGATTATGGAGTCCCACAGATAAGAAAGAGGGCTTTCTTCATAGGAAATAGAGTTGGTTTGGAGAACCCATTTCCAAAGAGATCACACTATGATCCTAGAAGAACTCCCCAAAACAGCATCAGCGAGGGACAAAGTGAACTCAAACCTTACCTGACTATTTTCGATGCTATCTCTGACCTCCCATCCTTAGAGCCCGGGCAGGGTTTTGATATAGCAGAGTATACACCAGATATCTCTTTGACAGAATATCAGCATTGGGCCCGAACTGGAGCCATGAGACTTCAAAACCATGTAGCAAGAAAACACAATCAACGTGACCGTGACATATTCGCAATTCTGGAGCCTGGACAGAAGATGACTGATTTGCCCAACTCTCTCAGGCCATATCGCTCAGACATATTCAAAGACAAGATCAAGAAGCAGAGTTGGAATAGACCATCAAGCGCAATTCTGGCCCATATGCAGAAAGATGGACTCATGTATGTTCATCCAGACCGCAAACAAGCAAGATCATTCACACCTCGGGAAGCAGCAAGACTGCAGTCGTTCCATGATAGATACGTTTTCAAGGGACCGATAACTCAGCAGTTTAAACAAATTGGAAATGCGGTCCCACCATTGCTTGCAGAACATGTAGCACGCATATTAAGACGCTTCATAGTACCTTTGGATAATCCATATCTTGAGATTAGATGGGCCACATTGTAAGAGTGGATACTTATTATATCGAAAAGAGAAGTCTTATCCCTGTTTTACTATATTTAATGAAATTATTAAATTTGGTAAGTCTATTATATGTATTCATAATGGTTCTTTAAATCCCTCAATATTTTGCGTACGCACGTTTATGTTGTAGTTTGACGGTCTAGTATTACACAAATTTATTAGTAAATAAATAAAATCCTTTAAAGGTCTAGAATATCATTGAGTGTGTTGTCCGCTAGAGATCGTATGGTAGTGGCGATTAGCAAAGAGCTTTTAGGTCCTCGTGAGGGGGCTTACGAACTTATTCCAGTGAATCCTAAAGGTGAATATCTTATTGGACTCCTTGAGCCAAAGGACTATTTTCGGGGCGCACTCGCTTTTTATGGGCGATCAGACTTTCAGACCGTTGAATCAGGGACTAGTGAAGATGATGATATAGCTGAAGAAATGGAACCGGCTGTACTTGGTTTTCAATTGGATCCGCGGGCATTGCCAAAATCGATCGGAATATCATTCGTGATTGATAGAAATGGATCTCCCTTTGTTGGCTTATGTGCTACTTGGGCGAGATATTTAAAGAATGGACAGACAGGATGGCAACGTAAACCTGACAAATTAATAATGCATAATATCGATGTAAGAGAAAATAGAGACCTATTGAAAAGTGAGGGTATTCGTATATCTTTGCGAACAACTAAGACTGCACAGGGAAATTACTATGTCTCGATATACTTTGTTAATGAGACATCACTTTCAAATAAACAATATCCTATTACGGAGGATCATATCTTCCAACCACAGTTAAGAATAATACGTGAAAAAGGAGCAGTAATCGTACCAATAACGGGTGAACAACAGGAAGAAACGGAAGAAGCAAGTTTATCGCTTTTATACAGAAATCGTACCGCAAAGGCTAGAGGGCATTTATGTGGAGCAACGTGGAAAGAAATTGATCCTGAACGACCGTGGAATGAGGAAAAAGTCCATAAAGAGGGGCCTAAAGAACGCCCCTTTACTTGGGTAGACGCTGAAATAGTGAACGAGTCTGACAGATATCTTTTTACGAATCCCGATTTACGAACAGAATATCTTCCATGTTATCCTATTCAGCAAGTTGTAATGAAGCCACAACTTGAAGGATATATTATTAAGGATTTGAAAGCAGACGTCCTCGCAGATTCTTGGAACCCTCGCGTCCTTGCCTCGTTATTGGAACCGATTCCAGATGCTTATATCAAGTGGATCGATAATCAGAAGAGCGCTCTGACATCTCTGTCGGAACGTAATAGACAAATAGCCGAGCGCCATCTCGCTGGCTGTAAAGAGTCCGAACATAGGATTAGAGAAGGTATCAATCTACTAAAAAATGACGATGAGGCTAGAATGGCCTTTTGTTTTATGAACATGGTGATGCATCAACAGTCAGTTTGGAAAACGAAAGGAAAAGATCCTCTTACTTGGCGAATTTTCCAAATTGCCTTCATCCTTCAATGCATATCAAGCCTCGTTAAAGACGAAAGTCCAGACCGATTGGTATGCGATCTTCTTTGGTTTCCTACTGCCGGAGGAAAAACAGAGGCTTACCTCGGATTAAGTATGTTCACTTTAGCTCTTAGAAGGAGGCGCGACAGATTAAAGGAGATGGATGGCGCGGGGACGTGTGTATTATCAAGATATACATTGAGAATGCTCACCATTCAACAGTTTCGTAGAGCACTGGTTGCTATTACTGCCTGCGATTATCTGCGAGTAAAAGATTGGCGGCCTGGTGACTATCCTAATAAAGAAAAGAATCTATGGGGAACAGCGCGGTTTTCAATCGGTCTTTGGGTAGGGCAAGAGGTAACACCAAATCGTCTCATCGACCATAAAGGCTGGGATGAGCGCGAGCGTCGCGAAGTCCGTTATCCCGGAGCTGTAAGCAGACTAATGGGATTTGACATATATGCTGGAACCGGGTTTCGGATCAAGAAAATGACCGAGAATGAACCTGCACAGGTATTGGAATGTCCTGTGTGCGGCAGCATTCTTGCCGCCCCTAAAAAACAGAGTCTTCCATCAAAAGAGTACGAAATCCACTGGTTAATTTCTTCAAGTAGTCGTCCAGACCCTAAGAAAGCCGATATGAACGGGCTTGGATTTGAGGTAAAAGATCTAAAAGTAACAACTCTTTCCAGTCATGGTTACTATGTAGTGTCCCTCAGATTTTTTTCCCAAATGAAATTAGGATCTGATAATATTGACAGGTGGTGGAGAGACCGTGTTTCTCCAGCCCTAGGTTCGAGTTGTAGAGCCGAATTTGTTAGAGCAAGTCGCCCCGGTTATTTCATTAAACGCTGGGATGTTCAAAGAGCGCCCGTTGATTTTGAGATTCATTGTCCAAACCCTCAATGCGAGCTTAATTCATTACAATGGTTTGAACACGTTCCTAGTTCATCAGGAGGAAAACAGACTGGGACTATTTTACGCCCCTTTCAAATTCCAAGTAAATCTGGATTTAGTCACGGAATTCCTATTTCAGCCTATGTTGTGGATGATCAGATTTACCATCGCTGTCCGTCCTTAGTTATTGCGACAGTTGACAAGTTCGCGCGGCTTCCTTATGATCCTCGGGCAGCTGCAATATTCGGAAATGTCACTAAATATGACACTTGCTGGGGTTTCTACCGCGACGAGGCTCCTCCGGATAGAGGCGGTCTACATGAAGGGGACATCTATCCTGTGCCAAGATTCGTACCGCCACAACTCATTATTCAAGATGAACTTCATCTGATAGACGGCCCACTTGGTTCAATGGTTGGAATCTACGAGGCCGCTATAGATGTTCTCTCAAGCATGTTAAGTAAAAACAAAATTGTCCGGCCAAAATATGTTGCTTCCAGCGCTACGATCCGTAACGCTTCGTCGCAAGTTTCTGCGGTGTTCGATAGGAAAGTGTCTGTGTTTCCGCCTCCGGGGCTTTCAATAGATGACAATTTCTTTTCACACACTTACGAAGCACATCCATTGGATAGTGGCCCTGCCGGAAGACTTTATGTTGGCGTGTGTGCTCCAGGCCATGGTCCCCACACACCGACAATTAGGATTTGGTCGGCGCTGCTTAGACAGGCCTACGAAATGCGGGTTTCTTCAGGCGCTGACAACAGGGAGGTCGATCAGTTCTGGACAGTGGTTGGGTACTTCAATGCGATAAAGGAGCTGGCAGCGGCGCTCGGACTTTTCAGAGCCGATATAAGAGAAAGACTGAGACAAATTGGCGGATTGGTTAGACCGCTGGAACTACACTTGGAACTCTCGAGTCGTATGGAATCTTCTGAAATCCCAACAGCGATTGAACAATTGTCCAAGTTTCCTGATAATGGAGTTGACGCAGTCTTTTCAACGTCGATGTTTGGTACTGGGGTTGATGTAGATAGACTAGGTCTTATGGTAGTTCATGGGCAGCCCAAAACTACGTCTAACTATATTCAAGCCACCGGACGCGTGGGGAGGTTGAAAGGTGGACTAGTTGTTACATTTTTAAGAGCAACTAGACCACGAGACCTTGACCACTACGAATTCTTTGTTGGATATCATCGATGTTTATCTAGGTTTGTAGAGCCCATCACTGTCTATCCCTTTTCGCCCAGAGCGCGCGAGAGAGCGCTAGGTCCTATCACTGTGGCCATGCTTAGAAATGCAGATATGATTTTGGGAACGCCCGTGAATAGAGATTGGACTCCCGAAGATCTCTATGTCAAATTGAAAGGGATGATAGCAAATAGCGGGTCTCGAATAATGAAAACACATAGAAACTCCCCAGAGGTGCTGGCATTAATTAATTATATTGAATCGAGAAGCCAGAACCAACCAAACGGCCGTAGACCTCAACCTAATACATGTTTGAATGAAATGGCTTCGGAAATTGATAAATGGCAAGCCGCCGCAAAAAGCCAGCCATCATTGATTTATTACGAATCGACTATGATTAGAGGGCCTCAGAATCCTGTAGTTCTCGGAGATCCTCAACATGAAGCAAAGGGATTAACTGCTGTCTTTAGGAACGCACCACAATCCCTAAGGGAAGTCGAAGCCACAGCAACGTTCGAGGGATAGGTTTGAACAGCGGTCAAGCAATTAGGCCATCCCAGTTTATTCTGACATATGGGGTTGGAAGTATTATGGAGGCTCCAAATGGACCACGAATAATATTGCAATTTAAAGATTGGGGTAGAATATTTGGATTATCGAATACACCACTTCGATTAAGCAGCGAATATGAAATAAAAGACGCAAATGTCAGTGCGCTCTTGGGAAGTGGAAGAATTTTTAGGCTACCTACGAACGCAGATACGCAAATCCCTGAAGAACAAATCTTATTCAGAACTGCCAATTTTCCTCGCTGGGCCCTATGCCAAGATCATAACGTATTGTATGAGCTTTCTCCGTCCGGTACTACAAAATGTCCAAGCTGCAGACCAAATAAAGTTGCACAATACGAGGCGATTAGGTTTGTGCGGGCTTGCCCCAAGGGGCATTTAGATGATGTAGACTGGAAAAGCATTGTTCATCGGAGCAACCCGTCTTGTAATGGAGCGCTTTTAGACTGGAAAGAAGAAGGGAGCACTCTCCGGGATATAATAATAAAGTGCCGAAAATGCTCATCCCAAGCGACGCTTCAAGACATTTACAATGGAACTTGGACTTGTTCAGGGCGGTTTCCAGAAAATGACTTCCAAGAAAAATGTGATGAAAAGGCGTCAGTTATCCTCAGAAATGCGAGCAATCTCAGAATCCCAGAAATAATATCAGCGTTAACAATTCCTCCAAGAGTGACTTCGCTTCACAGACTTTTAGAAAATTCTCGTATATTGCCGATCCTTGCTTCAGAAAGTTCATGGACAAAAAGTAAACTGATTTCTAAACTCAAAACCGCAGCACGGTTGATCCCTGAAATTAACCCAATTACAATCGCAGAAATAGATCGTGCATCTGAGAAAGAAATTTTATCAGCTATTGGAGATGTTACTGAGCCACCAAAATTAGACCTGACGCTCAGGGATGTAAAGGAAAAGGAATTTCAAGCACTTCAAAATGCGGCTGCACATGGAGCACCAGCACGACCATATCCTGAGCCACAAGACTTTGAAGTAGATAAAGACGCGGTAATCAAAATTCCTATTTCAGCAAATTTAACTTTGAGGGTAACCCCGGTTAAGCGCTTGCGGGTAGTGATGGCGCAAAGGGGATATAGACGGCCCATTAGAGGACCAACTTCAACCGTAATAGAAACATTTTACAGAGATGTACAAGACCGCTGGTATGTTGGAGCGGAGGTACGTGGCGAGGGTATATTCATTGATCTCGCGCCGGGCAAAACGCTCGATCTCAAGAAATCAAATATTAGAGAAATGTGGCGCATTGAATTCGTAAAGAAACGGAACTACCTATTTAATCCAGTATTCGTATGGTGGCACACTCTGTCCCATAGATTAATCACTGCGCTTTCGATCGATTCCGGGTATTCATCGGCTTCGATAAGAGAGAGAGTTTACATTGCTGTCGACCGAAAAAGTGACAATGTTTATGGTAGCGTTCTTATATACACATCTCAACCTGGTGGAGATGGAACTCTTGGTGGACTCATTGCTTTGGCTCCAGAATTTAGCAGAGTCCTTTCTGCTGCATTAAGAAACATAAATTCTTGTTCTAATGACCCACTTTGCTCTGAGCAGAGGCTTAATAGTGTTAGACTCAATGGGGCAGCTTGTTATGCCTGTAGTCTAATTTCTGAAACTTCTTGTGAGTTCGGTAATTTGTTTCTCGATAGAAATCTTCTCAGGGAGAGCGTTTCATGACTCAAACAGACAACAAAGTGACCATTGTTGTGACGGGTCTTACTTGGATGGGACATGGCATTCGCTCAATTGATTCTACAATAGAAGAGATGTTAAACAGCGCCTCTGACGAAATTCAAATCGCCGCATATATGATCACGAAGGGCGCAGAAGACTTTCTCAGATTAATCAACCAATGTTTGAACCGGGGGGTAAGGGTCACATTAATCGTAAATAGGTTCAGAAATCAACCTAGAAGTATTCAAATGGTTATTGCTCAGATGATGAGTCAATACCGCCACTTTAACTTGTTAGAATTTTGCCCCAAGGATGTAAAAGAAGATCTTCACGCTAAATTGATAGTTGTAGATCGATCTATTGCACTAATTGGCTCTTCAAATCTTTCTTGGAAAGGACTTATTCTAAATCATGAGCTCGCTGTCGTTGTTGAAGGCCCCACAGCAGCAAGAATAGGCGGTCTCATAGACACTCTTGTAAATAATTCAAAAACCAGACCTGTGAAATTCTGAAATATATCATCAAATAGTCGTTTCTGTCTGGTTTAGATTTTATCTGAAGCTAATTAATTATTTTTTATTATCGATCTCTTTTAGCGTCTCTTACTTTTTTTTCCTCTTCTCTAAGATAGCGAAATAATTCCTGCTCTTTTTCTGTAATTACATCGATATGTGTTTCATAATCTGAATGTCTAACCCTTGATTCTTTTTTATCTAATAATAAATCAAGAGATTGTTCTTCCTTGACATATGAAGTTTCAGACACATCTCTTTTCATTATCTGAGATAGGTGTATTTGATCAATCGCAGATCTTAAAGAGATGATGATTCTTTCTGGAAATAGTCCGTTATTTTTTAAATATGTACACTCTTTGGAACTAAGAATCTGAGTGTTGGATGTCGTTGGGATCATATCCAATACTTTAAGAACGTTAACAAGGCTTTCTCGTTTATTTTCAAGACGTTCAATGAATCCATTTTCAAATAACGCTATAAAGACTGAGGGTGGCATGTAAAAAACGTCTTCATCATTAGTTACCACAATTGGACTCAAGGATTCCAGAGCGTTTTGAAATAAATTCGGAACGCTATCAGCAATCGTCTTGTCTAAACCTGCTTCCTGAAACAGTAGTTTCAATATGTGTTCCGTTTCTTTCTCTATATCTTCAATCTTACCAACTCTTGAGAGTGCGTCACCATTCTCAAATCTTTGGGAGACTACCACTCCTATTATAGACATAAATAACTCAAAGTTAGATCTCTCATACAGGGCAACTTCCATAAGTGTAGGAAATTTAAATGATCTTTTTCTGAACTCTGATACTATACCATTTATGAAAAAATGTCCACTACGCTTCTCATCTTCCAAGGAACGGGCAATGTCTTTCTGAAGAGCAACATTTTCAATTTTTTGTAGTCGAAATCGTGACTCTTCTTTAGTTAGCCCTAAAAGTGTTAACATTCCTATGGGCACCTGCTTTTCTCTCCCTAAGTCCATAGGTTGAGTGTAGCGTTCTATTGGGATGTAAATACTTTTTGAAGCTTTTATTACTGTGTGTACTTGTTTTTCATCGTTGATTATTATTGTAGAATCACAAAACCCTCTTTTAGGAAAAGTCCAAAAACCATAAGTGAAGTAATCCTCAAGGTTATTGCTGGCATTTCCGTCATAAATTTTAATATCTGCATTTTGTTTAAGAACAAAATTCATGCTCGACAGTTCTGGAAAGCGGCCCGACCCTCGTGAGCTCTCAGGAGCAAGTTTCCAGTATGTATAGCCTTCTTCTGGTATTGGTTCTGCGGGAGGAAGGAATAGTTTCTTAGCCATTTCCCCCCATAGTTTTAAGATAGTAAATTTGTTCAAATTTACCATAAACGCTGGAATTGTACCGAGTTTTGCGCAATATTTTGCCTCATCATACCCTATCCAATAAGACTCAAAACGCCTGAATCTTGAAAGAGGATGAGAGAGAATGAAATAGCATGGAGCCTTTAATTCTACTCTATAAGCAATAAATTTTCCAGTTTTTTTATCATATATCCGGCGCGGTTTTATAGTCTCTTTTAGTGTTTTACGAGCGTCGCCTCTCATGGCTTTATAAGCGCAATCTTCAGCTAAACCTGCGTCAAAATTATGTAAAAGACGATATAGGTTATGCTCCTCGTCAAATGGTGCGCTGATTAGGCTTACCCCTATTCTATTAATATAAATTCCAAGTTAAAACACTTATCTGAGAGGGTTCTAGTAACTTGTCGGGACTTAGAACCTAGAAAAGGCAAGTGGTAACTCGCGGGACATCAGAGGTTAGAGCTACGGCGCGCGCCAGCGTGTTGCTAAATGCTGAGAAAAATGGTTTTAATCCTTATCTCATAATTTTAGGGCATTTCCGGGCATCGCAGCCACCCCTGATCTCCTTACAGTAACTACCCTTCTCATGCCTACATAAGCGTCGCAGCCCATCAAAGGAAAGAACCACCAACCCCTTCCCCGGGATCAGAACAGCCGACATGGGTCTACTGGTAAGATCCTTTAGGGATACTGTAGACTTAGACTGGCCTCCTTGGACCTATCTGAGGCTGTTTCCCTTTAATTCTATAGATTAATTTTAATTAATAGAATACTAGTAATATATTACTAATTACTAATCATAGTTATGTTACTATATAGATAAAATTTAATTTAGTATTTTTATTAAATGTTAATCAAAAAATACGTATTTTTTGTTATGCTTTTTAGTATTGTAAAACGCAAATCTTTTATTTGATAAACGTTTTATTGTTAATTGCTTCAAGCATGAGCTTGAAGCACCGATAAGGCTTAAGTGAAAAAGACCGCCCTAAGCGGATCGGATTTGCCTAAGCCTTAGATGAAGCCTAAGCCTATTGGGATTGGTTAGGCTTAGAGGCGAGACCGAAAAGCCAACCTCCCCAGCGTTTAGGGCGCATGGGGATAGGTCTCAGTCAAATTAAACTTTCTCCAGATGTTTTGATTCAGGTTTCATTAAAAATCCTGAAACGATGTATCAGACCCCTCTAAACCGCACTTACTCCCGCAGGGATTGTTATGCCGTATCTTGGAAGGTGCGTTAACTGTAACTGGGCTTGCCTAGGTCAACTCGAAAGCGAGGTAAAGGGCGTTCTCCGTAAGCACTCGGAGAAGAGACACGGGACGAACAGACACACGGTCAGCCAAATCAGCAGGGAGGAGTATTACTTCTACAGGAAGTTCTGGGACAGCCCCATATTCTGGAGAGCCTACAATGGGGGCAAGCTCATCAGCGAGCCCAAAATTTCTGTAAAGGGAGCTAAGGCGGGGAGCTAGGGTCGATTTCTCAGGGCTCCCACTAAAGGGAGAAAAAGAACGTATGTCATACCAAGAACAGGCTCAGGTAGAGCCACAGGAATTGGAGACGATAGTCGTCTCCCCCAAGGACGTGCTAGTGGACACCATCATAGAGCGATGGGGCTACTACGCACATCGAAGGGCTTTAGCGTCCCTACTGATGACCAGCACCAGCGCAGAGAGGACTAAGGTGACACAGATCGGGAAGCAGATAGCTGCGAAGCTGTCCGCCTACCTAGCCGAGGGCGCAGATGTCCGAGGCGAAGTCGTCACCCTTCAGGGCGAGCTAGTTCAGGCTAGGTTCGTCCTGAAGACCAAGGCACAGCCCTACTACGACAAGGTAGCCCCTTTCGTCAAGGCTGTCTCATACCTCGACAGGGTAGTGATACCCGGTCAGATAGAGGCGGTCACGGGCGAGAAGCTACAGCCCAGGGTCGAGATAAGCCCTTCAGTCCTTAAGGCTTTAGCAAAGCCACCGAAGTAACCCCTTTTTTTGCCGAGGTTCAATGTGCTGTCCCGCTCTAGCATCACCGACTCGGAGAAGCGGGAAGGGGAGTCCTTGAGACGACAAACCTCAGGAGGGGTCAACCCGCTGAGCGGGCAGTAAGGGCGGCGAGTCAGGCACCCTTGACGATGTGCCACATCAATTATCTCCAAGGTTGGGTAAACCATGTGGCACATGGTGGGAAAGACCTGCGCTTTCTCCGAGCTACCTAGCCGTCCCTGCGTCCGCTCGCGTCCCCGCCCCGAGTAGAGGCAACTCTACGGGCGAGTCCCTTAGATCCCTAGTGGATCGACCCAGAAACCTCCAGTAATGGGCACGCATCAGCGTGGGGACTGCCTCAGGGTTCCGTCAGAGGGGCGAAGCCGTCCAAGAAGTCGGGTTTAACGGTTCTAGCCCTGTTGAAGACGGGACTCCCTCCCAGCGTGAGGCGCGTGCGAGGCACGAACAGCTAGGGGTAGCCCCATCAGGGGCGGGTGGCGTAAAGATTGGAGGATTGAGGATGGAAGGGCCAATAGTCATCCTGGACGACGACGGGACCGCCCTAGGCTCCGTCAGCCGTAGGGAGGACGGACTGTTTCTACTGGATAGGGCCGGCAGGCAGCTTCGGGAGGTCTCCGTCAAGTCGACGATAAAGGATCTTAAGGAGATCCTCTTACGGTCAAAGCTGTCCATGGTGGTCTGATCTCTTTTTTGGAGGATACGCATGAAGCTAATCGTTGTAATAGATGATGAGATCCTTCCTGAGGGAGCTGAGGAACTTGAGGACGATCTGGCTGATTTCCTTGGTCTTAGGAAACTTAAGGGGAAAATAGATGACGAGCTTACAGGAAATACAACGGTCTTTCCGATAGTTCCTGACTGGATTCCGTCTAAGTCAGACTATAGGTACTGTGAGGACTGCAAGAGCTTCTTCGACTTCTGGAAGTATGACTACAACCTAGACGACGCGGGGCACGAAGGACACAAGGTCAGGGAGCCCACGGACGAAGAGTATAAGCAGCTTCTGAAGGACTGCGAAGAGGCGGGCTGCTTCGAGGAACCCCCTTTTTTGGAGGATAAGCATGACGAATATAAAAATAGAGGAAAAACTGATTGAGAGATTGAGGACTGCGTTTTCCGAAAACGGTCTCGATGTGCCGGAAACAGATGAGGAGTGGACTGTTACTATTAACTCTCTTCTTTCCGAGAAGATCACGGACGACTACGGCGACAACCCGTGAACCTCGGCATCCTTTTGGAGGACTATGGTTCACATCTGTCCCTCGTGCATCTGGCACGAGGATTGTGCGGACGAGAAGGACTCCCTGTCTAGGGACGCTTCGGTTAACGGATGCGGAGACTACGTTGAGAACAAGGTCTGGCTCTCCTTCAACACCAAAGACATCTGGGACGAATTCGTCGCCACCAAAGGAAGGGATCCTACCCCCGAAGAGCTCGACCAGATAGTTGCTGAGATAGGAGATGCCGAGTGCCCCATAAAGACCGTCAACGAGTGGATATCCGATATAATCACTGAGACGGTCGACCCTTTTGGAGGATACGCATGAGCGTAGAGAAGCTGGGTGTTCTGCGCAAGAACACCGTGATACACACAGAAGGTGACATCACCTTCAAGGTCGAGAAGGGGACGATAGTGGTCATCTCGGCCGGCAACCTGATGTTCAGGGACAAGGGGATACACGCGTATAGGAAGGACGAGGCCTTCTACGTGAGGTCTGAGTTCTCATCTATCCCTTACAAGGTTGTTTTCCCCGACGGGGGTGTCCCGTACCCCTTCACCATGCTCTAAACCTTTTTCTGATTGGAGGAACAGTGAGAACATGAAGAGGCGAGAGAGCATGGATATCTGCCGAGATATCCTCCAGCTGACCAGAAACGGTGCCATCAAGACGCGCATCGTCTACGGCGCTAATCTCAACTTCAAGATAGTTAAGGGCTACCTGTCCAAGCTGCTGAGCCTTGGGCTCCTCGAGGAGAGCCGGAAAGGATACAGGACGACCGAGAAGGGCCTTGACTTCATCAACCGCTACGAGGAGCTGAGCAGGTTCGGGCTCATGTGACTGCGTCCCCCGGGCGAGCCTCGGCCCATTCAGGCTAGACGAGGACGGGGTATCCAGGCTACCCTTTTGGAGGATAGTATGCCGACGATTGAAGGTGCAGTCGAACACCTCAGGAGCCTCGGTGAGCCCACCGACATCGTAGCCATGGCCATCTGGACCGAGGAAGACGTACTCGGGATGGCCAAGGAGCGAGGGATCGTGCTCACCAAGGAGCAAGCCGAAGAGATCCTTGACAGGATAGACCATAAGCAGGACTGCTCGATAGGTATCTCCTGGGACACCATAGACGTCTACATCGACGAGTACGTGCGAGAGCACGCGGAGGGTAAGCTGAGGTTCATAGAGCTGCTTAAGCAGACGTTCGAGAGCAGCAGCGGCCTCACACCCCAGTTCAAGCACTTCTACGAAGTTTTCCGTAACGACTTCAAGCACTTCCTTAAGGGGAAAGGAGTCGAGGTCTGGAAATTCAACCGGATGCACTTCGAGGTCTCGGGCTTCTTCCAGGCCCCAAGTGGCCAGATTTACTACTTCTGTACGGGCGATGTCCGGCTGTGGTACTGTAGGACTCAGGGTATGCTGCTGCGTACAGCCAAGAGCTTCCAGGACTACACTGGAGGACCAAATGGGTACGTGAGGACAGACACCGATGAGAACTTTATTCAGGATCTAGCACACTGCTTTTTGGAGGAATCGTAATGACAGAAAGAAGGAAGATGATTGAGGTTGTCATGGTTTGTCTCATCATTGTCGGATCCATGGCGGGCTACTACCTTGGCAACAACCAGGGGTACCAGGCCGGATACGCTAAAGGAGACGAGTCAGGTTACCTCAGAGGTCATGGTGTGGGATACAGGAACCCAACCTACCAGGAGATGCTCGATTTTCTGAGTGCTGACCTGACCAACTGCCTCATATACCATGATCCCACCTTCATATGTTCCGACTACGCGGCGACTCTGAGTAAGAACGCATACGAGCTGGGGTATAGGTGTTTCAGCATTGACCTCTATTTTAACTATCCTTCTCAAAGGGATAGTGCCCACTGGATAAACGCATTCAACACGACAGACCGGGGTTTAGTGTACGTTGAACCCCAGTCAGATCAGGTAATGCACGTGGCCATAGGTCAGAAATACTGGGAGAGCAATGGGTGCGGACCAAAATCATACAATGACACAGTAACCAAGATAGTAATATTTCCCTGATCTTTTGGAGGGAAATGGCTAGAGTCACTGGTTACGACGACCCCTTCGTCTACGTGGAGCATGAGGGGGTCGACAGGTGCTACAACCTCGTCGACGGGGTCTTCTTCAACCTGAAGAGGGACAGGATCGAAGAACCGCCGGCCGAGGTCAAGGCAGCCGCCACACGATACCTCGCGGACAGGGAGGCCCTCCCGGACGTGGAGGATCTCCTGAGGCAGGCGAGGCTGGACCCTTTTGGAGGATGAAAATGACCTACACAGCCAACGACGTCCAGGCGATGGACGTCAACGAGATAGTGAAGCTGATCGAGAAGAAGACGGGCAAGCCACCGACGTCGGGGGCCCAGCTAAACCTAGCACTCTCCCATGGCGCGGCCAGGGGCGGGGGCTCCATGATGACCTTCGACCTCGATACCGGCCAGTCCGGCCAGGTGACGCCGGACTACGAGCAGCTGGCCGACATGTTCAACGGCCCCGACGTGCCGGTGGAGCCAAGGCCGGGGTTCACTCTGAGGATCTCCGACCCCGACCATTTCCTAAAGACCTGGCGCAAGGCCCAGGATGCTGGCGAGGACACGTTCAGGAAGTTCACGGACGACGTCCTGAGCCTGATCATGTGGGCGATGAGGGACTACAGGGACGGCCTGAACATCCACCCGGACTTCTGCCCGGACTCGTTCTACTGGACGATGGTGAAGGACGGGCACGTTGTCTACAACGGCGGCCTCATCAAGCACGGCGAGGAGAACCCAAGCTGGAGCGTGCACACATAGGCACCTTTTTGGAGGAAAAATCGGATGGTGGATGAAGAGACGAGGAAACAGATAGTCAGCATGGCATACACAGTCTTCAATAATGACGGCATAGAGGAGTTCGTTCCTGAGCTCGAGAGTTTTTCAATGGAGGCAATCACCCTGGAGAAAGGTGATATGAGGGATCTTCCGGATAAGAAACTCGTCAAGGTAGCCACCCACGCGGCCTTCGTTGCCATGCTAGGCGGCTTCAAGGTCGATGAGGCCGTCGAACTCGTGCTTAAGAACCGAGACGACATATTGAGTTGAGGCCCTTTTGGAGGAATGTGTCACAAGACGAACCAATCTCCGATGATGACGGAGATACGGTCTACCCAGGGCGATCATGCCTCGGCCCATTCAGGCTAGACGAGGACGAGGTCGAGTGCTCGAACGACAAATGCCCGCAGAATGACGGTGGGGTCTGTTTCGAGTCAAGGGAGGACTGCAAGAGGAGGGTTTTGGAGGAACATGGAATCAGACCCTGATAGCCTGAAGATCCAGCAGTACCACGAGAGTGTGAAAAAGGCCCGCAAGGCCCTCTCGAAGCAGATGCACGACCCTCATAGTAGCATTTCGCATAGCTTTCCCAGCGTAGAGTATAAGATTAAGTCAGTGAAACTCAGCAAATGCGGCCCCTATGGCGATGAGAATAAGAGGGTGAATGGGCGCCGCCTCTACGACATCACCTTCGCTAGGAAGAAACATAAGGAGCGTAAGGGCCATCCGTTCAGACCACTTTTGGAGGAATATGGAGTCAGACTATCCCAAGGGAGTTGAGGACCTGGGGGTCTTCAACAAGCAGGAGCTTATTCAGAAGTGCCAGGAGAACGCCTGGGTAAAGCGCTTTGGAGTGGCCTTCCGGGAAGACCCCTTCATGGAGACCGACTACAGCTACAACTTCATGCGCTACGAGACCCTTGACGAGCTCCGGAAGTTCTTCAAGTGGGGTAACTGGGCGATCCGCTGCGGAGCCGTCCACGAGAACCTCTGCTTCGTGCAGCAGGTCAACGGAGGCGACGAGTGGTGGGTCATCAAGAAGCTCCCGGACGGAGAGCTCATCGGCTTCGAGAGCATAAGCT
>Ga0315296_10001146_pt1 | contig 23250 bp, 23 predicted proteins | sample YL17G14_18_MG_FD_203921 | JGI IMG/M metagenome (GOLD analysis project Ga0315296, IMG submission 203921) | Sediment microbial communities from Yellowstone Lake, YNP, Wyoming, USA - YL17G14_18 | ecosystem: Environmental > Aquatic > Freshwater > Lake > Sediment | place: USA: Wyoming | collected... | reverse complement strand
AAATGTCGTCGGAGCCGTGTTTCAAAATACGACGACATTTGAAGGGTTGAGGAATCGCCCTTTTTGATGGAGCTCTAAAGATCGTTTCTCGTGGCCTGGTTCTCTCTTCGTAGAGATGTGCGACTGATTGGTTTCTAAAGGGTGTTTTAATGGGTAGTTATAGAGACAGGTTGCAGATTGTAGCCGATATTCTATTCATTGTTAATGGTAGAGCTAAGAAGACTAGGATTATGTATCAGGCTAATTTGAGTTACAGGCTTCTTTGCCGCTATTTGGACGAAGTTGTGGATGCTGGCTTGGTTAAGCCAGAAGACGATGATTGCTATGTGCTTACAGCTAAAGGTAGAGAGTTTCTTAGTAGACATGAGGAGTATGCCAAGCGCTGTCAGGGTTTAGAGGAGCATCTTAACTCGGTTAATGATGAGAAAAATGCATTGGTCAGAATGTGTTCAAACGCGGGTAGGGTCAAGGGAAGTTCAAATCGTTTGGGCAAGAACGGGAAGCGTGCAGAGTGAGATGAGAAGCAGGTGTCTGCTCTGAAAAGCTCATTTGTTCTTGGGATACTTCTTGTTTTGACCACTCTGTCTTTTGCGTTTATGCCTTGCTCAAGTGTTGCTGCAATTAGTCAGTCAGAGGCTGTTTCGGCTTTGGATGATGCTGAAGGTGCTGTGGTCTCTGCATATCAGGCTGTTTTGAAGGCGGATGCAGCTGGAGCAAATGTCTCGGGGTTGTTGATTCGATTGAATGATGCAGGGCAACTGTTAACTCGCGCACGCATGGCATATGGATCGGGAGATTTTGATTCTGCTCTGGAGTTAGCCGTTTTGTGTCAGGAGAGACTAGGTGGTTTTGTTGCTGATGCAGATGTGTTGACGGAGATTGCGGCGAAGGATCGTAGCTTGGATTTCTGGGTCAATGTGGTAGGGTCTATTGTTGGATCTGTTGGCGTTGTTTGCGGCAGCTTTATCGTTTGGTCTTATTTGGATCGAAGGTATGGGAAAATAGGAAGTGAAGTCTGATGAATCTTAGTGAGTTTCGTGTTCTTTTTGTGGCCGTTGTTGGGATTTTGGCGTTGCTCATGGCTTCCCCAGCATTGGGTAGGTTGTTGGTTCTTCCCAAGACTGAGTTCTTTACTGAGTTTTGGATTTTGGATTCGAATCATATGGCTGAGAACTATCCGTTCAACGTTATGCGCACTGCTAATTACAGTGTCTTTTTGGGCTTAGGGAATCGTTTGGGTTACGCTGCTTATTATCTTGTTGAGGTGAAGTTTCGTAATCAGAGTCAGTCGGCTCCAAACAGTTTTAACCGTACTTCGAGCAGCTTGCCATCGCTTTTCAACATCACTGCTTTCGTAGCTGATGAAGCAATTTGGGAGTATCCTTTGGTTTTCTCTTTTGATTACATGTATAATGAAGCGTTGTCGCGGGTTGAGTTTTCCAGTTTGAATTTGAACGATTTTCGATTGGACATTACAGATTACAGAGTTGAGCGGGATTTGAATACAGGTGGATTCTTGGGTAGTTTGTTTTTTGAGCTTTGGATTTACGATGCTACTGCGAATGACTTCGGATATCATGAGCGGTCTGTTGGTTTATGGCTTAATATGACTGATTCCTGAGGCGTCGTGCGTGTTTCAGAACAAGATATATTCTTTGTACAAAAATAAGGCGTATACCATAACAAGCGTTCATTATCATATGAGCAAAAGCTGAGTTCAGGTGGACATATCAAGTGGTGTACAAGTCTAAGGTGATACTAGCGGTTGGCGCACATCCAGATGATATTGAACTGGGATGTGGAGGAACCCTGTGTCAAGCAGTTCGATTGGGGTCAAAGGTAATCGTGGTCTATATGACCAAGGGTGAAATGAGTGGAGATCCAGAGATTAGAGTAAAGGAAAGCATGGATGCTTTCTCTGTTCTTGGTGTCAAGGAAGTTGAGTTCGGCGATTTCCCAGATGCCGAAATTCCAAACTCGCACAGATCCATTGACTTTCTGGAGCAATTTCAGATCAAGTATAAGCCGGACATAGTGCTGACTCACACCACCAATGATATCCATCAAGACCACCGTCAGGTGGGTTGGCTTTCTATATCGGCGTTCAGGAATGTTCCGAAGATACTGGCTTACGAAACTCCTAGGGTTAACCCGTCTGCATACTCTCCGAATTACTTCGTAGACATATCTGATTGCATTAAGGAAAAGTGGGAGGCTTTGAAGTGCCATATGTCACAGAAAGACAAGCGATATTTGACGTATGAGTCAATGATCGATCTAGCCTCTTTCAGAGGGCGCCAAGTCAACCTTGTTGATGCTGAGGCGTTCGAAGTAGTGAAGTACGTGGAAAGAATCGGATAGAAAGCAGTTGCAGAGAGGAAAAGTTGTATCTGGGCACCAGCCAAACTATTTGCCTTGGCTGGGTTTTTTTGACAAGATGCTTTTGTGCGACGCTTTCATAATTGAAGATAATGTGCAATTTGAGGAACAAGGTTTTCAGAATAGAACCAGAATAAAAACAGCTAATGGCGTTAGATGGTTAACGGTGCCGATTGAACACGCTGGAAGGGCGTTGCCCATTAATGAAATAATGATAGCAAATGAAGCTAAGCAAGATTGGGCAAAGGATCATTGGCTTGCTTTGAAATTTAACTATTGCCGTGCTCCTTACTGGAAGAAGTACAGCGGTTTTTTCGAGCAAACTTTCAGCGAAAGATGGGTGAAGTTAGTGGACCTCAATATGCATCTTGTAGAAGGGTTGATGAAATTCCTGAATGTTGAAAAGCCCTTGGTGATGGCTTCGTCTCTTGGTGCTTCTGGGAGAAAAGGCGAACGGGTGCTTGCTCAGTGCAAGGCGCTTGGGGCGTCTACGCTTCTTTCGGGTGCTGGCGGTCGTAGTTACCTAGATGTTCAGCGTTTTGAGAAGGAAGGCGTACGGGTGGTTTTTCAGGATTTTCGGTATCCTGTATACCCTCAGTTGGCCGGGGAGTTTGTGCCTGATCTTTCTGTTGTGGATTATCTTTTTTGGGTTGGAGGGAAACCATGGAGATCTGACGATATGGTCTTGAAGGAGAGTATATCATGAGTAGGCCAGGGAAGATTCAATCTGCTTTGCCTTGTTTCGATGACAAGAGTATCAGCGGAATTCTCAGGGATATTGAGTCAATTTTGAGAAGTGGAAGGTTGACTGGCGGACCGCACGTTAAGGATTTTGAAGACAGATTTGCTGAGTATGTGAAGGCTAAACATGCGGTGGCAGTCAGTTCTGGTACTTCTAATCTTGAGATTTGTCTTAGGCACTTCAAAGTGAAAGGCCGAGAGGTTATTGTTCCAACGAACACGTTTGTGGCGACGCCGAACTCTGTTATCTTTGCTGGTGGCAAGCCGGTTTTTGCGGATATGCGTGAAGATACGCTGTGTATTGATCCTGAGGATGTCGAGAAGAAGATCACTTCTCGTACTGCTGGAATCATTGTCGTTCACATTGCTGGCTTGGTGTGCCCGCAAATCAAAGAGCTTGCTGAGCTTTGCGAAGATCGTAGCTTGTTTCTGTTGGAAGATTGTGCTCATGCGCATGGAGCGATGATTGATAGCAAAAAGGCCGGGACTTTAAGTGACGCTGGATGTTTCTCCTTCTATCCTACTAAGGTTATGACCACTGGGGAGGGTGGGATGATAACTACGGATGATTCGGGTTTGGCTGAGGCGGCTCGTTGTATGCGAAATCACGGCCAGAGCTCTGAAAGATTGATGGTGATGTTGGGTCATAATTGGCGTATGAGTGAGATTGCGGCAGTACTTGGAAAGTTTCAGTTGAAGAATTTGGAGAGTTTTGTTCATAAGCGCAATGAAATCGCGAGGATCTATGATAAAGCGCTTGGAAACGTGAGAGGCATCTCGTTGTTTAGGACTCCGCCTAACATTAGGCATAGTTACTACAAGTATCCGGTGAGGCTGGACGACAGCGTTGATGGGGAGAAACTTGCTCGAATCCTCCAAGAGGAGTATAATGTAGAGACGGGGAATGTTTACTATCCTCCCTGTCACCTTCAGCCCTTCTACAAAGAGAACTCTGATACTCGAGAGGGGGATTTGCCTGTGTCTGAGAGAGTGCTCAAGAAGGTTCTGTGCTTGCCAATGCATCCCAGTTTGACTAGAGAAAACGCACGACATGTTGTAGAAGCGCTCACTCTATCGATCGGTAATGCAGGTGCAAACTGAGAAAGGGCTGCCTATAAAGGGAACAAAACACTGTTTTTCTTGATCTGGTTTCTTGTTGAAAAGCTTCGATCGATAACGACTTGTTTGTGTAAGTGTCTGAATTCTAGAACACTTGTCAGATTGTTATAGATGATAATTCCGTCCATGTTTAAGTAAACGCGTTCAGAGATTTATCACGTGGGTTTGAACGGTCTATTCTGGGGAAACGTAGCGATGGAGAAAAAAAATAGTAACACGGACATTTCGGTTCTCATCGCTACGTTGAACGAGGAAGAAGGTGTTGGGCCGACTCTTGAAGAGCTCCAGAAAGTGTTGAATAATCCACACTTGCTTGTGGTTGATGGAAACAGTAACGATAGGACTGTTGAAATAGCCAAGAACATGGGCGCTGATGTGTTACTGCAGGACGGGAAGGGGAAGGGTCGAGCCCTGTCCCAAGGCATTAGGGAGCTAAGTCCAGATGCGCGATACGTTGTTTTCACTGACGCGGATTTTACGTATCCAGCTGAGTTTGTTCCTAAGATGGTTGAGGTTTTGGAGCAGAATCCTGATGTGGGTATGGTTATTGGGAACAGGTTTAATGGTGAGCATAATTTTAACGAGTCTGTCAGGTATCCATTTTACGTAGGGAACAGGTTGCTTGCGTTTGCGCAACACGTGGTGAATGGTATCAAGCTTGACGATCCTTTGTCAGGTTTGAGAGTAGTTAGATCGCAGATACTGAAGGAATGGAAGGTTAAGAGCAAAGGCTTCGACGTTGAAGCTGAAATGAACTTCCATGTTGAACGCCAAGGACACCAAATAGTGGAAATCCCAATAGCGTATAGACCTAGATTGGGAGAGAAGAAACTCAAGCTCAGGCACGGTTTTGTAGTCTTGAAGAGGATTTTGGCCGAAAGTATATGGTAGCTTGTTCGCATGCCTTGCGCAAATATGAATAGCGCTTAACGCAATTAATGATTCGGCCGTCCTTCTGAGCTAAGTGCACTCAAAGGGATAAACGTGTTAGAAATCCTTTCGATCATCGTCGCCATTGCCTTAGCGATTTTTGTCGGCTTTTATCTGGCGTATTATGCCATCTGTCTACGATATTCGAGAGCCAGCCCCTCGAGGGAAAACTCACATCTAGAAAAAAGTGAGCTTCCAGTTGTCTCCATCATAATACCGGTCTACAATGAAGCGAACGTTCTGCCAAGAAGGATAAGAAGCCTCGAAGAGCTTCTATACCCAAGAGACAAGCTGGAAATAGTGTTTGTTGACGGCGGCTCAACGGATGGTGGAATTGGTCTGCTTGAGGAACTCGCAGGAAAGAGCAGCCTTCCTGTCAAGGTTGTTTTTCAAGGCAGCAGAAAAGGCTTCAACAGCGCCGTTCGTGATGGTTTTTTTCAGACGAAAGGTGATATTGTCTGCATTACGGGCGCCGAGACGGAGTATGAGCCAAGAGCTTTAGATGTGATGGTGCGGCATTTTGCTGATCTGGGAATTGGTGCAGTGACTGGTAGGCAAATGATAAGAAACGTGGGCGATGGTTACTCCCCTAAACTCGAAATCGCTTATCGAGGTCTTTATGACCTTGTAAGGGCAGCGGAAAGTCGAATTGATTCTCCATTCGATATCAAGGGAGAGATTTCTGCTGCCCGACGAAGTATTGTCCAGCGACTTGTGGAGAACCCGGAGTTGCTACATAAGGGCTGTATAGACGCTTGTCTTTCGTTTCAGGGGAGAATGGACGGATACAAGACTGTCTACGAACCAAGTGCGATATATTATGAGCTTTCTCCTAGACTGTTCCGGGAATCATTCAAGCAACACGTACGAAGGGCTGCAACCTTGATCGAGAACATGCTGGTTTTCAAAGGCATGATGTTGAAAAGAAAGTTCGGTGCATTTGGCATGCTTATTATGCCAGCTCACTTTCTTATGCTTTTATGCTTGCCTTACCTTTTTCTTTTTGGCTCGGTTGGGTTGCTTGCCTTGACCGTACTTGATCTTTCAAACTATTTGCTTCTTACACTGGTTGTGGTTGGTTTATTGGCAATGCTGCTTTCTAGAAGCGTTCAAGCGTTTATCAAGACTCAAATAGCGCTGGTAGTGGCCGGCTTGAAGCTCATGAGGGGTGTTGAGACTCAAAGGTTTGAGAGGCTGCAATCAGCGAGACCTGAAGGTGTCAAAACGATCGAAAGTAGGAAGTAGGAATATGCATTGGAAAAGGAAACACGTGCTTGTTACTGGAGGGGCATCCTTCATCGGCAGTCATCTGGTTGACAAGCTGTTGTCTCTAGGAGCCTTTGTTAAGGTGGCCGACGACTTCTCCAGCGGAAGACTCGAGAACTTGGAATACCCTTTGAGTAGTCGAGGCTCGGGGGTATGGGAATGGAAAGACTTAGTCGTGCATCAAGGTGATCTTAAGGACAAAGCCTTTACCAAGCTTATGGTAAAGGACGTTGATGTTACTTTTCACCTTGCAGCATTACATGGTGGACGAGGTTATATTCACACGCATCCGGCTCAATGTTGTACTAATATGATGCTGGATCAACTGGTTTTCGAAGAGTCCTACAAAGCTGGTGTGGAGAGAATTTGTTTCGCCAGCTCAGCCTGTGTGTATCCATCTTATCTCCAAGAAAAGACGGGGTCACATTATTTGCTAAGAGAGAATGATGCTGATCCTTTTGTTAGAGATAAGGCCTTCGCAGATTTGGAATATGGGTGGGCCAAATTTATGGGCGAGATGACTTTGAAGGCTTACCACAAGCAGTATGGTTGGAACACTTCTTCTGTGAGGATTTTCACGGCCTATGGTCCAAGAGAGAATGAAACTCATGCGATAATGGCATTGATTGCGAAAGCTTTCGTCAGGATGGATCCTTTTGGGATTTGGGGGACTGGTGAGCAAGATAGGAATTTTACGTATGTTTCGGATATTGTGGATGCGCTTGTGTTAGCTGCTGAGAAAATAAACGACGGCGCTCCCATCAACGCAGGCAGAGACGATAGAATCACTCTAAATGATGCTAGTGAGCAAGTTTTCGAGATTATAGGTTGGAGACCGAAAAAAATCGTGCACGATCTGACCAAGCCTCAAGGAGTAGCCTCTAGGGCTGCTGATTTGACCCGAGCAAAGAGAATATTAGGATTCAAGCCTGCGGTGTCTTATCGAGAAGGGTTCAAGCGGACTATTGAGTGGTACTTTGCCAGTAAGAAGCGAGAAGAGGTCAAAGCGAAACTGGACAGTCTTCTAATGGAACGCTAATTGAAAGCAGACTCGTTACGTAGTTTTTGGGCATTGTTAGGTGTATTCGTTGTCTGCCGCAGAACGACCAATCGTCACAATAGGGTTGTGTGTAAGAAATGCTGAAAAGACGATAGGCGAAGCAGTGGCGGGCATTGCAAACCAAGATCTTCCTCATGAGCTGATGGAAGTTATAGTTGTCGATGGACGTAGCCAAGATAAAACAATGTTGATCATCAAAGAGCGGCTCAAGAGAACAGACATGAAAACGAGCTTTTTCTCTGAGAATGTGGGGTTGGGGTTTGCAAGGCAGGTTGTAGTAGACAACGCTAAAGCAGACTACATCGTCTGGGTCGATGGTGACATAGTTTTGCCGAGTGATCATATCAGGCGGCAAGTGGATTTTATGGAACAGCACCCTTCTGTTGGAGTTGCTGTTGGAAGTTTCGGTGTTTTGGCTGAAGACAATTGGGTAGCTACATTGGAGAACATGGGATATGTTATTGACAGTTTTCGGCATCATGGTAGGGCAACTTCAAGACTGATTGGCACTGAAGGAGCCATTTTCCGGGTTAGTGCTATCAGACAAGTAGGCGGTTTTAGCACAGAGATAAAGGGGGCGCAGGAGGACCTGGATGCCACTTACCGAATAAGAGCTGCTGGTTGGAGGTTTTACGTAACCGACGCTGTATTGTATGAAAGGCAAAGGAGCACGTGGAGAGAACTTTGGAGACAACATTCTTGGTATGGTTATGGTCTGCATTTTGTTCAGCACAAGAACAAAGATCAAAACCTGATTCGTGATAAGAATGTTGACAGGATTATTTTCTCCTTGGAAGCCTACAGGCTGACCCGGAGGAAGATTGTGTTTCTGATGCCTCTCAATTTTGTTTTCAAGAAGACTGCTTTGCTTCTGGGTTTCTTAATGGCTCATATGAATGGTTATGGGCACAGCATATCAAGAAGTGACTTGGCGAGGGATCTTTGAGGTGCTTTCATGAAGCCCGTCGTTACCATAGGTATGTGTATGCGCAACTCTGAGAGGTTTGTGAAGAATGCTATTGATAGTATCATCAGGCAGGATTTCCCTCATGAACTGATGGAGATAGTCTTTGTCGATGATGGTAGCACAGACAGCACCTTTAGGATAGTTTCGAACTACGCCGCAAGAATGGACATTAGGGCTAAGGTTTTTCAGACTCGTTGGCAGGGATTGGGCCCGGCAAGAAACCTAGTGTTTAGAAATGCTGAAGGAGAGTACATCATCTGGGTTGATGCAGATCAGATATTGCCAGAGCGTTATGTGAGAGACCAAGTGGAGTTCATGGAGAAAAATCCGGATGTTGGGATAACCTGTGGTCTTGTGAAAACTGTTCCTGAAAATCTCATTCTTAGTTTAGAGCTTGTACCAATGACCATTGATTACATGCGCTTTGAAGAGCCTAGAAGTTTCATTTGGAAAACTGAGAAACTGCCTGGTACTGGCGGAGCGACTGTCCGAGTTAAAGCCTTAAGGCAGATAGGCGGGTTTGACGAGCGCCTGAAGGGTGTAGGGGAAGATCAGGATATTGATCGAAGAATGAAAGAAGCAGGATGGGCAATTCGAATGAATAGCTCTGGTTTCTATGAACTGCATGGAGGAATGACAACGATAATAGACTTGCTTAGGAAATATCGGTGGTATGGCCGCGGCAACGAAAGACTTTACCGAAAGAATAGGAATGCTTTTTCTCTGCCTCGAATGTGTCCTCCCGCGGGTTTTCTAACAGGCTTGCTTTACTCTTTGATTGCTTACAGAAAGCTTCACGAGAAAAAGGTGTTCTTACTACCTTTGCATTTTGGTTTGAAAATGACGGCTTGGACGCGAGGGTTTGTTGAAAGTCAGATCATGCATATGACTGGCAGAAAATAGCTCTGGATTTTTCTGCTGGGAAATCCGCCCTGTCATTTCCGCTACACAAGCAATGAAAGGGCGTGCAGGTCATCCCTTAGGGACTTGCGATTGTGCCGCCGTCTGCAATAGCATCTATTAGGACTTGTCCCCACTCACTTGGTTTAGGCAAACCACTCAGTGATATCAAGTGCCAAGTGTCTGTGATGGTCCAGTCCCAGGCTACGTAGCCGATGCCCCATTGATTGCAGATTCTGAAGACGTTGCGTGCCCATTGCAGTTCCTTCTGAAGTTCGGTCAAGCCGGAAGAATCTGTTATGCTGTTATCTGACCACATGTTAATTCCTATTTCGCTGATTATGACAGGTTTGCTGAGTGAGTCTAAAACATACTTGAATTTGCATTGTTCCATTTTTGAGTAGCACGATGTATAATTGTAGGCATCATACCAAGATGGATTGTAATATGTTCGATACAGGTGGCCAGAATAGGCAAGGTTTCCTGTTGTGTCATTAAGGCTAGCTTGGGCGATCCAATCCATATATGTGTATGGTAATGCCGGAATAACACCCAGTTCCCACATGACGATTATAAGGTTTTGTGCGCCAACTGCTCTGATAGCGTCTATGGCCTTCTGCATGCCGTCAAACCAGTCTGCCCTCGCAACTTCCATAGTCTGACCGTTTAAATCAAACGAGTTGGGTTCATTGTACAGCTCAAAGATAACGTTGTCATAGCTCTTCAATTCGCTTGCCACATTTGCCCAGTAGTCCACAAATGACTGCTTGTTTGAGAAAATGGCTGTTTCCTCTGGATAGTTCAAGTATGGCGGGAAAGGTATGCTTGGCGGTCCATAACCATTAGCATACATCCATGTTCCGCTTTTGACTGCGAACAAGTCCATTATAACATACATTCGTTCTTCCTGTGCTATTTGAAAAGTGCGTTTGAGGTTGTTTCTGTAGCTTCCAGTGTAGCTACCGACAGTTACAGTGTCTTGTATCCACCATTCAGCAATAGTGTGAAAACGCACAACGTTCATTCCGAAGCTTTTCATTTGCCGCAGATGATAGCGCACGGCGTTTTCGTCCCATGTGAGATAGTTCTGACTCCAAGCTCCTCCCTCCGGCCACCACCATCCAGTTGGATCATCATCCCAGTGGATTTTGCCAACGCCTCTGAGGTAAATTATGTCTCCATCGGAGTCTTTGATGTATTTTCCGTCAACATGCAGTGGAGACATTACATTGATTTTTCCTGAGCTTTGGATTGGGTAACTTGTTGTCGCAAGTGAAAAAGCGCTTGCTAAGAGTGTTGAAACGAGTAAAACGAAGACCCAAATCTCAAACGTCGGGGTTGGTTGCCGGATAGTCACCAGCTTCCTTTTCATCATACGCCTCTGAATGTATGTTTTGTCTGCACAAGTTAAAGTTTCCCGTGTATCTGTTGTCCTCCTATACACTTAAACGAGCGAATATATCAGGTATGCTGTCTCACGACTCGATAGAATCTGTGAAATGATCAGGTGAGCAAGACAATGGCAACATCATCAAAACCAACATCATTCTTCGCGATCGTGCTAATTCTTCAGTTCACACTTTGCTTATCTGTCTTCTTTAACATTGCAGTTGCTAGACAAGTCATCGGCTTTCTCTACCTCACGTTCGTTCCAGGCTTCATCATATTAAAGCTGCTGAAACAAAACAAACTGAGCATCATAGAAAACATTCTCTTTTCAGCCGGATTAAGCATCGCATTTCTGATGTTAGTAGGGCTCGTTGTAAATGAAATAGGTCCACTTGTTGACGTCAGACAACCACTGGAACCAGCACCTTTGATTTCGGTCATAAGCTGCTTTGTTTTTGCTGGGGCCTTCTTATGTTACTTGAAAAGCACAGGAAACGAGCGTTCGAATGAAATAACCCAAGGAATTCTTATAAGATCCTTGCTTTTGATGGTGCTTCCGATCTTAAGCATCATCGGAGCATTTTGCGCAAATGCGACGGGCAACACTTCTATTTTGCTTTTAGCACTTGTCGCAGCTTTGGTAATGTTTGGAATAGCAGTTTTTTCAAAGAAATGGATTACACCGAAACTCTATCCGATATTGGTGTTCGCGATAGCGATCACTCTTTTGTTCCATTTCTCACTAATATCAAACTACATTCAAGGAAATGACATAAATCTCGAATATTATGTCTTCAATCTGACCCAAAAGAGCGGATACTGGGATTCCGCGGCTTATTTCACCGACCCAGCTTATGGAACATACAACACTATGCTCAGCATTACTGTGCTTCCAACAATATATTCAAACGTGCTGAACATGGAAGCGACGTCGGTCTTGAAGGCGATTTTTCCCATAATATTTGCATTTGTACCTTTGGCTCTTTACTTGCTGTGGCGGGAGAAATTAGGAGTTACAGTTGCTCTTTTTTCGGCATTTCTTTTAATTAGTCAAACCACATTCTACACTGAAATGCTTGCGCTGGCAAGACAGATGATTGCAGAGCTTTTTTTTGTCTTGCTGCTTGTCATTCTTTTCTCGAAGAAACTCAGTTCCAGAAATCTGAGGATACTTTTCGTGGTTTTCAGCTTTTCTCTAGTCGTATCGCATTATACCATAGCTATTATTTTCTTTTCTCTAATTTCAATGACATGGTTAGCTACATATCTCGCCAAAAAGACAAGCAGAAGCCTGACTCTGAGCATGGTTGTGCTTTTTTTTGCTGTAATGTTTACATGGTATATCTATACGTCTGCTTCTACGGATTTTGAAGCTATGTTATGGACTTTGAATTGGATATACAGTGGTCTCGGCGATTTCTTCAATCCAGCATCGAGAGGGCAAGGTGTGATGCTAGGGCTAGGACTGGAACAGGCTCAATCAACTCTGCAACTAGTAAGCAGGATAGTTGCTTACATTACCCAGTTTTTCATCGCAGTAGGATTTCTTGCGCTGATACTTCAAAGAAAGAAAAAAGATTTCGATTTCGAATATTTCATCCTTTTTTCAGCAAATATCGCGATATTGGCAATGTGCATTTTGCTGCCGAATTTCGCTTCGACGCTACAGATGACAAGGTTCTATCACATTTTGCTTCTCTTTCTGGCGCCTCTCTTCACTATAGGGTGCACAGAGTTTCTTGGATTCGCTTCCAAGAGGAAAAGGCAATTCTATGGGTTGGCGTTCACTACGACATTGCTCGTCGCCTATTTCCTTTTCCAAACGAATTTCATGTACGAGGTTACAGGCTCGCCGAGTTGGTCTTTGCCTTTGAGCAGATACCGGTTGGGGATACGTCTTTATTCGAACTTTTACTTTGTCACCGAGCATCAAGTATCAGGCGCTACATGGCTGACTCAACATGTAGACTCGAATTCAACAATATATGCAGATTCAAGCGTATTGTTTTCACTACTTAGTTATGGAGCGATTCATAGGAGCAGATTGCGGGCATTGACAAATGCCTCCAACCCGTCTATTGGCGAATTCGTTTTTCTTGGAGAGTTGAATGTTCGATATGGAAAAGTGATAGCAGGAGGCGCCAGCTATGATATGTGGAACACCACTGATGCTTTGACCTCTCCATTCTTAAGTGCAATATATTCAAATGGCAATTGCGAGATTTATCAAACACCGGCTGTTCAGCCGGGCTGAAATCCGATAAAAGGCTTCGCGTAGCGTTTGTGAGGTTATGATCTAGTTGGCTGATGCTAGTCTCTTAGGCGGCAGTTTCGGGGCCCTCAGAGAGAACACTCTGAGACTTCTGAAGGATCTGGACATTAAAGGAGATAAGTATCTTGACTTGGGATGTTCTGACGGGGATTTCACCACTCAAGTAGCGACCGAGATCAAAGCGCGTGAACTCTACGGCATAGATGTCTCAGCAGACTCTGTTCGACATGCCTCTGAAAAGGGCGTAAAAGCGCTTTGCCTAGATTTGAATTGTGGGCCCCTCCCCTTTTCTGATAACTCGTTCGACCTGATCAGCGCCATAGAAGTGATAGAGCACTTGACCGACACGGACCGTTTTCTCTCAGAAGTGCATAGATGCCTGCGAAAAGGAGGCTATTTCTTGATTACGACCCCGAACCTCGCCAGCTGGTCCAACAGAGCTATGCTGTTACTCGGGTTTGAGCCTGGGATGTATGAAGTTTCATTCAAGTATAGAGTAGGTAAGCCATTTAACAATAAAAGACCTACGCAGGCCTCAAGACACTTACGACTTTATACTTACAGAGGGTTAATGGACCACTTAGAGGTTAGTGGCTTCGAAATTCTCAGAAGCAAGGGAGCTCCGGTGAAGGCGATGAACAGCCTCGTTGGATTCATAGACAGAGCAATATCCTTATTTCCCAGTCTCTCCAGCGACATGATAATAGTCGCCCGCGCCAAATTGACAACGCTGTGAACGCAAAGGAAACATCTTATTCAGTCCTTCAAAGCACGCGTCAGAGATTTCAGAGGAATTGAGGAAGATGAAAAACAAGAATGATAAGCGAATCGCCTGCGTCATGTTACCTACTACTCAGGGGATGAGTGCCCTTGCTAGATCCAGAAAGCTAACCCCTATCGAGGAATGGCTTTTTCGAATTGCAGACCCGATTGTTTTTTCGGAATATACTGCACTGTGGATGGAACTCTGGGGAGCATATTTACACGCGGAGGGATTCTTTTGGTTGTTTTTCCGATTGCCCTTTAGGTTGATCAAGGGGAAATATTCCCTGTTTATGGCCGCTGCTCGGGATCCCCAAGCGATAATCACTTTTGTCATTAGTAGACTGCTAAGAAAGCCCGTGATAATTTCAGATACTTTCTATATGTGGAGCGGAAGCATGCGTGCTCGTCTTTTTTGGCCGTTCAGTAGATTTGTATGTTCTCAGGCAACATTTCTCGCCGTACCTAGTACAAGGGTGATGAATTTCTGGAAGTCAGCAGGCATCCATGCCAAAAGGATCAGACTTACCAATGCTTTTATGTCAACGATTGAAATAAACGAGAAAAACTTGGCAAAGGCAAAGGAACTCAAGAAAGAGCTAGGATACAAGAAAATCGTATTGTTCATCGGTAGACTTATCGAAGGCAAAGGCTTAGAGTACTTGATCCGAGCGTTTGCGAGGTTTTCAGAAGTCAGGAACATGGGATTGCTCATAGTTGGTGATGGCCCCGAGAGAAATCGATTTGAGAGACTATGTAAGGAATTGAAGCTTTCCAATGTTGCTTTCATTGGGTTTGTGAATAGAGAAGAGATAGCATCTTATCACTTATTAAGTGACATTTTGGTAGCACCATCCGTAACATTGCGATGCCACGACGAATGGGGACTAGTCGTAAACGAAGCGATGTCAGTTGCCAAGCCAGTAGTTGTTTCAGACAGCGTTGGATGTGCCCGTGAACTTGTGAAAAGCGGCGTAAATGGATACGTAGTGCCTGAGAAAAACGCAGAAGCACTTTATGAAGCTATAAAAAGGTTGATGACCAACGATGAACTGCGAATACGAATGGGAAAAGAGTCTGAAAGGATAATTGCCCATGGATTTACATATGCGCATGCAATCCGAAATATTAGAAAAATGCTAAAAGATGCTTTGCAGCGCGCCTGCTAAAAAAGATTCGGAACGTTCCCCTACTATTATATGCATTTTGTGCTAGCGTCGTGAAAAGGGAGAAAACATGCGTCACAATGACGCGCTCGCGGCATCATTCCATCTTTGCGCAAGAGGAGATGTGAGAACTGTGCAGAGTTCTCCTTTTATCTCTGTTGTAGTTCTGAACTACAATGGTCTTAGGTATTTGAAGCAAGGTCTGAAGGAATGTCTGGATTCGGTGCTCAGAACCAATTACCCGAATTTTGAGGTTATTTTTGTTGACAACGGATCAAATGATAATAGTGCAGATTTTGTTCGAGAAAACTTCGCTGCGTCTGAAATAAAGATAGTCGAGAACAAATGTAACCTAGGATTTTCCGAAGGTTTTAACACGGGAATTAGGGCCACTAATGGAAAATATGTAGTTTTACTCAGCAACGACATGACAGTTGACCGCGATTGGCTCAAACCCGCTGTCGAACTTTTGGAGTCCGATCTAAAGGTAGGATTAGTAGGTTTTAAGCGTCTCGTACATGGCAGTAGTAATTTGCTTGATGGCATAGGTGGGGATTTGTACTTATGCGGGCGAGTTAAACCAATTGGCACTCACGAAGCTGACAAGGGGCAATATGACATCAATATAGACGATCTTGATTTCATTGGTGGAGCAATGGTGATCAGAAGAGTAACTCTACAGGAGGTTGGACTGTTCGATCCAGGTTTCAGAATATTTTCAGAAGATGTCGACTTGTGCTTTAGAATACGTAAGAGAGGTTATAAGACGGTCTATGTGCATAATGCCGTTATTTGGCATAGAGGCCAAGCAACGCTCAAAGGTATGGATCCGAGAGGCTCGCTCGTGGAATATATGGCTAATCGAAATCGTGTTAGACTAGGTATCATCCATTTCACGCTCAAGCGACTCTTTTCCGTATTCTTAATAGATTCTGTGTGGTTCGCCACAACTAACTCCAGGAGCAAGATGCTGCTACTAAAAGCTTACTTGTGGAATCTCAGAAACGTGAACATCGCGTTAAAGAAGCGCGTGCGATACGGACCTTCGCCTCCTTTCGGATGCAAGCCTCCTATCATTCCCTTCAGGGTCTCGGATTTGCAGAGACGAATGAATGAAGTGCTTCATGTCTGACCGACTTTAGCGAACAGAACGTTGATACTATTCGCAGAGCTGGTCTTAGACCCAACGAGACAATTCGAGAATGCACCCAGAGCAAAGATTTTTCGGATCAAGCTACATCAACGTGATAGGCTGATAACCCAAGAAACAACTACTAATGGATCGTTGTCCTAAGGGGAATCTCATGAGTATCGTCAGTCTCTCTAAAATCAAAAAAGCTGACATGAAATCCGCGATAATCAAGTCACTAAATTTGATTGGCTATCAGTTTTCAAGAGACATTCAGAGAATCGTCATAAAACCAAACATGTGCTACTATTGGGACCACTCAACAGGCCAAACCACCGATCCAGAATTTACAGGTGCCCTGATAGATATACTCCGCGACAACGTCTCATCAGAGACAGAAATTTCAATAGTGGAATCTGACGCCTCTGCGATGAAGTGCAAACACGCATTCAAATTTCTAGGATATGAAAAACTAGCTCAGAAATATAATTTGAGATTGGTTAATCTATCCGAAGAAAAAAGTGATCCAGTTAAAGTGCCAGCAGGCGATCAATCCTTTCATCTAATGGTTCCTCGCATAATTCAAAAAGCCGACCTGCGAATAAACGTGACAAAAATCAAGTACAGCTTGGAAAAAATTAAGATTACGTGCGCCTTAAAGAACATTTACGGCTGCAACCCATATCCAAAGAAGTTCAGGTATCATTCTAAGCTCAATCAAGCAATCGTAGCAATAAACAAAGCAATGAAATTCGACCTATGCCTCGTAGACGGTAACATCGTTGCAGGAAGCCAACCACGCAAACTAGGGTTGGTCATGGCAAGCAAAGACCCAGTGGCAATTGACTCGGCAGCTGCTACGATAGCCGGAGTAAGACCAAACACTATTGGATACATCGGATTAGCACGCCAAGAAGGGTTAGGAGACACAAACTTTGTCACAAAAGGCGAGTCACTTGACTATTTCAAGGAGAGATTCCCAAGAAAAGATGCCAAGAAGAAGATAATGAGTCAAGCGTATAACCTGGTGGCACTGTTGAAGCTGGGCAAGAAACTCGGGCTAGAGTAGCAACAGAAGGAAGAAAGAGGATCTTCAGATGAAAAAGATCAAACTAGGTTTAATAGGTCTTGGATTTATCGGTAAGACCCATCTGAGAAACAGCCTAAGGCTTGCCAATGCAGATCTTATCGCCGTCTCGGACATATCGAAAAGAGCCTTGAACGACGCCCAAAAATTAGGCGTTAAGAGAGCATTCAGCAACTATGAAGAGCTTCTGAAGGACCGACAATTAGACGCAGTGATAATCGCGTTGCCTACACATCTTCACTTGAAATGCGCAAAGCGAGCAGCTGAAGACAAGAAACACATCTTGTTGGAGAAGCCTATTGCAAGGAATGTTGCAGAAGCGAAAGAGATAGTTTCTATCGCTCAGAAAAATTCCGTGAAATTGATGATAGGCTATCCCCTGAGGTTCAATGCGATAATGTCTAACCTCAGAGGAAAAATCAAAAGCGGCGTGCTCGGCGATGTGGCAATAGCACACGCAACCTATGTGAATCCCGGTCCTTTCCAGCACAGAGAACAGGACTATGCGCCAACACCAGTGCCAGAATGGTGGTTCAACAAAGAACTAACCGGTGGAGGAGCGCTGATTGACTTAGGTTCCCACATGATAAATCTTCTTCGATGGTATTTTGGCGAAATCGCAGACATTAAAAGTCATTTAGGATATCGATTCAACCTGGACCTTGAAGACCATGCAATTTGCTTGGCCAAATTTGAATCAGGAACTACAGCCGTTATAAACGTCGGATGGTTTTCCCAAGAATATCAGCTAAAAGTCGAACTACTTGGAACAGTCAAACATGCAGTAGCGCAGAACATTCCACCCAAGCGAATATCTGCAGCAATACAGATGCTAACAATGAATACCACACCCTTCTGGCGACCTTTTGCAGTGGAACTTGAATATTTCGCTAACTGCATAGCGAATGATGTGCGGCCATCACCCTCAGGAAATGATGGGTTGAAAGACTTGGAAGCTATAGAATCAGCATATAGAAACTCGATACAGCTAAACGAGATTTCATGAGGACATTGAATCTACTTACTGAAAACAGGGAGACCTAATATAGAAGGACTAGATTGCACATTAGAATGAGGTCTACTGCTCCTGATGTGGAAACAAGAAACAAGAGAATCTAACACAATCAAGACGCTCAGGTTAATCCAGCTTGCCCTCCTTTTGGCAGCCTTGTGGTTCATACTTTGGGCACACATTTGTGGAATCGTTGTCTGGAATAAAACATTCCTAGAGTCCATGGGAGCTTCATCTTTCAACGTCCTGTTGTACTCAGCTTCAAAGCCTGCAGTGGTATATTTTGAGGGACATGTAGCACGGGTCAGAAAAACCACCTTCCTAACTCATCCTTCACCAATAACTCGAGAGGAGCCATAGAGGGGAAAGCGAACTAGTGAAACGTAAATTGCTAGAGACCAAGCAAACCCCGTCCAGCAAAATCGGGATCGGGTTTCTCGTGAGCGGGTGTGTCGTTCTCTTAGCTTCTGTTGTTGCTTCCTCGACTGTCTTAGCTTTCATAGGGTTAGGTTTGGCGTTCTGGGGAGGCCTATTCCTTTTCACTAGGCCAGTGAAATTCGTAACAAGCACACTGCTTGACTTCACTGCAACCTCATCTTACATTACGATAGACAGAATCACAGAAGACCTACACTATAAAGGAAAACCAATCTACGTACCCCCATACCCAAAAGAGGGGCGCCTTCCAGAATACCTGAAAGGTCTCAAAGAAATGATAGTTTTCATTCCAGCCGAAGACACTGTTGCAATGCCCACTATTGAAGAAATGGCTAAGAAACAATTCCTGCTCAAGAACCCACAAGGAATATGTATCGCACCACCTGGATACGGCATCGTTAACCTCCTCGAAACCGAACTCAAAACCGGATTCACACAGATTGAAGTGGATCAACTATACACCAGCTTGCCAACAATAATCGTAAGCAGTTTGGAGTTAGCTAAGGAATTCGAAATAAACCCAGAAAACGACCTAATCCACACCAAGACAGTTGACTCAGTCTATAATGAACTATACTCAGGCAAACAAGGCCTAAAGAGTATACACTCAATAGGTTGTCCACTAACAAGCGCTGTCGCTTGCATCCTAGCCATAACAATAGGAAAATTGGTGACTATAGTAAAAGACACAGTTTCGTCTGACTTGAAGACCATCGAGGTTTGGTATAAAATCTTAGAAGCGTGACCCGAACGAATTTTCCTCTTTCACTATGGGACATAAGCCTCTGGATAGCCGTCACAGCGATAATTCTGCTCGTAACCTCAGAACTCTTGGCACCCTACTCAGACTACTTTGGAGACTTCGTGATAGACAAAACAAGACTAAGACTTGCTGCACTAGTTCTTGGCGCAGCCTTCATGGTTACAGTCTTTTTGCATGCACTCGCGCCACGATAAAGCATGTCACATCGAACAATTTTGTCCCGCGCTATAAAGACCAACGTCAACGAGGCGACCTTTGAACTTATAATACAAAAAAATGAAACGGAGAAATAGCTCGAAATCGTCGAACATGACTCCTTGTCGATTCAAATACACAAGCTAATCCGAAAAACCGCAATTAGGCGAGTATGCCAACAATGCACTTTAGTAAAAGATCTCACATTCCGATAGCTTTACTCGCATTCTGCCTGCTACCTCCTATTGCATCTGCTGCATTTAGCCCAATTGAGCAAACCATGAGCTCTAGGCAATCGATTCGCAACTTCACGAATGATAGCATTTCAAGCCAGCAGCTTCTAGAAGTGTTAAAGAATTCATACGGCACTTGGGGTAATCATAGAAGCGTTCCACGGATCGGCAACAACTATTCTCTAACCATATACCCAGTTAATGATACGGGCAGTTACCGATACATTCCCGAAAGCAATTCCCTCATCGTCCATGACTTGTCGGTAAACAAGACGACAATAGCCCACGACTTCATTCAACCTTACCCGCCTACTTCAAATGTCATCCTAGTGATAGTATGGAATCAAACCAAAATGAACAACCAATACTTCGCCTCTGCAGAAGCCGGTTGTCTAGTTCAAAACGTGTACTTAGCAGCCGTTTCGCTCGACCTTGGAACGACCTGCGTTTCTCTTATAGATTCCCAAGGACTACGCACTGACCTCAACCTGCCCATTACGATTATTCCGATTCTTGGCATGCCTCTAGGATACCCTACATCCCCGTATCCTTCTGCATCTCCAAACTACGGAACTATGACAGGAAACATTCCCCCCGTCCAATACAACCAACTCTCTTTCACAGACGCGCTGAATAACATACTTTACGCCCAGAACTGGTCTCCTGGGAACTTGTCTCTGCAAGAGCTTTCTCAATTGCTATGGGCTGCCTACGGCTACAGTAACGTTACCACGGGCGGCTCATATCACAGGACGACCCCAAGCGCATATGGGATCTATCCACTAGCAATTCATGTTTCAAATATTACTGGGACCTACCAGTACGTGGCTGAAACTCATTCAGTCACGGCAGTCCAGCTTGGCGACAAAAGGCTTGACATAGCCAACGCGTGTGGAGGTCAAGTGTGGGCAGCTAATGCGCCAGCGATTTTCTGGCTTACCTACAACTCATCGTATAACGGTGGCAACACCGGTGATGGGGGGGCAGTCTCTCATATGAATATCGAAGTAGATGCTGGATGCGTGGTTCAGCAGCTTTTGCTCGAGGCCTCAGCTTGGAATCTGAGCGCCAACATAGTGAGCAACGGCTTTGAAGAGTGGAATGGTACAGCAGCAGAAGGACTTCGCAATATCCTTGGTCTAGCACCATCACTCGTTCCACTTTACATTGTACCACTTGGACACAAAGCAGCATACAACCTGAACCTGCGCGTGAAAGACTGGGATCTCACTGATTCTATCCAAGGCGCGCAGGTCTACAAGGACTCAGAATGGAAAATAAGTGACGGAAATGGGTGGGCGAACTGGACAGACGTAAGCGGAACAGTAGCGATTAAGGTCAAATGGTTTGAATCATGGGTCAACGGCACCTTCACCATCACAATGGACGAAGACAAAACCATAGACGTCCGATGTAACATCTTTGACACACTAATAACCTGCGTGGAAGAAAGACAACAATCACTTCTACAATACGTTAACGTAACCGTGCTCACAGGAGAAAACAAAATCAACTCAGGAATCACTGGCGCAGACGGAAAAACATACCTCGTCAATGTTCCCAACAGCACTCTCACTTTCCTCGCCTACGACGGCAACGACAACCTCATCGCCAACGACACAAGAACCATTACATCAGAAGAACAACAGGAAACAATTATTTGCGACAGAAACTACCAAACCTCACAAATAACATGGGAAATCAACGAGGTCTGGATCCAAAGCTCACTCTTCCTTCTCTCACTAATACCAATCCTACTCATGACATCAAGAACAACACGGCTGAAACAACAAATCAAAACAAAGAGCCGAAACTACCAGAAAAAAAGAAGGTGACAAAAAATCAAACAGAAGAAGCATCGAATACCGCTATTTGCGCTATCAGTAATCATAGTATCAGGCGCAGTAATAGCAGTTGCCTACATCGCGTTGAAATTCAACATAACCACAAATTACCAACAATATCCAAAGGTCACATTCTGGGAATGGAACACATCACAGAAGAAAAACACCTTCGACTACTCAGTGAACACCTTCGCGGGAATAAAAACCGTAGACGAAAACATGACTCATGGCATTTTCAACGACGACACAGCCCAACACCAATGCTACATCCGCATATCATCATTGAGCAACCCAGCCAACATCGCAAGACTAAACATAACAATCTACAACAGCACAAACACAATATTCACAAAAGAATGGACCCAATTCGGAGCTTTGCCAACCCCGTGGGAGGAGTTCACAACATCTGCAAACGCAAAATATGCGATAGGCATAGAGATCACAGCAGCAAGCCCCTCAGGACCCAGCACCTTCGAGATCGAAATCAAAGAAAACAACCCATAACCACACTTTAGCGGAACACGCACAGCTACGCGCGCATATACATTCTATTAAGATAGAAATGCGACGTAGCGCCAAAACGGAAAAGGCACCTCAAACACCTTCTCCATAGCACAGGTAGAAGAATCTTCTATAAAGAGACTCCATAATGATTTTTATTCTTGTCAGAAGTGATTATTATAACGACACAAAATACAGGAGGAAAAAGAAAATGAAACAAAAAGCAATCTTGGGTCTAACAGCATTTCTACTAACAATAGTCTTGACAAGTAGCGCTTACGCCACATGGACACTAAGCGAAGGAATCGACGGATACGTCTATCGCTGCAGAATACCAGAAGAAGGCATAATTGTCAAAGTCTATGACGCCTCAAACAATCTAGTGGGAAACGGCGTCAACGACGACAACTCGAAAGGAACAACCGGAACTGACATCACAGACATAAACGGCTATTTCCACATAGCATGGCTTGAGGGCCTCTACGCTGACTATACGGTCGTAGCCGAAACACCCTCAGGATACATCATAGGCACCCCCATTGATGTCATCGATCTTGGCTGCGGAGAAACACGGCGAATCTGCTTCAACTACTGCCCGCCATGTGAAGCCGGATATACGCCAGGTTTCTGGAAGCACAACATCGGTGTCGCCCTCGGTTATAATCCTGGAAACTACAGCGCTTTCAGAGACGGAACAAAACTAACCTTAGCTCTGTTGCAAGGTTATGCAGCCACAGTTGGAGTAACACTAAAAGAAGCATATGCTGCTGTAAGTGCTAAAGGTAACACGGAAGGTCAGGCTCAGATTCGCGCCAATATGGCTAACCGCTTCAACGAAGCAGCAGGCTACGGTCCATTCGTCGATGACTAGACGCAGAAACAAAGAGCAGTTTGACCATAAGCTCCCCTCTTTTCTTTTTTCTTGAAATAGCCCCTTCTCCCAAAAAGAAGCAACAGGTTTGCGCGCGCTACCAGAACCTCGCACCATTGGCGCACGCGCCATTAGCTCTCGTATCAAGCCTGACATCAGTTAAGTATCGATCGGTCATTCTTCCAGGATTATTAGACCCGGACGGCCAATCGATGCTAGCATGAGC
>Ga0315296_10001145_pt1 | contig 23280 bp, 20 predicted proteins | sample YL17G14_18_MG_FD_203921 | JGI IMG/M metagenome (GOLD analysis project Ga0315296, IMG submission 203921) | Sediment microbial communities from Yellowstone Lake, YNP, Wyoming, USA - YL17G14_18 | ecosystem: Environmental > Aquatic > Freshwater > Lake > Sediment | place: USA: Wyoming | collected... | reverse complement strand
AGCCAGGCACCACTACCACTCAGGGAAGACTTTGTTTCTCTTCACCTTGACACCCCGTATCAAATCACCAAGCTTCTCGGCGAACTCTACTGCAATTTCTTCTATGACTATTATGGCTTGCCTGTGGCTATAGCTCGCTACTTCAATGTTTATGGTCCTGGCGAAATACCTGGTGCTTACCGTAATGTCATTCCCAACTTCATCTACTGGGCACTCCACAAAATGCCTCTCCCTATAACTGGCACTGGAGAAGAGACCAGAGACTTTACCTTTGTTGATGATATAATTGATGGCACATTGCGTCTGGGTATAATCCCCGAGGCAGTCAGCGATGCCTTTAATCTAGCTTCAGACACGGAGACCAGAGTTATAGATATAGCCAATATGGTCAATGAAATCACTGGCAATCCTAGCGGGGTGAAGTTTGTCCCCCGAAGGGACTGGGACAAAATCACTCGGAGAAGAGCTTCCATTGACAAGGCAAGAAAGGTCTTGGGCTACGAGCCCAAGACGAGGATAAAAGACGGGATTAAAAAAGTATATGACTGGATTTTAGAAAATCAGGACAAGATAGAGGCTTGCGCTAGATTTTGATTCTAAGGGGAAAATGGCAGATAAGCTCAAGGTCGGGATAGTGGGCTGTGGTGCGGTAGCGGTTAAACGACATATCCCCGGCTTTACTAGACTTAAAAAAGATGTTGTTCTTCAGGCGGTTTGTGACAAAAATGAAGACCTGGCAAAAGAAGCGGCGAGGAAGTATAACATTCCTAAAACATATCAAAGTCTGTCACAGATGCTGTCTGAAGAGAATTTAGATATAGTTGATATATGTACCCCCCCACAAACACACGCGCCTTTGGCTATAGAGGCACTAGAACGAGGCTGCCACATATTATTGGAAAAGCCCATGGCGCTTACCACTACTGATTGCGACCAGATACTCGATGCCTCTCGCAAATATGAAAGAAAACTATGCATCGTTCACAATGTCCTGTTTCATCCTCCGCTGGTTAAAGCTAGAAAATTAGTAGCTGAAGGTGCTATCGGCGACTTTACCGGGATGAGAATCCTTCTCTCCGACCCCAGAGACGAGATGATAATGAGAAAAGATTACTGGATACATAAGCTCCCCGGTGGCTTAATCGGTGAGACAGGGCCCCACCCTGTCTATTTGTCTTTAGCTTTTCTAGATAAGGTAAATAATGTGGACGTCTATGCTAAAAAATTCCTGGAGCATCACTGGGCTCCCTTTGATGAATTTAGGATAGAACTGGAGGGAGAAAACGCTGTCAGCTCCATAGCTATCTCGTACGCCAGCAATCGCTACGCAGCTTACGTCGATATCTTAGGTACAGAAGGTGCTTTGCACCTTGACCTTCAAAGTATGCTAGTTCTTCGCCACGGGGCTAAGACATCACTAAGCCCCTGGAGTCTGGTTTCCACTTCACTAGGTTCTGTTTCTCAAACAGTAACCGGGTTGCTAGCTAATAGTTTTAAGGTAGCCACAGGAAGGTTTAGGCTGGGGCACGATACCGTGATTGAAATGTTTGTCAATAGTGTCTTGTCAGATACCCAACCGCCGGTGACAGGTGAGGAAGGCAGGGAAGTGGTCAGAGTTATGGAGATGATTGTTGATAAGCTTTACCGCAAATACGGTCGTCCAACTACTTGAATAGAGGTTAGCCGAAGTATGCCCGTAATAAACCTGAAGCCGATGAGACAGAAGGAGAAAGAATCAGTTAAGCAATACTGGGACAATATGCCTTGTGGGACAGGTGGCATCACTTACCCCGAGGGGTCGCTGGAGTACTTTGAAGCTATAGCTGAGAAACGAAACCGGTTGGAGCCTTTTATTGTCGAGTATGCTCAGTTTAACAGATGGGCTGGTAAGAAAATACTTGAGGTGGGCTGTGGCGTTGGCACTGACCTGCTCCGGTTTGCCCAGGCTGGAGCACATGTAGTCGGGATTGATTTATCACCAAAATCTGTTTTCTTAGCTAGGTCGAGGTTACAGGTTCATAACTGCCAGGGGAATGTGCTTGTAGCCGATGCCGAAAATCTCCCCTTTGAAAAGGATGAGTTTGAGCTAACCTATTCTTGGGGAGTTCTGCATCATACACCAAATCCAGAAAGAGCTATTGGTGAGATTTATAGAGTAACAAAGCCAGGTGGTGAAATTTGCATCATGCTTTACCACCGGCATTCACTGGTTGCCTTACAGCTCTATCTATTGTTTGGTGTGCTTGCTTTTAGACCATTCCAAGGCTTAGGAGATATAATCGCCAACCACCATGAAAGCTTGGGCACAAAGGCTTACACTGTAGCTGAGGCTCGTCAAATGTTTTCGGCATTTAAAGATTTGAAAATCAAGGTTCGCCTTACCCCCTACGACCTCCGCTATAAAAGAGACAAATACCTTCCCAGATGGGTTGGTAAGCTTATCCCACAACGTTTTGGATGGTTTATGGTTATCCGAGGACGGAAACCTTGAGGTTTAATTAAGATGGCTGGAATTTGCGGCGCAATAGGAATCGAGGACGAGGCACTATTAAGGAGAATGGCATCGCTCATAGAGCATAGGGGCGAGATAGTGGAAGTCTCCGTTGATAACGGCGTAACCATCGCTTTAATACGCCATGCCGATGAGCCTGGATTATATAATAAGGGATTGATGTCAATTGCTCTTGACCATGACATCTATGCTATAGGCGACTGCTTGGTTCAAGACAATTCAGATATTTATGCTCACCTTACAACTCGTGCTTCGGCTAGAGAGACCGTAAAAGCCTTAAGGGGAAGTTTCGCCCTCGCCATAGTCAATGCGGGCAGGCATGCAAAACTGACATTAGCCCGCGACATATACGGCACTAGGTCAATTTATTATTTGCAGACTCAGCGGGCTTTTTTCTTTGCTTCAGAGATGAAATGCTTCCTAAGCCTTAATGAATTTAAACCTGAAGTTAATCCTGAAGCTCTGAATTACTATCTGAGCTGTGGTTTCAGTCCTGATAGGCAGACTTTATTCAAGCAAGTTTACAAGGTCTTGCCGGCAGAGATGGTGGAGTTCGAAGACAAAAAAGTGCAGTGCCAGAAATACTGGAGTCCTATGCCCTGTGAGCAAGCACCTTTAGACATAAACCATTGGATTGAAGCTACCTGGGCAAAACTCAGGGATGCTGCCAAGACCCAACTACCGGCAAAAGAAGACAAGGTAGGGATAGCCCTGAGTGGGGGTTTGGATTCAGCTCTGATAGCGGCTGCGCTAAGGCATGTCAGCAGAGACTCAAAGATAGCGAGCTTCTCCTTAGATTATGGTGAGGCTGATAAGGCTGAGCTGAATATGGCGGTGAAGATATCTGAATATTTAGATATAGATTGTCGCATAGTTCAATTGAATTCGGCGGAAGTTGTAAAAGACCTGGAGCGACTGCAATGGCTCTACGACGAACCTCTGATAAAGTTCACCTTTATCCCAACCTATTATCTTGTGGCTGCAGCCAGGGAGCAGGTGAAGACATTATTCACCGGTGATGGCGGCGATGAGCTGTTTATAGGTTATAGGAATGACTACTGGGAAGACCCTATAATAGTCAGCCTCTTCTCAAAACTAGGACGAATCAGGAAGCCCATTCTGAAAGCAGGTAAGAGTCTGGCTAAGCCTCTAGCCAACTGGACTGGCTCAAAAACCCTATCGCTGGCTTCAGAGTTCTTTACCAGAGAGCATGCCAGTCATCCGGAGTGGCAATATAGGATAGCCTCACGGGTTTTCCACCCCTACTTTGCAGAGGAGGACTTGGCAAGATTACTCCGTAATAATGTTCCACATGGAGTAACCGACAACACAGTTAAAGCCATGAATATGGCAAATACTAGCAACAATATCGAGAGGATATCTCATACCATGGTTAGTGGTGAGCTTCCCAATGACCTGCTGAGGTTGGATAAATCTATAGCAGCTACTGGGCTGAAAATAAGGTCTCCCTTTCTTGACCCACAGATGACAAACTTCGCTTTGAGCATACCGATATCATTAAGGCACCGGCATGGGACAACTAAACACCTGCTCAGGCAATTAATTAAGAACTACGACTTGCTGCCACAGGAAGTAGCTGCTGGTAAACAAAAGGTGGGGCTAACCGCGCCAATACATAAGTGGCTAACTGATAATTCATTTCGAGACTACTTCGATGCCTTGCTGCAGTCCAGCGCCAGCCTTCTAAACATAAATACGGCTTATGTGCGTAGATTTTACCCCCCGAAAACATATACTCAAACCCTGAAAGCCTGGAACCTAATAGGTGTATTATTATGGGTGAAGACGTTTACGCTAAAATATGGAAGGTCTTTGAATGACGCTACCTAACGACTGGGAAATCAAAAAGTGCCTGGTGCTTTCGCTTAGCCTGTTATTAGCCATGCTTGGGCTAGTTGGGCTAGCAGCTTTGGGCTTTGATGTCCCCGGCTTAAGGCAGCTAGCTGGCTTTCTCTTTCTCACTTTCGTGCCCGGCATCCTTCTTCTCAGAATCCTCAAAATCCACAATGTGGGCATAATAGAAAGCCTGCTCTATTCGGTGGGGCTAAGCCTTGCCTTCATTATGGCAACAGGCGTAGTGGTAAACTTTGCTTTACCGCCTCTAGGAGTGTCCCAGCCTATTGCGCTGGCGCCATTGATAGTTACTTTCACTGTATTTTTCCTAATATTATGCTTCCTGGCTTATGTGCGTGATAAGAGTTTCCGCCCCACCAATCCTTTACCTGAGGACAATGCAAAAATTGCAAAGCCAAGTTTTTTTACCAATCTTAACCCCTTTTTACTGGCTATCCTGCTGCCTCTCCTTGCTATTCTAGGAACCACCCTAGTCAATTCCTATCACAATAATATTCTTCTCTTGGCTTTTATCTTTATTGTTATGGTTATTATCGGCTTAGTCGCTTTCAATAAGTTTATCCCCGCCCCAGTTTACCCTTTCCTGATAGTCATGATGGCTATCGCACTCATATACCAGACCACCCTTATATCGAGCAACCTGGTGGGCAGTGATATCCATCTTGAGTATTATGCGGGCAATCTAGTAAAAGAAAACGGCTACTGGGATGCTACCAACGCTTTCACTATAAATTCATGTTTGAGCATCGTTATGCTGGCACCTATCTACTCGCTGTTGCTCAACATGGACATTGTCTGGCTATTCAAAATAGTTTATCCCCTTTTCTTCTGCCTAGCGCCTCTGGCAATTTTCCGCATCCTCCATCTTCAAATCAAACCTAGTTATGCTTTCCTGGCCACCTTTTTCTTCATCTCTATGCCGATGTTCATGATGGACATGGCTCAATTAGCTAGACAGCAACTTTCTGAGCTTTTTTTCGTTCTGGTGATATTGCTGATGGTAGACCGCAAGTTAACGTTGATACAGAGAACTACTTTAGTCATTATCTTTGGCTTTGGCGTGGTCGTTTCTCACTATGGGATGGGTACTGGTTATATCGGTTACCTGACTTTTGGTGCGCTGGTGCTTATTATCATTAAGAGTCGCCCCGGTCGAGCCATATGGCAGTGGCTGGTAGGAAAGTCTAATTCCCTCCCTGCTGATTTAACCTCACATGGAGCTTTTAATAAGAAAGCCTTAGCTGCCATTGTTGGCGTAAGCCTAGTTTTCATGCTCGGTTATTATAGTGTCGTTGCCTCAGGGTCAGCTCTTGGTGGCAGCCGTGTTGCCACTAACATTGCCCAAGGCACGATGGAGCAAGTGATTCACGGTATTACCACACCACCACCAACTGAGACACCACCGGTTGAGACACCACCGGTTGAGACACCACCGGTTGAGACACCACCACCGGCAGTCGAGCTGCCCAGTTTCATCAAAAGTATTATTGCCAGGTTCCCAATGTTAAACCCCTTGACTAAAGAGCCCTTGACTCAGACTGCCTTAGGTCTTGATTTTCCTTTAGCCTCTCCAGGGGGGAAAGCCTGGCGCATCTTCCAATATCTGGTGGAGCTCTGCCTTGTCATCGGCTTCATCAGGCTCATTTTCCGCCCCAGAAGATTGGGCGAATTCAAAGCTGAATACCTCTCCTTGACCCTAGTCAGTGTCCTGATTTTACTCGGTGTCTTTGTCCTTCCTACACACGGGTATGGCATGGGTGCCGTTCGCATTTTTCAGATTACTCTACTCCTTATGGCTCCTTTGTTCCTTTTCGGTGGCGAAGCCATTGGACACGGCATAGTTAAATTGGCTGCCGTTTTTCGAAGGGGCTTTGCCTCTTCGCGACTTAGCCTTAATAGCCCGGTACTTTTGCAGTTCGTGGTTCTTGGCTTGCTAATACCCTATTTTATCTTCAACAGTGGGGTCGTCTTTGAGCTTAGCCGAAGCCAGACCACCCACTTTATCGACATCCCCTATTCCATCGCCCTGTCCAGCTACCGAGTAGATGTGACCACAACCTTTACCAAACAGGATACCATTGCTGCTGACTGGCTCTCTAAAAGAATAGCTGAGGAGAACTGCACCATCTATGTTGACCACCACAGCGCCAAACTGCTCGGCTGGCAAGCTGGTTTTTTCCTTTCCAAAAAGGCGTGCGAGTTTTCCCCTGATACTAAAGAGTTATCCTCGCCCAGCTATATCTATTTGAGGGCTTGGAATACCCAGAAGAGAGAACTTACCTACAGTACGGTTTATGCGGGACGGCAAAGTGTCAGCTTTGACGATTTGCCTTGGGTTATCTCAGCGATGGACAAAAGCAACAAAATCTACGATAATAATAGCGCCCAAGTGCTGTTGCACCGTTGAAGAGAAAATGAAGATTTTGCAGGTATGTCCAATTTTTCCCCCGCAGCCAAGTAACTTTGCTAGCGGGGTCACCCAGGTCGTCTACCATATGAGCAATGAACTTGTCAAGCGGCAACACAAGGTTGAGGTGTGGGCGGCTAATACTTTAGATATGAAGACAAAAATCCAGAGCGAGGTAGCGCTAGTCGATGGCATAGAGGTGCATTATTTCCCATATATAATGCATTACTACACTTTTTTCCTAAGCCCGTCCTTGATTCAAGCAGCAAGAAGCAAGCTTGATGAATTTGATGTAATACACATACATGACTTTAGAACTTTTCAGGGACTAGTGGTTGCTCATTATGCAAGAAAGAAGAACGTACCTTACTTGCTGCAGGCTTACGGCTCTCTACCCCGAATGATGGCTATGCAGAAATTGAAACGGGTTTACGATACTCTTTGGGGTTATCGGCTTTTAAGAGGTGCCTCGAAAGTGATCGCTGTTACAAAAACAGAAGCCGAGCAGTATAAAAGTATGAGCGTAGGTGAAGACAAAATTGAAATCATTCCTAATGGGGTAGATTTATCTGAATTTCAAAATCTGCCAGAAAGAGGGCAATTTAGAAAAAAGTATGGCTTAGACAACAAGCAAAAGTTAATTCTCTATTTAGGCAGAATACACAAAATAAAAAGCCCTGATTTGCTAGTTAAATCCTTTGCCGAGCTAACAAAGAAATTCCACGATGTTAAACTTGCCATCGTAGGTCCTGATGATGGATACTTGCCCGTCCTGAAGAAGGTAATAGACGACCTCGGAATTAATGATAGAATCTTACTTACCGGTCCCCTTTATGGAAGGGAAAAGCTGGCTGCCTATGTAGATGCTGATGTCTATGTTTTACCTTCAGTTTATGACATGAGCCCATCAACGGTTATGGAAGCTTGTGCCTGTGCCACCCCTGTTGTAGTCACAAGCTCCTGTGGTCTGGCAAACTGGATAGAGGGTTATCAAGCGGGTTACGTGGTTCCGCATGACAAAAAGCAACTTCAGCAAGCCTTAGCTACAATCCTCACAGATGAGAAGTTGAGGCAAAAATTGGCCAGCCAGGCAAGAAGATTAGTTGAGGAACAATTCGCCTGGAACAAAATAGTTGACCAGATTGAAGCAACATACAAAGCTGTCATTCGCAATGTGTAAGGTTACTTATGAAATCGTTAAACTAAAGAATTTCTCGGGTTATAAAGGGGAAGAATGAGCATCTTAGTGACTGGTGGCTGTGGTTTTATTGGTAGTCATTTGGTGGAAGAGCTGTTACACCGTGGCAAAGAAATACAAGTTATTGGGCTGCAATGTCAATTGGAGAACCTGGAATCGGTAAAGGGGAGAATCGAGTTTATCCGAGCAGATATCAGAGATAGGGATGCTATCAACAGGGCTATTGGCTCAGACATTGAAGGTGTCTTGCATTTGGCTGCTCTTATAAATGTTGACCAGTCGGTGCGGTCCCCAGAGGTATTCTTTGATACCAACGTTACGGCGAATATCAATATTATGGAGGTAGTGCGGAAGAAGAAAATCCCTAAATTAACGTATATGAGCACCTGTGAAGTGTATGGTAATATTCCGCGGGGCAAAGCCGATGAGAATCATCCCACTAATCCGCGCTCACCTTATGCTGCCAGCAAATTTGCTGCGGAGAGATATCTCCTTGCTTATTCCTATACCTATAATGAGCCTAAGATAACTATCATAAGGGCATTCAATCAGTATGGACCGAGGCAGAGTGCTGGGCAGTATGGGGCGGTTATCCCCAAATTTATAATGAAGCTTCTTAATGGTCAGAAAATTCAAATACACGGTGAGGGAAATCAAACCAGGGACTATGCATATGTCAAAGATACCGTGAAGGGAATCGCTGACGCCTTTGAGAAGAACTTGCCCTCAGGCGAGGTGATAAATCTATCCACAGGTGTGGAAACTTCAATAAGAGATATAGCAGTGGCGGTATGCAAGCTAACTGGAAAGGACTCTGAGAAATATATAGAGTTTGTTAAAGATAGGCCAGGCCAATTGATGCGAAGTTGCGGTGATTCCAGTAAGGCAAAAAAACTACTTGGTTGGGAACCAGAGGTTTCCTTCGAGCAGGGCTTACCTTTAACATTTGATTGGTACGCAAGAAAAATCTAATGTTGGCATACTTGTTGCTGAAAGTTACACTAGGGGGAATTTGACCAATGACTCCCAACTATCCGCTATCGGCTGCTGAGCGCCAACTGCCGGCTATCTTGGTCACCGGTGGTTGTGGTTTTATAGGCGCCAATCTGGTGCGGCACTTATCTGGCAAAGGCTACAAAATCAAAGTCCTTGATAACCTATCCACTGGCAAAAAGGATAACCTGCTGACGGCCAGCTGCCGACTATCAATTGCCAACTTGATAGTAGGAGATATTCGAGATAGAGACGCGGTTGAAAAAGCTGTAAAGGGTATAGGCACTGTCGTTCACCTTGCCGCCCACACCAGCGTGACGGAATCACTAGACAACCCAAAGGAGGACTGGGACATTAATGTCACAGGAACACTTAACCTTCTTGAAACCTGCCGTCTCAAAGGAATAAAGACTTTCATCTTTGCCTCCTCCAATGCTGTGCTTGGCGAGCAGCCTCCTCCAGTTAACGAAACCAAGATCCCGAAACCACTTTCCCCATACGGAGCCGCCAAACTAGCCGGCGAAGCTCTATGTTCCGCTTATCACCATTCCTTTGGCTTGAACACCATCTGCCTTCGCTTTGCCAACTGCTATGGTCCTTACTCCGACCACAAAACTAGCGTAATTTCTAGATTCATGAAATGGGTTAAAGAGGGAAAGCCTCTCATAATCTACGGCGATGGTGAACAGACCCGGGACTTCATCCATGTGGACGATGTCTGTCAGGCAATCCACCTTTGCCTTGTGACTGCCGACCAAATATCTGGTGAAGTCTTTCAGATAGCCAGCGGAGTCGAGACCAGTATCAACGAACTTGCCGATATAATAAAAGAGATAGTCGCAGTTAGCGTTCAAATCCTTCATGAGCCAAAGCGAGGTGGAGAAATTGAGAGAAATTACTCTGATATAACTAAAGCAAAGAGAGTGCTGAGCTTTGAGCCTAAGGTCAAGCTCAGTGATGGACTTGAGAAATTGTATCGGTCATATGGGACAAAAACCAAGTAAGAACTTCAGCGAGTTACGACATAGAGGACTTAATTAGGCTTATTGGTTACAGTGTTTGAAATAATCCTTGATTTCGGTACATACCTTCTCTATATCCTCATCGCTCAAGAAAGAGGATGAGGGCAACCACAACCCCCTCTGAGAGGCATATTCCGAATTTTTGAAATTCCCATTGATATGAGAGTAAGGCGGCTGGGTATGAATAGCCGGGTAAAAAGGTCGGCTACCTACCCCTCTCTTATCTAAAAATGCGATTAAATCGTCTCTCGTTCTATCTCCATCAACAATGATGTCAATAAACCAGGGTGATGTATCTTCCAAATTAGTATCGATAAATTTTATCTCCTTGATATCTTCCAGCAAATCTTGGTAAGCTTTGTACATCTCCTTTTTTTTCTTTACCCGCCAATCTAGCTTCTTCATTTGTTCAACTCCGATTACCGCTTGAAGGTCGGTGAACTTAGAGTTAAACCCTAAAATCTCATGATAATCCACTCCACTCTTGGGTCGACCAAAATCCTTTATCATCGATATCCTATGATAAAGCTCTTCGCTGTCGGTAACTAAGGCACCTCCCTGACCTGTGGTTATAACCTTAAGGGGGCTGAAGGAAAAACTTCCAACCTCTCCAAAGGTTCCTAGATGCTTACCTCGATATCTTGAACCTAAAGACTGAGCGGCGTCCTCTATGAGATATAGGTTATACTTGCGGGCTAAAGCCACCGCCCTTTCCATATCAGGGTAGCGCCCATTAATGCTAACAAGCATTATGGCTTTGGTCTTAGGAGTAACTGCTTTTTCGGCTAAATCCAGGTCAAGACACAAGTTTGAAGGGTCTATATCGACCAGAGCAGGCTTAGCACCAGCTAGGACCACGGCATTGGCCGAAGCTATCATGGTGTAATCTGGGACGATTACCTCATCCCCACCTGTAATGCCTAATGCCATAAGACCAATAATTAGGCTAACAGTGCCATTATTTACCACTGAGGCGTATTTACTGCCGACATAGCCGGACAGCATACGCTCAAATTCCCTCGTTTTGACAAATTCGGTAAGCCAACCACCCGAATCCAGGTATTCCATCATAGCCCGTTTTTCCTCTTCACCTATCCAGGGTTCCATTTGGTGAATCCTTTTCACGCCTTTTCCGCCTCCACATTTAGGCTTATAAGAATACCATGCTCCTTATCCATGTGGGGGATGTAAGCTTGGGAGAAATCGTCATAGTCTCTATGAATGGTCTCACGCCAATCATATCTATGAATGTTTTTGAAGCCAGCTGATTCGAGAACTTCTCTTAACGAGTCAAAATCATACACAGTCTTATGATAGACTATCCTTTCACCTTGTGGAGTCGTGATTATTATTCTCCCGTAAAGCGGCCCCAAGAGCTTGCTTAGATCTCTATAATCCTGATACACCTTGATTAGGGCTTCAAAATCGGGCATGGCAAGACGCAGTATCCCCCCGAGCCTTAACACCCGATGCCACTCGGGGAGAACTTTTTCTTGAGCCTCTTGTCTATCGAAGTATTCCAGGGCATGGCAACAATAAATTAAATCCACTGACTCGTCCTTAAACATCGATAAATCTGAAATATCGCTCTTATAGTCAATGTGTGGATAATCAGCAAGGTCAATGTGGACAAACCCAGGGATATATCTTTTGCCACAACCTAAATGTAGTTTCATTGTTAGCCCTCAAATTTTTCCTTGTCTAAACTGACCCCGATAAAAGGTCCATTCTTGACTTCTATTACTTGGGTATTATCTTCTAGTATTTCATAGCCATGACCCCCGTAAGCGTATACCGTCAAATCTCCCTCACTCGAGATGAATTCCTTGATGAGTTTTTTATTTTCATCATACAGAAGAACCTTCATTTTCCCTTGTTTAACATAAGTTACCTCATGGGTTCGGTCAACTTGTCGCGGGTTCACTTTATGAATATGAGAAGCTACTTTTTCCCCTTTGTGATAATACCATGAACTTACCTGAATGTTTAGGTCACTAGGCGTAAGAAAATTCAATCCCTTTACCCAATCCTCATTGCGGTAAATGATAGCTATTACTTTTCCTTTATCTTTAATCACTCTTATGGGTATCACTTCCTTGATCTCTGAGATACCAACTATAAGTTTGTTGCAGACCCACATCTAATTCAATTTGTGGTTCATATCCTACTAGTTCTTTTAGTTTTGTAATATTGGGGCACCTTCTATCAACACTGCCCTTTGGTGGTGGTAAGACTTCAAGCGGTGGATGAAAGTCAAATAAGTCAAACATCCTTCGTGCTAAATTTATAATAGTGATTTCCTCCTTATTATTCCCGATATTAATTATCTGCATGTTAGTCTTTGGTGATTCCGTTACCAAATTTATCGCTTTTACAAAATCTTCTACAAAACAGAAAGCCCTTGATTGATCCCCACCATATATCTTAAAGGGGCTCTCTCTTCTTATTATCCGCATTATGAACTGAGGAATAACATGCTCATAGCCCATTCTAGGACCGTAAATGTTATGCGGTCGCACTATGCTTATATTGAACCCATAGGCCTTAGCATAGTTTAAGCAAAGCAGCTCTCCAATAATTTTACTCCCGGCATAAGAAAACCTTGGGTTGAATACATCACTTATTGCTAGTGGCACTTCCTCTGGTGTCGGAATTGGAATTTTGGTTATAGTTGCTGCTCCAGCATATGTCTCTGAGGAAGATGTCCACACCATTTTCTTACAACTTGAACCAGCTAGCCAATCTAAAATGTTAATCAACGACAGAACGTTTGTTCTCAGCACCTCGTGGGGCATTTCATAGAAATACTTTGTTCCATTGATCGCCGCCAAATGGTATACAATATCGAAATCTCTTCCAAGTTTACTCAGCTCTTCCTTATTCGTTAGATCAATATCAATGAATTTAACATTACTTTGTTTAATTAGACCCCTAAAATCATTATCCATCTGCCCCCTGAACAGGTTATCGCAGATTATTACCGCATTCTTATTCTCTGCGGCTAAATACTTTGCTAGATGCAAACCGATGAATCCAGCCCCTCCAGTCACTAATACCCTCATAATCTACCATCCCCTATGCGGAAAATTTGAACTCCTTTGTCTAGCTTTATGTCTTCAGGATTTGCTATATTATGCCAACAGTCCACTACCATTAGCGGCCTATCTGAACCACTTAAGATGAAGCTTGCCTCGATGTTCATTAAACTCCTATGGTCAGTTAAGAACGCAATAACATTAGAGCCCTTAACACATTCTTCTAAGGTCTGGGAAACCGGGTTTCCTAAGAAATTCTTTATGACTGGATCATAAAATTTAAATTCTATATTTTTGAATTCTTCTCGTAAGGTATCGTATATCTTAATTGTAGGTGAACCTCTTATATCATCTGTCTCAGGGAATCCTTTAAATGCCAATCCAATAAGAGAGACCTTTGGTTTCTTAATTTTCTTACCCTTTATAAATGAGGATAAGAGTGATGCTACTCTTAAGGTCGATTCTTCATTCTTGATTATAGAGTCAGCTAGTATTTTTGCATCTACACCTACACTCTTAGCATAATATGCGAGTATTTGAGGATCTTTAGACAAACAAGGACCACCTGCTCCTAGTCCCGCCCTAAATAAATTGTTGCGCTCATAAGCTTCATTACTAGCGGAGGCAACTTCATAAGCATCAATACCAATTTTCTCGCAAATATAACCTATTTCATTAGCAAATGCTATATTGCTAGCACGGTACGCATTATCGATGATTTTGCATAACTCAGCAACTTCTGAGGAAGAAACCTTTATTATTCTGCCACCTAGCTTTCCAATGACAGAAGCAGCTTTATCTGCACTTTCAGCATTAATTCCACCGACAATTTTAGGTAAAGCATATAATTCTTGTAGAGTAGCCCCCTCAATAGTTCTCTCTGGGCAATATGCAACGTAGAAATCCTCTCCCGCTTTGAGCTTTGATATTTCCTCTAATCTTAGTGCTAGTTGTCTTGTCATATCTGGAAGCAGCGTTGATTTCAATACAACTAATTGCCCTTTCCGAAGATGTTTACCAATCTCGTTTATGACAACAGTTACATGATTAAGGTTCAAGGTATTGTTCTTTCCTAGAGGTGTGCCCACAGTAACCATAATGGTATCACACTCCCTAACTAAGTAGCTGTAATTGGTTGTAAACTCGATCTTACTCTTAAATCGTTTTAGAGTTTCATTTAACCCTGGCTCATAAATATCTGCTTCGTAATTTCGCTGAAGATACCTGATTTTCCTCTGATTCACATCGATGCCCACGACATTATAGTTGACGCTAGCAAGTGCAGCTAACAAAGGTAAACCAATATACCCTAAGCCTACAACTCCAACTTTCTTTTGCATCTCTAATCGTCTTTAAGTTATGAGTTTCCTACAGATATGAGCCGTCCTGACCAGTGATACCGGTAATTAGTGCTTTCTTAGCCATAATGTGATTCTCACTGATGGTATCATAAGGTGCCTAAATATACAAAGATTTAGCCACTCGTCCTTTTCTTCTGAAATACCTTCGAAAATAACTAATCATTGCAAGCTAGGATAGCCACAATGACTACATACATGGCTTGAGAAAAACTTAGAGTGGCTGAAGAAATACTAAGGGCATCAGAGCTTCCAAAATTAGAATCAAGGTATCCTTCGGCCCGAGGTTATGACCACCTACCTCCCAATTTTGACCTCCAATTACTTGCTATTTCGGTTGCTCTCCTCCCAATGAAGGATGTAATCAAGGTACCAGCCATTAGAGGTTCCCTAAAGTGCCAGGGGTATAGCATAACTGACTTTATTAAATGTCTCCGGGCCTGTTTCATTTGCCCTTGGGAGCAATGGCCCCAGCCAGTACGTAAATACGCACAGCTATAGGCTCGGCGTTTTAACGCTCTTACCTCTTTCGGAAGTTCGGGATTAGAGAATAGCTTGTTAAGTATGTAGAAATATTCAGGTCCGGCTTTGTAGGCCTCATCTACACTTTTTGTTCCTGGATACCTCCGGAAGTTAGCGAGGAGTTGAGGAATATATTTAATTTTGCACCTCAAGCCGATTCTAATCCACAAATCAAAATCCATTGCTAGGTAGAGACTAATATCAAAATATCCTATGTCATCGAGGATTCTTTTCCTGAGGAATACTGCTGGCTCAGGAACCTCACAGCGATTGCATATCATCTCTGCCAAGTCAAATTCTGTTACTGGACATTGTCCCACCACCTTGCTGTGTTCATTGATGATATTACACTTACCATAGACCATGTCCACATCCGGATGTTCGGCTAGAAACCTTACTGCCGTTTCCACCGCCCCAGGCATATATGTGTCGTCGGCATCAAGAACGGCAACAATTTCCCCTTTAGCTACCCTCCACCCCTTATTCATAGCATCAGATTGTCCGCTATCAGGCTCAGATGTCCAGATGATGCTATCACTATATTTCTGCAGAATATCCAATGTTTTATCAGTTGAACCACCATCAATCACGATGTGCTCTATACGGGGATAAGTCTGATTTTTCACACTGAGGATGTTTTCCTCAATAAAGCCGCCTTTGTTTAATGAAGGAGTAACAATGGAGACCAAAGGCAATTCTTGTGCCATCTTATTTTTTCTCCTAGATTTCAGCTTACCCCTGACTTGCGCCTTCATTCTTTGTATTATAAAGGATGCATTTGATTTTTTAAACACCGGAGTCAACCCCCGAAAGTTTTTGTGAGAGTAGACAGGCTTATGCTATACTCCTCGCTAGGCATCACATGTGAACCCTGAGAAAGGCACATGAGGATAGGATACAAATATATATGGGTTAGACCTGGAAACGACGTAAACTTAGATATTCCCTCAGACATAGAAACGTTTGAAAAAAGGGTGGGATATAGTTTGTTGCATAAGGGATTTGGTAGTAAGGAAGACTTTCTAGAAACCTATTGTTCTTGGCAACCGACATCAGGACTTAACAGACGGGAACTTAACCAGGTGTTAGAACTAATGTTATCCAAGAATGATAAAATACTTTCTATCGGCTCTGGGATTGGTGAACATGACGTTCTTCTTCATTTGAGTGGATTTAGAATTGTTGCTTCGGATATAATCCCTGGTGTCCTAGAGAGGACAAGGAAGGTGTTCCCCGATTTGGAAACAATGACTTTCGATATACTAAATCCTAAGTCATCTTTGAAATACGACTGCATATTGAATACTGGAATGGATTTTTATTATAAGGAAGTCACTAGTATATTTTCTAATTGCAATAGGTTGTTAAATTCGTCAGGAAAACTTGTATTTGTATTGCGTTATAGAGATAATTTGTTTACACGATTTATGGATGATTTCGTGTTGCCATTAGATGCCCGAATAATAAACCTGACTCTTGCCGTACGAAGAAGCAATTTGAGACTTTTGAGGAGGAAACACGGCTATAGAAGAAGCGTGTCAGAGATTTTGGAACTGGGAAATATGACAGGTTTTGAACTTCAAAAAATTGGCTACGCCGGATATGGTGTTGAAGCAATGGGGAGTATCATTTTAACGCATATTCATATACCTTTCTTGTCCAAAATACTAGCAATTCTGGATAAGAAGATTCATATGATGAATAGTGCAACTGTCTTTAGTTTTAGGAAGGTTAGAGAGGTCAAGTGAACGTTGCTGGCGGTCGTGGTTATCATCTTCGCTTAGACCGAAGGTTTATAATCGCGGACCGTAAGTTCCCAATAACGGAGCCACGATAGGTTAGTTGTCCCTGACATCTCAAACAAACCTCCCAATATGGCCTATCGGTCAGACTCTTAGAAATGACCTCAAAATTACGCTCGATGATTTCCTGGAAAGGCGTTTCAAAAACATTGCCCATTCTCGTTGCTCCCCTAAAATCATGGCAACATCGTATCAAATCTCCATTAGCCCGAATTACAAGTTCTGGAACATGACATCTGGTAAAGTAATTTTTCTTATGATTGTAATAATTGCGCCAGTCACCAAACGGTATTAAATCAATATGAACTCCGTTTGTTATGGAAATTTCCCTTGCATGACTTTTGCCTCGTCTGGCAAGACGAATATTTTGCAAAACAACCTGCTCAACCTCTTGTTTTGGGAAAGATATATGCTCATTAAGCAATCCCAAGAAGTGAGCAACTCCTTGGCACAAATTTTCAGCATTGGGATAAAATGATCTTTCACCTATATCCAACCCGAGTATTCTGCGGAGCAAGCGATGTCCTGGATGAATTGCGACTTCGATACGAATAGATTTACCATCATTTAGAAAGGGGAATATCTCCCCGATACAGTTCACAATGTTACTCAGGTATTCATCAAAATTGATTTTTGTCCCTCGGGTTTTTGAAAAATCTTCTTTGGTAAAAGTCTGCACAGAGACTATCAATTCATCAGGCATTATTTTCTTAAGTGAATCCCGAATTTCTTGTTTGCCCAGCAGTACCCCATTTGTAGCAAGACAGACTCTTTTGCCTTTGTTTTGTAGCGCTCTAATATAACCAAAGGTATTTGGATCAATCAGCGGTTCATTTATATCATCTAGGTAAACCTTCTCAATTTCAGGATATTCACCAACTATATCTATCAAGTTATAAACCGCTTCAGGGGCCATTTGATAATTTTCTTCGTACACTGGATAGGGACAGAATGAGCATCTAAGATTGCAATACGAATGCGTACATAATATAAGGTGCCTGATTCTTAGTCGCTTCAATATTGAATGGTCAATATTTGAAGAGGATTGCATCTTATTATTATCCCTCAACAAGATTATCGCTCAGCTCTCCCTAAGAAGACCGTGGAACTTTTCTCCGTAATGTGTCACATCAGCCAAGCGGCTAGCTCTACTTGTCTATTTGACAAAAATGGCATCGCCCCATTCTAGTTGTCCACTTTTTGCGTAGAAAAAATTGTACATATTGAACAATCTGTACCCGTAGCCGGACAGGAAATTATATATCTCATGAAATAGTGCTTGACCTTCATGGATAGGAACAAACAAAATCTCGGTATAGATCAATGAGATGGAGCCTTGGCTGAGTTTTTCAGATGCTCCCTCTAAAGCCATTAGCTCTTCACCTTCAATGTCCATTTTTAGAATCTGAATTTCATCAATCGATTCCTGTTTGCAAAAGTCATCTATTGTGGTTACAGGAACTTCGATGGTTGTGATATTTTCGATTAGTTCTGCTACATTTGGGTCAACCCAGCATCCCACGTCATCCACTGTCGGCAGCAGGGAGTTTGTGCCACTATCCCGGTTAACGTAGAACTTCCTCTTATCGGCTTTGCTGGAGACAGCGAGTTGAATTGGCTTGACTAAACTATTCCCTTCAAACCTCCGGCGAAGCCTCTGAAACGATTCTGGAAACGGTTCAAAGCTGTAAATTGTCGATTTAGGAAATAAGCTACTATAGCTAGCAGTAATGTTACCAACATGGGCACCTATATCGAATATCGTCTGTACTGGGGTATTAGAAAGAAGCATCTTTTGGTCATGGAATGCATCCCGGCTGCCAGAATCTCCAGTAGTTCTGCGTAGTTCGTAGCCAAGGTTTCCTAGCAAATCTGTACAACCTGCCAGCATGCGCCTTAAGATAGGCTTGGACCAATCAGGCACATGCCGATGCCATCCTGCCATCAGAGTATTCATTTAATCCCCCCCTTACGCAAAATATAATTGCGAGCAACATCCCCAAAGGTGGTTACTATGTCATCGTCACTCAGCCTAGAAATATTTATTTCCCAATCCGAGTCAATTAAATATGCAGCTTTGAATCCGCAGGTGACCAAAAGCCTTACTAAATCTACAACAGAGCCACCCAATAGCTTAATTAGTGGAGGAGTGACTTCTAAGAATAACCAGATATCAGTGGAGTTCATCAGAGTATTTTTCATACCCTTTAGAACCTTCAATTCTGCACCATCCACATCTATTTTTACTACATCAACCTTACTTAAACCTACATCTTTATAAAACTGGTCGAACGGCATCAATCTAGCTTTTACTGTATCTTTAGTTAGTTTAATGCCGCCGCTAATCTCTGCCCAACTGCCGGCGAGCGATGACTCTGCTGGCATTTCTCTGGGCACGCTGAACGATGAAGTCTCATCTCTATCTGATAGCCCCAAATTATAGGCTCTTATATTGTTTGCTTGATTCACTTTCACATTTCTCATTAATCTCTCATAATTTCTGGGAATCGGTTCAAATGAATATACGCGACCTTCGGCGCTAACACGTTTTGAGGCTAATAAACTAAAATACCCTATATAGGCTCCTACATCTAGGACTACATCACCCTCTTCAATTCTCGAGCAGAAGAAATCAACATATTTTCTCTCATAAGTACCATTAGCACACTCTCTCTCTACAGAATCCCAATAATTCACATAAATATATGGCCCCTTATCTGTCTTCACCAGCTTTTCTTCTTTGATTGAAGAATATATTAACCTATAGATGGAAGTAAAAATCTTGGAGAGGGGTCTCAAGATGGGTTTAGACCAATCTGGCACATATTCGGGGATTCGACTGAGCCGCTTTACCAATCCTAGTTTTAAAGCATCCACTTGATTGCCTTTTGGTTATTCTTCGGGGAAACGAAGGTATTGATTGACTCAAATGAACTTTCTTCACGATATTTTTATTGTATATGGAACAAGTGCGAAATCTTGACTGATCGTGTACCATCTATTATTATGTATACTATCATAAAGCTACTTTAACGACAAGGGGATTCACGAGGACAACTTTGAATGAACTTGATTCTCATAACAATTGACTCTCTAAGGGCAGACCACGTAAGTTGCCTGGGCTACTCTAAAAAAACAACGCCAAATCTAGATTACCTCTCCAGCAACAGTGCGCTTTTCAGTCAAGCGATATCAGTAGGCCCCGGGACTCCAGAAGCTTTCATACCTATCCTTACCTCGACTTATCCCCAAATGTATGGGGGTGAGCTTTATATAACGAATCGGAGAACCACTGTCGCGCAGGTGCTGAAAGAGCACGGTTATCACACAGCGGCATTTCATAGCAATCCATTTCTGTCACCATATCTTGGTTATCACAAGGGGTTTGATACCTTCGATGACAGCATCCAGAAGGGGGGCCATGAAAGCCTAGCCAGTAGAACAGAGGAACTAGCTAGGAGCATAATGGGGACAAAGAGCAAATTGTATAAAGTTCTAGTCCAAATATATGCAGCAACCGTTACCGCCAAGCCATGTATTAAGGCTGAAGTCTTAAACAAGAAGGCAATATCATGGCTATACGATAATCCGAACAATTTCTTTCTCTGGATGCACTACATGGATGTTCACGGGCCCTATTATTCACGCCGACGAATCATTTCGCCATTTGAGAGGCTCCGTGTTTACAATCTTAACAATAAAAAAACACCTACGCCGGAGGAAATAAATGAGCTCATTGATCTATATGATGGTGAAATTAACTACGTGGACGAGATGATAGGCTCTTTTTTGCGCATATTAAAACAAAGCCATATCCTAGAGAACACTTTTGTCATCATAACAGCAGACCACGGGGATGAATTCATGGAACACGGGCATTTTGGACACTACGCTTTCCTTTACGATGAATTAATCCGTGTGCCTTTAATTATTATTGGACCTGAACTGGAAGGGCAGGTGATTAGCCAACAGGTCAGTCTTTTGGATCTGGCGCCGACTATGCTAGATATGTTTAAGATTGAGAAACCCAAGGCTTTTCTAGGAAATAGCTTGCTCCCATTAGTGAGGGGGAATAGGGCAAAAGCTAGAAATGCAGAGGCTATAAGTGAGACTAGTGAGATAGATGTAACTATGAAACAACGCAGCATGCCATCAAAGCTACGACTTGATGCCAACCGGAGGATCATATCACTTAGAACCGGTAAATGGAAATATATTTACGCTAAAGGCAAGCGAGATGAGCTATACGACTTGGAAGACGATCCAAAGGAGACACAAAATATAATTGACATTAAGCCTGAAATCGCAGCCGAACTGAGAGCCAAGATAATGGCTCACATTGAGTTTGAAGACAAAAGTACGCCCAGCGAAGAGGAGATAATCAAAGAAAAGGTTAAGCGGCTAAAAGGCAGTGGAAGGATATAAGTCATAGGAACTTTTCCAATATTCTTTTAATCGGCTTTAGATTTATCCCCAACCTCTCTTCTATGGTTAAAAGAAGCATAATGTCCTCTTTATCAAAGCTCCTTGTCAACAATACCGATAAAGCATATGCCCCCAGAAATACGATAAAAAGTAGTGGCAGAAGCCAGAATGGTATGACGACGATTAGATTCTTGACCAGTGCATAAATGATAAGAGCAAGGACAACCGATACTATGGTCGGTTTCAGGTATTTCTTGGTGAATGGGTGGACTTTATTAAGTGAGTAGAGTCTCGCTGACCAGAGAAAGCTTCTCATGGCAAGGGCTGAGGCGGTGGCGATGGCAGCTCCAACTACCCCTAAAGGCGGTATCAGAACAATATTTAAAGCAATATTGGCAACCGCAGCGATTAGCGTTGACCACATTAAAAATCGGGTTGCGCCTATAACATACAGCGTGTTACCGGCAGTGGCTAAAATAGCATGAATGAAGAATCCTAGCGACAGAATTTGCAAGGCAGGAGCCGCGCCAATATAACGAGAGCTAAACAGGATATTCAGCGTAGCTTCGGGAAACAAGACAAATATGAGAAAAATAGGCAGAGTCGCTGCGAAAATCCACTTGGTTAAAACTATATAGCTCCGCTTTATTTCATCCATTTGTCCCTTAGCGTATAGCTGCGACATCAGCGGAATATAGAGGAAGGCAGTTGCACCGAAGACCATGGGAAGAAACTGCACCAGGGGTAGTGCCGCATTATAAAGTCCAACATCACCCAGCGTCTTGAAAAAGCCAAGCATCAATGTAGCTGTCCATGCCATTGTGGCATCAGCTATGCTCATTGGGAGAATGGGTAGCGAGAAGAGGAGGAGTTCCTTTGTGATTGGACTAACAATAGAACCGCTCTTTTCCCCCTTTAGAGTCAAAGGCGGTTGCCTAATGGCATAGACAACGAAAGCGATGAAGGTTAGTGTAACCGAAGCGACAAAGGCGTAGATCACCCCCATAAATTGTAAGCCAAGTAAGATAACTATAATCAAAAGCAAGGGGAATAGTGCATAATATGAGATTTGCCGGAAATAAACATTCGGCTCTGCTCTATCGAATCCCCTGAAAACAGAGGTGAAGACGCGGATTAAGACGGAAAATGGGATGGCAATAGAGAAGACCCTTAGAGGTGTAGATAGTTCTGGGTTGTGAAGCAATTTTGTAGAGATGAGGTCTGAAGTAAAAAAGAGAACCAGGGAGAGGAGAATGCTGGAAATGACAGCTATCTGTAAGGATGAAAACACGACTCGCCTAACCTTCGCTTCGTCTCCCTTACCCCTATAGAAAGCAATCTGCCTTGTTGAACCGAAGTCCAGCCCCAGAATAGAGGTTAGAACAAAAACATCCAGCAACACTAAAGCTAGGGAGTAAATACCATATTCGCCCTGAGTTACATATCTAGCAACCATAGCCCTGCCAACAAAGCCGAGGAACATTCCTATAATAGTCCCGGTGAAGACTAGTACTGCCCCTTTGACTATTCTGCGGAGGGATTGATTCACGATTTCAGACATAACGCGGCTATTATAAACTAACACTAGACAAAGGTAAACAGATTGACCACTTGACAACATCCATTTAATTAAATATAATTGTTAATTAAATATAATTGTTAATTACATATAATTAACATTGGCTTGTAATCAAATTTCAAGGTGGAAAGGGGGATACCATGGGCGAGAAAGTGAAGAAGTTTACTACCGTGTCTATACCAGCGCCGCTATTCAAGAAAATTAAGGAGCGGATAAAGGGGACAGGTTTTACCTCGGTATCCAGCTATGTTACCTATGTGCTGAGGGAGGTTGTCTCTGAGGAGGAAGAGGAGGGAGAGCCGTTCACTAAGGAGGATGAGGAAAGGGTTAAGCGGAGGCTCAGGGCGCTGGGGTACATAGATTAAAAAGAGGCAGACTAGATGCCGGAACTAAAGGACTTAGAAAACAGAAGTATATACATCCTTAGGGAGGCCTATGCTGAGTTCAAGAGACCAGCAGTGCTGTGGAGCACCGGGAAGGACAGCACCGCCACTCTCTGGCTCTGCAGGAAGGCATTCTTTGATAAAATCCCGTTCCCAGTAATCCATATAG